>ERZ1035037.446-NODE-446-length-12190-cov-4.517841_pt1 | contig 12190 bp, 8 predicted proteins | sample MGYA00520618_ERZ1035037 | MGnify/ENA primary metagenome ERZ1035037 (study PRJEB33766, sample SAMN09781741) | gut metagenome | biome: gut microbiome | host: Homo sapiens | place: Madagascar | study: EMG produced TPA metagenomics assembly of the PRJNA485056 data set...
TATCCTGTCCCGTGAATTTACCGACCATCTTATCGTAACGTCCGCCTCCACCGACGCTTGAACCGAATTCAGGTACTTCTATCTCAAAAATAGTTCCTGTGTAATATGACATACCTCTTACAAGAGTAGGGTCAAATACAACCTCAAAAGAGTATTCCTTAGTGTTGTTGACGCTGTTAATTATCTCTCCGAGACTTTCCTTTACGCCATCCTCAAGATTGTCCTGAATCTTACCGGCCACATAGACAAGTCCGTCATCAGCCTCTTCTATACCCTTAAAAAGCTCAACATATTTATCAACGCTTTCCTGCGCATATCCGGCTTTGATGAGCTCTTCGGTAACACCGTCAAGTCCGATTTTGTCCATCTTATCTAATATAATAAATACCGAATCATATTCTTCTTCAGGGAATCCGCTGTATGCAGCCATAGCTTTCAAGATACGGCGGTCATTTATCTTAATCTTAAAATTCTTAAATCCTATCTTACCCATTGTGGTGGTTGTCGCAAGAATAAGCTCTATTTCAGCAAGATTGCCAGGCTCTCCGAGTATATCAATATCGCACTGGTAAAACTGTCTGAAACGGCCTTTCTGAGGTCTGTCCGCTCTCCATACAGGCCCTATCTGCAGTGCCTTAAACGGTGAAGGAAGTGATGCAGCATTGTTGGAGTAAAATCTTACAAGAGGAACCGTAAGATCATATCTTAATCCGCCGTCCGCAAGGTCAGCTTCTGACTGTGCCGTTTCAAGGTTGAGCTTTTCACCTCTTTTTAATATCTTAAATATAAGCTTTTCGTTCTCGCCGCCCTGCTTGCTTGAAAGATTGGCAATATTCTCCACGGCCGGTGTCTCGATCGGGGTAAATCCAAAGCTTGCATAAGTATCTTTAATCAGCGATATGAGGTAATCCCTTATCTGCATTTCTCTTGGGAGTATATCCTTCATACCTGTCATCGGTTTCTTAATTAATGCCATTATTTTGTCCTCGTTTCCAATATTTTCATAAATTTATCATAGTCCAGGTCAATTATAAGCCTGCTCTGTTCGATTACCTTAAGAGTCTCCGGCTCATGTATGACTTTCTGGAAAGCAATAAACACTTCCATATCATAATTATCGATTTCATCAATCAATATCTCCATGGCCGTGTCGATATCAAATGCTTTTCTGTACGGTCTGTCGGATATCAGTGCCGTAAAGGTATCAGCGACCCGCATCACTCTCGCGCCAAACGGAATATCTTCTTCCTTAAGATTCTCAGGATATCCCGAACCGTCATAATTCTCATGGTGATACAGCACTGACTGCAATATAAAGGGAGAGAAGTCATAATATTGAAGTATATCATAACTTAACTTTGAATGCATCCTCATATATTTGATATTTTCCATTGCAAAGCTGTCATGTGCTCTTCCATATAAATATCTTGAAAGCTTCAGCTTACCGATATCATGCACAAGTCCTGCAATGGCAAGATCATAACATGTTATATCATCCAGTCCCATTTTCATGGCTGTGAGATAAGTAAGATTACTTACGCATATCCCATGTGCTATATTGTCGGTCAGGTCGGCTAACAGCGTCGACTCAAATTCTTCAGTCTGCTTGCTGCTTGGATTTTCCATTAAAATAACATCTCTTTCTTTCTATCATTTCATCTGTGCGCCGTATATAATCATCAACTGATTTTACATTCTCAATACGGTCGACTCTCGGCGGACTGTTATATACTATTTTGGTCTGTGCATTGGCACCTGCCGCAAGAATGGTCTGTTTTTCTTCCATTATAAGTATATTATATAATCCTTCCGCACCTTCTCTTGCAAATCCTACATTTTCAAAATTACCGGACATATTCTTCTGTCTGTACAGATAATAAGGTTTCATACCCATACTCTCTGCAAAATCATATGTCATATCCATCAGTTCATCAGTGTTTTCACTACATAAACCTTTGTATTTATCCTTGAAAATATTAAGTGCCGCTGCCCTTTTGATTGCCAGCGAATGAACTGTGAGGCTGTCGGGCTTAAGTATTCCGACACGGTTCAATGTATATCTGACATCTTCTTTATTTTCTCCCGGAAGTCCCACGATCAGATCCATATTGATATTGCCAAAGCCGCATTCCCTGGCCATATTAAAGGCATCCACAACCTGATCCACTGTATGCCTTCTGCCAATCAAATCAAGCGTCTTCTGATTCATGGTCTGCGGATTGATCGATATACGGTCTATGCCATGTTTCCTAAGTATCTTTAATTTATCTATGACTATGCTGTCCGGTCTTCCTGCCTCCACGGTAAATTCCTCAAGACCGTTAAGATCAAACAACTCCTCTATACTGCTTATAAGCCTGTCAGACTGTCCTGCCGTCAATGTAGTAGGTGTTCCGCCACCGATATATATAGTGTCCGGACCGCGCCCGTTCATATATCCGGATATAAACGTCAGTTCCTTAATCAGTGCATCAAGATATTCGTCCACCTTGTCCCGGTACATCGACAACGGATAAGATGTAAAAGAACAGTACAGACATGTCGTCGGGCAGAACGGAATGCCTATATACAGGCTGTAACCGTTCAGATAATCTGTCTTTTCAAGCATTCTGTGTTCGCGATGCGCCACTTCAATGCTTAATTCTGCTTTGGTGTCATTGACATAATATTCTTTATTTAGAGTATCTTTAATTACATTATCGTTATACCCTTTTTCAATCATGCTGAGAGGAATTTTGACCGGTCTTATTCCGGTAAGGGTTCCCCACGGAAGCACCCTGCCTGTTATTTCCGAATATATGTCATATAGTCTGCGCTTAAGCATATTGCGGATAACTTTGCGGTCATTCTCCGGTGAATCACAATCTATTATATGTTCTTTACCGCCTTCCGGTGTCACACATATATGAACTTTCACCGATTCAACAATAACTTCCACACATAAATCGCAATCATTTCTTAATGCTGTATCTGTCACTATTCTGTTGCCCGGATAAAAGGCTCCGGTCATAACCCTGACATCATTATCATAGTCATGGGTGTTAATACTCATATATATCATCAGTACGGACTCCGTTTCTACCGGCAGAAAGGATTATATTTGATTTCATTACCGATTGTGGTCTCATCCATATGGCCCGGATATACCTTGGTATGTTCCGGAAGAATAAAAAGCTTATCCTTAATACCTCTGCACAATGCTGATGCGCTTCCTCCCGGAAAATCACTGCGGCCGACTGACTCGCAGAACAATGTATCGCCTGAAAAAAGCACTCCCTGCTTATCAAAATAATAACACATTCCGCCTATTGTGTGTCCCGGAACTTCTATTGCCTTGATATGATATCCTGCTGTTTCAAATTCTTCACCGTCTTTGAGATAAATATCCGCATCAAATATCTGTCCCATGCCAAAAGATGACGTAAGGTTCATTGCCATGTCATGAAGTACCTGTTTTTCCGTAAGTCCGGCATATACCTTGATTCCGTAATGTTCACGCACCTTATTCATCGCAAGTACATGATCAAAATGTCCGTGTGTGATAAGAATCGCTTCCGGAATCATCGACAGGCTGTCCGCCTTGGCTATTATTGTGTCAGGCGAGTCGGCCGGATCAACTATAAGACCGCGTTTCGTCTCATCATCATATACATAATAAGTGTTGGTTGCGCACATTCCAAGCACGCTGTGTTGTATTTTCATCATATTTCTAACCCGTTGTTCTTTCTATATCCAGGACGCCTTCAATCTGACGTATTTTCTCTGCAAGCTGCTTAAGTTCTTCTACGCCTGATATTTCAAATCCCATCTCGATTGTGGCAGTTCCCTGCTTGCTGATTCTGCAGTTCATGCTTAATACGTCTATTTTCTTCTCCGTAAACACCTTGGACACATCAACGATAAGACCTGTCCTGTTATTGGCAAAAATCTTAATGTCAGCCATATATTTCTCAGCGGCATCCACATTATCCATCCGCTGCCATTCGGCTTCGATAAGTCTTGACTTGTCCATATCTGACATATTAATAACATTAACGCAGTCGGTACGGTGGATGGATATTCCACGTCCTCTTGTAACAAAGCCGACTATCTCATCACCCGGCACAGGTGAACAGCATTTGGAGAATCTTACGGATACGTCATCTATTCCCTTGACAATAATTCCGTTTTTACTGCCTTTGGAATCCTTGGTCCTGCCGGTGCTTCCCTGCGCGTTGTCAAGCACATCACTGTCAGTGACCTCTTCACGGTGTTTCTTCTCATACTCTTCAAGAAGTTTATTTACGACCTGTCCTTCTTTAAGGCCTCCGTGTCCCACGGCCGCAAGAATGGAATCCCAGTCCCTGAAACCGTATTTTATCATCGTCTTGTCCATAAACTCCTGTTTGAGAAGTTCCGCAAGGTTGATATTCTTGCCTTTGCAATACGTTGAGATAAGATCTTTACCTTTTACGATATTATCTTCCTTAAGTTCTGCCTTAAACCACGAATTAATTTTGGATCGTGCCTGCGGGCTCTTGACTATTGAAAGCCAGTCGCGGCTCGGTCCCTTGGAGTTCTGTGACGTGATTATATCTATTCTGTCACCATTCTTAATCTTGTAGTCAATGGTAACCAGCTTTCCGTTAACTTTAGCTCCGACCATCTTATTGCCGACTGCCGAATGGATACTGTAAGCAAAATCAATCGGTGTGGAACCTGCCGGAAGGTTCTTGACATCTCCCTTAGGTGTAAAACAATATACGCTATCCGAGAACAAATCCAAATCACTCTTAATGAGGTTAAGGAACTCCTTATTATCGGACATGTCCCTCTGCCATTCCAGAATCTGTCTGAGCCATGTAAGCTTGGCTTCTTCACTGTCGTCGCCCTTGGTTCCGTCTATATTCTCCTTATATTTCCAGTGTGCTGCGATACCGTATTCAGCGGTCCTGTGCATCTCATATGTTCTTATCTGTATCTCAAAAGGCTGTCCGTTCGGTGCTATAAGAGTTGTATGCAATGACTGGTACATATTGGGCTTAGGCATTGCAATATAATCCTTGAATCTTCCCGGGATCGGCTTATACATCTCATGGATCACGCCAAGTGCGGCATAACAATCCTTAACTGTATCTACAATGATACGGACCGCAAAAAGATCATATATCTGATCAAGTGTCTTATCCTGGTTGACCATTTTCTTATATATGCTGAAGAAATGCTTGACTCTTCCGTCTATTTCACAAGGAATACCTGCATTATCTATATGCTGTTTAACCTCTGCCACTATATCCTTGACGAACTTTTCTCTTGCTTCCTTGCCAAGCTTTAACTGACGTTCAAGGTCGTGATATACTTCCGGCTGAAGGAATTTAAGTGAAAGATCATCCAGCTCAACTTTAATCTTGGAGATACCGAGCCTCTGTGCAATCGGAGAATATATCTCCATTGTCTCTCTTGACTTCTCAATCTGCTTCTCCGGTGTCTGGTATTGCATTGTACGCTGATTATGGAGTCTGTCGGCAAGTTTGATCAATATAACTCTTATATCCTTAGCCATTGCAAGAAACATCTTACGAAGATTCTCTGCCTGCTTATCTATCTTATCATGTTCATAATTAAGCTGGGTTAACTTGGTAACTCCGTCAACAAGAAGAAATACTTCCTCTCCAAATTCCTTAGTAATCTCTTCCCCTGTCACGCCAGTATCTTCTATTACATCATGAAGAAGTCCGGCAATAATTGTTTCTTTATCAAGTTCGAGCTGCGCAAGTATTATGGCAACACAAAGAGGGTGAATTATATATGGTTCACCCGATTTACGTTTCTGATCCTTATGTGCATCCTTAGCAACGTGGTAGGCCTTCTCTATCTGTGAAAGGTCCGTTGATGGGTGGTATCTGAGTATGCATTGCTTAAGCTCCTCAAATAATTCATCCGGATCATTGCTCTTGGGCGGATCCAACGGTATATCGTCTATTTTGCGTCGTTGTCTAAAATTCTCTTCTTCAGGCATATTACAACTCCATTTTGTCATTTAAGGATTTTTTATCTATTATATTTTAAAGCCTTATTGCCAAAAAAGCAATAAACAGTTTATATTCCGTACTATTTTCTGTATATGTGGATAAAATTACACCATATGTGTAGGTAATTAAATTACACTGACAGTAAATATTATATATACTCACAGGTGACCTCTATGTTAATGAATATGGGAAAACGTTTTAAAGAATTAAGAAAAGAGCGCAAGTTCACCCAACAGCAGCTTGCCGACCGTATCGGGCTTGCTCCGAGTGCGATCTCATCATATGAGTCCGGTGCACGATATCCTTCGTATGATGTACTGATAAAATATTCCAAGATTTTTCATGTAACAACCGACTATCTTCTTGGCATTGACGAACTGAATACGGTTGATGTATCCGGATTAAACCAGATGGAAAAAGAAACCGTTATACAGGTAATCAATACATTTATTGATGCCAAAAAATGATAAATCCGCATCGGGATATCGATATTACCTGCAATAACTGCGGTGATACCGATATCTTAAATCGGATTTTCTCCATATACCTTCAGATTCCGGAAAATATTTTACCAGAATATAAACAATGGTTTATTTACCCGGATATTTTATTACGGATCCAACATTATATCCGGCCAGTTTATCGCGTCCCTTAAGGCCCTCAAGTTCCATAAGGAATACGATTTTTGCGACGACCCCGCCAAGTTTCTCCACCATACCTATAATAGCTTCGGTGGTTCCTCCCGTTGCGATGAGATCATCCACTATGACCACCCTCTGTCCCGGCTTTATCGAATCCTTATGCATCTCAATCACTGCCGTTCCGTATTCCAACGCATATTCCGCTTCTATCGTCTCACATGGAAGTTTACCTTTCTTGCGGACAGGCACAAACGCTTTATGATTCTTATATGCTATCGGAACACCGAAAATAAAGCCTCTCGATTCAGGTCCTACAATCACATCGTAATCTGTGTCATGGATTAACCCATCCATGCTGTCAATTGCCAGTGAAAGCCCGTCAGCATCCTGAATTACGCTCGTAACATCGCGGAACATAATTCCCTTCTCTGGAAAATCCGGTATTGTTCTTACATATTCTTCTAATTTCTTCACTGCTAACACCTCTTCCTATATACGATCTATTCTGTATCCCGTCACACATACCTGAATCTGTTTCTTATCTCTGAATTCATTAATTTCCGGGTAGTATGTACAAGATATCCTGCCATTTTTATTATATACGGTTTCAAGCTCTGTGCAAGGAAAAAAACCTACCGCATCAATAACAATCCCACTGTCTTTGGCAATAGTCATCCTGGTATACTGTTTATCTTTTCCTATCGCCCTGATATTTCGTATTGAAATATTCTTATCTGCAAACACAGGCTTCGGATTAGCTTTTCCGAAGGGTTCAAGTCCGCCAAGTTCCAGGATCAGTTTTTCGTTGATGTACTCCAGCGGCATCGGTACATCAATCCATACGGTTTCTGTCAGATCTTCTTCGCTCAGATTGCAATGTTCATTTATCCGCCTTCTGAATTCCGGAATATTCTCCTCCGGAAGAGAAAGACCTGCTGCCATTGGATGTCCGCCAAATCTTGTAAACAAGTCCTTACATTCTGACAATTTTTCAAACATATTATATGATTCTATTGAGCGGGCCGATCCTTTGGCTTCCTGTTCTCCTCTTGTAAGGACTATTACCGGTTTATAGTACTTTTCCCGTATTCTGCCCGCCACAATGCCCGCTATGCTCTCATGGCAGTCCGGAAGAAAAATCACAAGCACCTTATCGTCTTTAAGCCTGCTGTTTTCAACCATATCAACTGCCTTATCAACTGCTTCGGAAGTAAGTTTCTTGCGCTCTTCATTAAGGTCTTTAAGCTCTCCGGCATGTCTCTCTGCTTCCGCCCTGTCATCTGTCACAAGCATTTTCAATGCTCTCTTGGCAGAATCCAGTCTTCCACTTGCATTAAGGCACGGTCCGAGCACGAATCCTATATGATATGCATTTATACTTTCACGACTGACACCTGTTACCGCCATCAGTGCATTTAATCCGTAATTTCCTGTATTTGCGATAAGTTTAAGGCCTTCCTTAACAATTATCCTGTTTTCGTCAAGAAGATCCACAATATCTCCGACCGTTGCGATTGCCGCAAACTGCAAAAGTTCCGGCATTATGGAATCGCCCGTCTGAAATTCCTTAACCATGCAACCAATAAATTTGTATGCAATTCCGGCACCGCATAACATCTTAAAAGGATATCTGCAGTCATTTTGTTTGGGATCCACCACCGCGGCGGCCTTTGGTATGATATATCTGCGCCCGTTGTCCGTCTCTTCATAAGGAACATCATGATGATCCGTGATCACAACTGTCATACCAAGTTCATTTGCATAATCAATCTGTGAAGCTGCAGCTATTCCATTATCGCATGTGATAATAACTTCAACCTTGTCCTCATATGCCTGTTTTATCAGATTCTCGTTAATACCGTAACCGTCGGTTATTCTGTCAGGGACTTCATAATCCACATCCGCGCCGCATATTTTAAGTCCCTTAAACAAGATATAGATGGAACAAATTCCATCTATATCATAATCACCTATAATGCGGATATGTTTGTTGTCACGAATCGATGATGCTATCACAGACACTGCTTTATCCATGTCTTTCATCATCATCGGATCACGGAGTCTGTCAAGCGTACCGTTAAGATACATATCAACATTCTCCATGTCCGTGACATCCCGGTTACGGATAATTCTGGCTGTTACCGGATCAATATTAAACCGGCTGCCAATGGCATCAAAATCTGCCTTTTTGGAATATACCCGCCATTTCTGCATATTTATTGCTCTGCTTTCTTAAGTGCTCTCTTGTACGAAGCCTTCTTCATTGTGAACCACAATGCGCCCGAAATACATACTGATGAGTATGCGCCTACAACTATACCTACCATAATCGGTGCAGCAAATTCCCTGATTGAAGATACGCCGAGTATGAACAGAATAAGTACCATTATAAATGTGGTAAGTGATGTATTGATGCTTCGTGAAAGTGTCGAGGTAATACTTGCATTAACAACCTCAGCAAGTGACTCTTTCTGCATAACCTTCATATTCTCTCTGATTCGGTCAAAAATTACTATCGTCGCGTTAATTGAGTATCCGACGATTGTAAGTATACATGCGATAAACGTATTACCAACGCTTGTCCTGGATATTGCGTAATATCCGAGTACAAAAAGTACGTCATGTACAAGTGCAAGAATGGCACTTGTGGCAAACTTCATATCCCTGAATCTGATTGCTATGTAGATAAGCATACATACCGTAGCAACTATAATTGCAATTATGGCATCTCTTCTCATCTCTGAACTGACTGTTGCGCTTATGTTCTCATAGCTTACTTTATCACTGTCAGTCGTGTCGATTCCGAACTTATCTTCAAGCACAGCATTAAGTGCCGCACGCTGCTCGGTATCAAGCATCTGTGTCTTAAATACAATTGTATTATTACCCTTTACCTGCTGCTGCTGGACTGTCTTGCTTCCTGTAGCTTCTTTGATAAGAGGGATGATCTTGCTTTCAACTTCTTCAAGTGAATATTCTTCATTAAATGTTATGTTTGCGGATGTACCGCCCGAAAATTCAAGGTCAAAATTGAATATTCCTTTACCATTGGTTCCGTTTACTACCATGAACGCAATACCGGTAGCAATAAGAAGTCCCGATATTGAGAAGAAAATTTTTCTCTTGGCAACAACATGTAATGTCCTGAATTCTTTGGCTTTGCCATAGAGGCTCTGCTTACGGCATCCGAGATTGTAAAGAAGAAGGAGTACCCATCTTGATACAAGGAGTGATGTAAGCATTGAAAGCACAATACCGATTCCAAGTGTAACGGCAAATCCTCTTACCGGACCGGTTCCGATTATTCCGAGAACGATTGCCGCGATAAGTGTTGTAACGTTACCGTCAATAATCGCTGAAAGCGATTTCTGGAAACCTGATTTGATAGCTCCTCTTACGGACATTCCTGCTGCCAGATCTTCCCTGATTCTGGCAAAAATAATTACATTGGCATCTACCGCCATACCGACGGACAATACAATACCGGCAATACCCGGAAGTGTAAGTGTGAGGTCGAACACGTTAAGAATAAGAAGCATTGCTCCCGTATATACAACGAGTGCTATATTAGCTGCAATACCCGGTATTCTGTAATATGCGATCATAAATATGAACAAAAGCGCAAAACCGATCAATCCGGCAATAACACTTGTATGAATAGCTTCCTGGCCGAGTGTGGCACCCACAACCTTGGAGCTTATTTCCTCAAGTTCAACAGGAAGGGCACCTATTCTGATGTAAGAAGCAACATTCTCTGCCTCATCGAGTGAATCCATTCCGTTGATCACACCGGAACCGTTGGTAATCTGGTTGGTTACCGTCGGAACGCTTACGAATTCTCCATCGTAATATACACCGATTGACCAATGTTTCGTAGGTTTCACAGCCTTGCCCGTTGCCACTTTAAATTTCTCTGTTCCGTCGGGGGTAAGATCAAATGCAACAACCGGTTCTTTTGATTCCCCCTGATATACACCCTGGCAGGCCTTGATGTCCTCACCTGTAAGAACTATCGATCCGTCTTTCTGAAGATCTTCAATACTTCTTGTCAGATGCCATCCGTATGCGTCCTTACCATCGGCATTCTTATACTTGCCATACTCGTAGTTAGCTGTTTTACCATCTTCTGCATACTGAAGGATGAAGTAAAGTGAACCCGGCTTACCAAGTTCCTCAAGAACAGCTTCAGCATCATCCGCACCCGGTATTTCGATCGTTACTCTGTCTGTACCTTCCGAATAAACCTGTGCTCCGTCATAGTTACCGAGACGCTGCTGCATCTTATATACCGTATCGGACAGATCCTGTGAAGAAATATCTCCTACCGCACGGTATGTAATACTTACACCGCCTGCAAGGTCAAGTCCGAGAGTTATATTCTCCGCACTTCCCCTGTGTCCACCACCCCATCCGATAAGCACGGTGTAGCAGATTAAGCCGAGTGATGCAACAAGTGCAATCATGGCTATAATTTTTTTCCAAGCTTTCATGTTATCCTCCTGAAAATTGTTTTATTCTGCAAGTGCGCACTTAATCATTATTGCACACTCAACTCTCTTCTGTTCAAGCTTACATGCTATGTCGTACGGTTCATTGATATCCCCGTTGAAGTTGTAAGCATTTGCCGAACATCCGCCGCTGCAGAAAAATTTGCAGAAGCAGTCTTTGCATTTATCCTTGGTATACACATTACAATGGTTAAACTGTTCTCTTATCTGTGGTGTCTTAATACCTTCAAAAACATTACCCATTATGTATTCTTCCTGACCAACAAACTGGTGGCACGGATAAAAATCGCCCCACGGTGTTACCGCAAGATATTCGGTTCCGCAGCCACAGCCCGACAGACGCTTGTACACGCACGGTCCGCCTTCAAGGTCAATCATATAATGGAAGAAATTAAAACCTCGGCCTTCTTTCTCACGCTTGATCATCTCAACCGCAAGTTTATCGTATTCTTCGTATATCTGTGGAAGGTCTTCAGGTCTTAATGCATAATCCTCTGTATCATCTGCGACAACCGGTTCAACCGATATCTGCTTAAATCCTCTGTCGGCAAGATCCAGCACATCTTTGGAAAAATCAAGGTTATTATGTGTAAATGTGCCTCTGACATAATAATTGGTCTGATTACGTGACTCGGCAGCTTTCTCAAACTTAGGCATTATCAGATCATAGCTTCCGGCGCCATTGCGGAACGGTCTCATCTTATCATGAACTTCCTTACGTCCATCCACGCTGAGCACAAGATTACCGCATTCTTTATTCACAAAATCAAGTATCTCATCATTGAGAAGTACTCCATTGGTAGTCATTGTGAAACGGAACTTCTTGTCATGTGTCTTCTCAAGTTCCCTTCCGTAAGCCACTATTTCCTTTACCACCTCAAAATTCATAAGAGGTTCTCCGCCAAAGAAGTCAACTTCAAGATTCCTTCTGTGTCCCGAATTGGCCACCAGAAAATCAAGTGCCTTCTTACCCACCTCGGCACTCATAAGGGCTCGTCTTCCGTGATATTCGCCTTCCTCGGCAAAACAG
>ERZ1035037.447-NODE-447-length-12153-cov-365.155480_pt1 | contig 12153 bp, 22 predicted proteins | sample MGYA00520618_ERZ1035037 | MGnify/ENA primary metagenome ERZ1035037 (study PRJEB33766, sample SAMN09781741) | gut metagenome | biome: gut microbiome | host: Homo sapiens | place: Madagascar | study: EMG produced TPA metagenomics assembly of the PRJNA485056 data...
CTTGTCCGGCTCGGTGTGGCCGAGGACTACACCAACAAGCCCGCCGAATATATGGACACACTGCGCAGGCTGGACAAAGTAGGATACAGCGCCGGCATATACGGCATAAACGGCGGACTATTGCAGAACGGTGAAACCGGGCAATTATACGCGATAATAGGCCGCTGCACGAATCTTTTCAGGGTATTTTAAGGAGGTTCAACCATGTTCAAGACGAATTTTTACATACTGCGGAAACTTTGGCCGCTTTCATCCTTGCGCAAAAATCGCCTATTGACAAAGCCGCCGCAAGGCAGTATAATAATGCAAAGGAGTGATTTTTTTATGGTAGTGCTGTATACCTTGCTTTTAATCGCGTTTTTGCCGATATGGATAATTTTGAAGTGCATCAAATGGTGACAATCTGGGCGCGGCCTTCGGGCTGCGTCCTTTCTTTTTCGTCCTGCACGGTGCAGCCGGTGACGGCCTGCGCCTTTATTTTTTTGCCCACCACCGCAAAAGGCATTTTTAGCCGTTCTGCGGCGTTTTTATTTTATACCTGAACATTTACCCGCCCACAGCATAAAAAGGCTGCTGCGGGCTTTATTTTGCCGTTTGCGTTGATTTTGCGGGCTTGCGTCCACTGGGCGCGGCGGTTTTGGTGTGTTTTCCTGCCTCAATGCCGGGCGGCGTGGGGTTGAGGCGGCACTTTTGCCCGGCTGCGTCCCGCTCGGGTTCGGGGGGTGCTGCCGTCCCGCCCTGCCCGCCTTACCCGCACCGTCCGCGATAGTCGCTCGGTAGTCGCTTGCGATAGTCGCTCGGAAAAAGAAAAAAGCGGCTGATAGTCGCTTGATAGTCGCTAACAGTCGCTTGATTTTTGCCCGATAGTCGCTTAATAGTCGCTGGCCGTCCCGAAATAGTCGTTCGGGATAGTCGCTTGATAGTCGTTAGTTGCTGTTATTTTCTGCTAATGCTTCATCGATTCCGGGCAGTGCGGGAGTATCTACCACATCAGCCGCTATCCGAGCTGCAAGGTCAGCTTCGCTCAATTCGGCACCGAGCGGGTTCGCCACCGTGATAACCGTTTCCTGCTTGTTCGACATGCCGTAATAGTTCTTTGAGCGGAAAATATAAGTTACCTGTGGAATCTTCCCGGTGGACACAAATTCAGCGTCCAAAGCGGCCATAACTTGGCGGGACTTTTGTACCATCGCCGTCCTTTCGGGGCTGCATCCCTGCCCATGCAACCACTGCGAGCCGGTTGAAGTGTCCACGCCCAGAGCCAAATAAAGCTTCTCCATTGTGGGCAATTCTCCTGTTTCGGTGCAGTGTGCAAAAAATTCGTTCAGCCGTTCCGCAACCTGTTCGTCAGAGGTCGGAGGTTCTAATCTCCACCAGTGCAGACTGTTCAGGATGATCCGGCGTATTTCATCTCGGGATGCATCAATTTTATCCTCTACGCAACAGTTTGTCTTTGCGTTCTTGCGGTGCTTGCCCTCAATGCGCTTAACCGTTCTGTCTATTGCGTCCTGCAACCGCGCTTCGGATATGGTCTGTGGGGTAATTTCTTCCGCTTCAACCACCTCCACCTTCTGTGTCTTGCATGTTTCTTTGCGCTTGCCCCGTCTGTTCGGTGTGCCGTCCTTGTTCAGCAGCGGTGTGCCGTCCGTATCAAACCTGGGTGCAGCTTGTCCCGTCCGTTTTTTCTTGTTCGTAGACGGTGCAGTTTTCTTTTTCTGCCCCGTCTGTTCTGTTTTCGCTTTGCCGCTCTGTTCCGCCTGTGCGGCCTGCCTGTTCGGTTCAACCGGCCTGCCCTGTTCCGTTTTGTCTATTGCCATATGTTCAGCCTCCTTTTAGCCGTCTTGAATTGGTAAATTATGCCACATTACCGTGATTACAATAAATTACATGCCCCCTCAAAAAGCGGAAATCATCAAAAAGCCCTTAGCACGGCGGTTTTGAGTATATTATATATATGATTACCAAGATTACATATAAATAAATATCCTATATATGCATATTGGCTTGCAATTTTTTATTTTATATATAGGGTATATTTTTTTGCTCAAATTTCAGTAATATGATTATCTGCATTCATATCATAAATCCCCAAAACCGCCTTGTAGAGGGACTTTCCGCTCTTATCGCACTTTTCGCGCAATTCCTTGTTCGCCACGCCCTCCAACGCGAGACACCGCATTGTTTGTCTTGTTCCGGGCAGTGTTTTGGTTATATATGGATATTTTGGGCGAGATGTTTGTGTTTTTATCAGCCCATGCCTTATAGCCCATGCCGCGAACGAATCCAGATTGAACCCGTTTTCCGTGAGAACTTTTTCCAAAATTGAGCGGTTTATGTAGGTATAGCCCACTTCGTCCGTCATACCCCACACTTCACCATTACTGAATTCGGACGGCCTGAACCGTGCCGGATTAGCTGCGATCCAGTCGTTCAGCCAGTCATAGCACCGCTCATTCTGGTCTATTTCGTCAGCGCCGGTCAGGTACGGGAAAATATCGTCAACGGTGATCGGCTCAACCTCACCGGGCGCGAACAGGGTATCCGCAACAATCTGTCCGGCAGTCAAAATAATGCCTGCTGCATCAGCCTGTTTCGATGTAATCCCGCGCAACCTCAGCTGCCGCGAATAGTCTTCGTGCAGCGCCCTAACCATATCTTCACTGTCTTCTTCGGTCAAAACCTCAACCAATCTGCGCCCTGCGTGGCCGAAGTTTGCCGATATAATCGCCACCGTTTCCTTGAAGTCAGTAAAGAGCGCCTCATCGCCGCACGGAATCTCGATTATTCGGTTCACGGCACCACCGGCAGACCGTCCGTTAGAAATCGGAGTTTCGCCGTTGGTTATAATGCAGTTTTTCCATGTCTGATTTGCTTGGATGCCGCCTGATTTTGCGCCTCGTCCGCGCCCGACACCCTCTGTCAGCATGTAAACATCACGGTCAAAACTTGCCCGGCTGTCTGCGCTTTCCACCTGGAACTCGTCCATAATCAGCGGCAGCGAATTGCAGAAACCGGCCAGCATTTCACGGGCAACCTTAGTCGAATTGAAAGATATCACATAATCGCCCATGCCAGGATATGCCCACACCGAAGCGCACAGCATAAGCAGAACGGATTTTCCCGCGCCGGTTCCGCCCCAGATATGCACGATAAATGGGAGGGAGTGGCAAATATTGACCATTACGGACGAAAACGAAGCTGCCAGCAGCAGTGCATTGGTTTTTTTATAGTTCCACGCCTTTTTAGCGCAGTTTAACCACGCCTTAAAGTCTCCCTCCTGCCGAACACACTCAAAAGCATTCCTGAAATTGGCGTTCCCGTCAAAAACAAGGTTGTCACTATACGGCGAAAATCCGATTTTGGGAATCCAGCCAAGCCGTCCCGTGCTGTTCTGCTGCGGAATGCGTTCAAAATTCAGCGCTTCAAGGTCAGAAAGATAGGGCACTATAAGGTTTGAGTTTTCGCTGGTCACTCCGAGCCCGTATCGTGCCAAAGAAACGATTTTTTGTCGGGACATGAGTATTTCTCTTTCCACCACCAAAGAACGCCAAATTGAGCCTCTGCAAAACGCCAGGGAGAACCGCACTTCGCCGGTCTCCACATTCACGAAGCGTTTTTCCAGTGTGAGCGGGTGGGAGCATACCTGAACCGTAAAGCCGTTTCTGTCTATGAGCGAAACGCCGTCATCGGTGCAGGAATAGTTGCCGCAGTCCAGCTCAACCGGCTGTCCTGTGAATTGGGTCATGTTCCGTTCCGGCTGCATTGCGGCGGGCTGAACAGCACGAAGATATTCATTCCACATCTTCACAAAACTGGTCACGCCTATTTCACGCGCCCGTGCCCGGAGCCGTTCCTTAGTCTGCGTCAGTGCGAATTTGTCGTTGATAAAACTGTATAAATATTCATACGGCGCAGTGCTTTCAAGGAAATCGGAACGACCCCAGCTGTTTATCAGGTCGCGCGAATTAACACTTTGTTCCATTATTCACAATTCCTTTCGTAATATTTTCAATAATCCATGTTATCAATCTGATACCGCAGATAGGGCAGCGCGTGAATCGCTTTGCAAATCTCGTCTGGGATATCGTCTGCGCTTTTGATGTTCAGCCCCACAAGGCTTTTAACGGCGTTTTCAGCCCTTATCAGTTCAAGGCTGATATCGAGGTAGCGTTCATAGGAAAAATCCGCTCTTGCTTGCTTTATGCACCGCACGGCGGCATCTATGCGCCTGCGTTCAGCAAGTTCAGCCATTGCACGCTTGTCCACTCGCCCGGAAAGGGGCAGGCCGAGCCGAAAATCCGTGTTAAGCCTCATCAGGGCTTGCTTAAAATTGATGCCGAACAGCGCCATCGTCAGGCTGATAACATCACCGTGCGCACCGCAGACGAAACAGTGATAAACCGTGTCCGTATATGCGAAGTTCGGGTTCGTGCCGCCGTGGATAGGGCAGGGGCAGCGGTTCTTGCTGCGCCGCCCCGTCCCGATCAGCCCGTATCTGTCCAACACCTCCGGCACCGTCACGGCCTGCCGGATAGCGTCTGCCGCGTCAATCATTTGTCCTTCTTCCCGCTCAGATGCACTATCAGCCACGCCGAAAGGAAGGCCACAAGAACGAAAATTACGGCATAAATCCATAACGGCGAAAGTACCCAGTACCACGCCCAATCTATCACATTTGTAAGGCGCAAAACAACAAATGCAACAGTGAGCAGACAAGCAGTTATGCGCAACAGCGGCGCAGAAGCTGATTCGTTCTTATTCATTGTCAACCTCCGATAGATTATCTGCATTTATTGTGAAATAGTTTAATCCCAGTATCACGAACCCGCCCACGCACGACATTATGTCATTCGGATTCAGCATATAGGTGATTTTGGCAAGCAAAGCCCGCCCGGTGTATTTTTTGCCGTCCCACTCATTCAGGGCGAGGTAATCTCCGACCTTGAAATTTCGGTCATTCTTTCGCAGCTCAAAGGTTTTATCGCCCTTCCGTACCGCCTCAAAGTATTCCGGCAAAGTTTTTAATGCGTGTATCATTCTTCTATTCCCTCCCAGTCTAAAGCCTGCCCGCAGACGGAGCAACACTGGCTGTCGATATAGGGGCTGCCGCATCTGGGGCAACCGTAAAGGTTTTCTTCGCCTTCATCGCCGTCATCACTTAACAGGACAGGATTCTGCGGGATTTGCTTGCACAATGCATCAATGACGGCGGCGCGAAGTTTATTGTTCATAAAATAAGCAATTCCGCCATGCGTTCCATTCGCGCAAGGCTTCGCAAGGTGGGCGGAATCGTAAAAAGCCTGCAAAACCTCTTCTGGTGTCATTTTAGGTTTCATTTTACGCACTCCCATCTCTCGTATAGCTTCAATAATAAGGCTTAAATGCTGCGCATAATCGTGTTCTTCCTGCGAATTTTCAACTGCTTCTTCATTCGTCATCATTGCTTTCTCCTTCCGTTTTTTCGGGAATAACGCCTCCTGCAATTCTTCCTTGTAGCACCAGTGGCTAACTTCGATGGCCCTTTTAATGGCTTCCCTTTGTGGCTCGAAGTCAAAGGCATTAAACAGCTTATGCTTTGCCGAATAAGACAAAGTAGCGCAATAATCCGAACTGGGAATCCACACCACCGCCTTGCAGCTCTCCTTCGGCAGCTCCTCCGCTGCATTGCGCCACTTAATCGTTGTCATTATCGTTTTCATTTTCGTTAGCCCTCCTATTCCAATCCAAGTCGCGTATCGTCGTTTTATCTCCTTTTTCGGTGCTGGGAATGCGCTTGAAAACTTCCGCTATAAACTCATGCTTAAACCATACTTTGCCTTGTGTATCGTCCAGCACATGAGCTATCGCGCATTTGATATCGTCATTGCTCCACCCGTTGTATCCCGTCTTTGCTTGACGCGTCATTTTCTCCCGTAGCGCTACGGCGTTTATGCAATGACACACTTCAAGAAAGCCCTCCGCAATATGTATAAACTCATTTTCCCTGCCTTCTTCGATGCATACCCGCCTTGTATCTTCGGCCTCTTTCGCTATCTCTTTCATGAGGCTTTCAACGGAAATGTATTTCGCCCAAGCTGCTTCATTTCTTGTCATTCATTCTCACCCCCGTCCATATGCTTTACCTCCACCACATCCGGCATCGGGCAATCGTCGTAAAAATCAGCATTAGGGTCTGCTTTTTCTTCGCACCCCAACCTGCACTTGCCCGTGGGGATATCGTAAAATCTACATGCTGCATAGCAGCAACAGAAGCCTTTCATTCTCCACCCCTCCAGTCGATAGCTTGTCCGCAGATCTCGCAATAGCATTGCACCTCGGATACGCGGACGGAGCATTGCGCACACACTTTGGCGACTTCCTTCCCCATGATAGACATAGTTCGCGGTCGCTGTGGTATCTCTCTGGCCAGTGCTCTGTATACTGCGGCTCTGTCAGCTCCGCCGTTCGCCACCCAGCGCTTAAAACGCTTGGTATGCAAGATATGCAAGATATGCGCTCTATCTTCGGCGATGCTTCCGCTTTCGTCGCCTTTGTTTTTGTTGCCTTTCAGCCTCCGCAATAACTTCCTTATCCGCGTATTTTGTACTCGCTCTGTATCGCGCTCGTACGCTTCCTGCTGATACAATGCCAGCAGCCTTGCAAGTTCCTGTTTGTCAGTAAGTGTCATTTACTTCACGCTCCCTTTGTAGTCTGCAAAATTCTTGCACGACTTAAAGATAATTTTGTTATTGCACCACCGTTGCAGATTCCGTATTTCCTGAGATGCACTGGGTTTGTCGTAAATCATCACATAAGGGTCAAACCCCATGTCGCGCAGGGTATATATCCGGTATAAATTTTGCTCCATCGTGCTGTTAAAATTTGTGAGCACATATACCATCCCGCGATTGCTTTTGCGCCGGAAATGATCTGCAAATTGCCGGAATTTTGGTGCCAAGTCCTCATCAGGGTTATCCCATGCGAAATGGATAGTACGCAGTCGCATCTTGTTTATAATCACGATATCCTCCTCATCAAGCAGGCGAATATCAAGCCCCTGCGTAAAATCAATAATCGCGCCGGTTTCTAAGTATTGCCGAAAGAGGTCTCGTTTTTCCGCACAAGCGGTAAGGTTAGGGTCGAGCACTTTTATTTCGCGCTGCCCATTCCAAAAATCGCATACATCGGCCACTTTAACTGATTTCCTACCTTCCTTTGCCGCCACATGGCAGAATTTACAGCCTCGCGGGCAACCGCGACTTGTCATAGATACGGCAAAATCGAATTGCGGATACAGTGAGTAGTCAGGGAATTGCCGCTCGATTTCGTTGGGCAAATCGTTATGCAGGCACCGGTCGAATATCTCTTGACCGTTTTCGTTGCGAATTGCATACCCGGTTCCGCCTTTTATCACTTTGTCTGCATTGAGCGGATCGGGAGAATCTGTCGTATATGCATCGCTGAAAATCTTAGATTTGTAAACTATGTCGTAATGGAAAAAGTCACCCATCCACCACTCAACATCATCGCCTTGCTTTTTGTGATATGCAGATATCCTCATAAGGGCAAGGTTTGGAAAATTGTGCCCGTCAACATCTATCAGCCCAATTTTCACAGCGCCTCCTCCTTCAACTCAAACCCCTTGCTCTTGTCGTAGTACTTATCCAGCTCCGGGGCTCGCTCTGCGTAGATGTCGTTGCAATCGCAATAGCGTCCGGCATCGGTCAGCGTGGCAGATAGCTTGGCCTGCGCTTTGTCCGTGGCAAATACCACCGTGCGCGGCGAATCCGCACTTTTCCCGGCCAGTATGCGATAGGCTTTAATGGTTTTCATAAGTAGATTCTCCTTTTTTAGTCGGTTTTTCTTTGATTAAATTTGTTGCGCAAATCCGTCCTGCGGGATCGCGTTCGTCCTCGTCAAACAACGGACATTTCTGTACGCATACGCTGTGAAAACTCAATTGTTCATAATTTCGGGCGCATTGGATAAGTGACGGTTTAGCCGTCCACCCGGGCACGGGGGTGAAATCTCGCGCCCAGGGACAGGCGTTCCCGTTAGTGGAGTTCTTGCAGTGCCAGCACAAAGTAGGTACGGGGTTGCCTTTTCCGCGACCGCGACCGGCTAACCCGAACCGAGTAAGCAGCCTGGATACCGCACTCGGTGTTATTCCGATGATTTTGGCAGCTTCAGCAGTTGTGTTATATGCAACGATATCGCGCAGTTCGTCTTCCGAAAGGCCGTTAATACTGTTATCGTCCATTCTGCAAAATCCTCACAATCTCTTTACCCGTGCACCGTTTATCGCAAAAAACATAGTCTATATTGTACCGTTTACCCATAGTCAGCAGGACGGCATAGAGCCGTTCGCCGGACATAGCAAGGGGCGATATTGCGCTGCGTGGATTTTTCCATTTTCGCACATCCTCAAGGGATTTTATCTGTCCGCCATGTTCGCACAGAATAACCAGTTTTATTTCGCAATCCTGCGCTGTTTGCAGTTCCCGTTTGAATCGCGCGTGCTGCTGGCAGACATTTCCGCACAGTTCCGAAAGGTTCTGCTTGCGGTCAATCACCAGCCGGGCATTATCTAACGACATATAATCGCCAACCGGCAGCTTTGACGAAAGCACACGGATATTTTCTTTTTCGAAGTGGCGAAGAATGCCGGTAATGGCACGCGCCTTTTCGCGGGTATCCACCTGTATAACCATGCTTACCTCCCGTCAGAACGGCAAATCTTCTTCGGGCGCAACCGGCTCCGCTCCTGCCACATAATCGGTGCTGCCGGTGTTTTGCCCTTTACCTATTGGGAACTCGGTGTTATCCACCATCAAGTCCCATGCTATACGGTTATTGCCGTCTTTGTCCTGATACTTACGGCTTTCCATGCGGCCTTCCAGCACTATGCCGTCCCCTTTGTGAAAATACTGGCTGATAAAGGCTGCGCTTTTACTCCACGCTGTACAATTAAAAAAATCGCACTGCTTTTCTTCGCCTTTTTTGTATCGTCTGTCCACCGCAACGCTGAAATTGCACACTTCTGTGCCGGTTGCCGTGGTTTTGAGCTCGGGGTCATGGGTCAGCCTGCCTGTTATGATGATCTTATTCATTTTCGTCCACCGTCCTTACTTTGTTTAATATTGCAATTGCCGTTTCAAGGGCTTGTACATCCTGCCGCCACTGCGGGATAAGTTCGTATTCTTCGCTTTCGTCCGCAATCATTGATTTGATATGCGCTCGTATTCCGGCAAGGCGGTCTTTTGTTTCCCGAATAGTCATATCGTCCTCCTAAATTATGTCGTATTCGCCGAGAGGAACAGGCTCAGTCATTCGTTCCGTTGCCCGGCAATATGCGCAGCGCTCACATCTTCGCACGGGGATAATGCCCTGCTTCATAGCGTCCAGTTCCGGCAGCACCTCCGCAAGGTATTTAAGCTGCGCTTCCCTGCGGTAATCCTCAATATTTATCAGTTTCAGCGCCGGTGGGTCTTGCTTAGTGATGATTGCAAGGTCTGTTTCAAGACCGTGACCTTCCAGCGCATAATAGATTGCCATTTGCAAGTCCCACCGCCAGTATTCGGCAGGGTGCAGCCGCCCGCGCTCCGCATCGTATAGGGGTTCAAAGTCTTTTGTCGTTTTCAGATCAACGATTCTTTGACCGGGAAGATATACATCCAGTTTGGCCTTAAACGGATAACCTTCGATGTGCCCGGTCAGAATGACTTGTTTTTCGCCCTGCATATACTCCATGAACACGGGGTCTTGTTCTGCGCGAGCTATCATCTGATTCGCTTTGAGATATTCCGCTTTCGGCGTGCCGTCTTTCTTGAGTATTTCGGGGTGCTCGGTTTTGAAATCGGCAAGAGTGCCTTCAAAGTATGCGTCCACATAACTCCCTACAAGCAGGGAAATGCTCGGCGCACGGTACCACTCTCCCCTCAGTTCGGCCAATGCCGCGGCGGGGCAGCACAACATATTCTTCACCAGCGAAGCCGACCAAAATTCCTCGTTCGCCTCTGTGGAATAATAATTATCAGCTGTCAGATTCATTTACAGTACCCTCCACAGGGCTTTCAGGAGCCGTCTGTGCCGTTTTCGCCTTTTCCTCGGACAATTGCTTGCCGCAAGCCAAACAAGCCTTTTTACCCACCTTTCTGTCCGAATATGCGGCTATCTGCTGCGCCGTCATTCCATTTGACGGCTGAATGACCTTGCCGCACACTTCGCACTTGATAACCTCCACCTTGGGGATTGCGTTTCTGATTCGTATGCCGTCACGCAGACCGCCCGTTTCGGGGTCGCGCACTCTGGGGTCTATGTAGAGCTGGATTTTTTTGCCCTGCAAGGTGTCAGCGTCTACACTTTTGTACATTTTGCGCAGGGTCTGTCGGTTCGTGGCGTTGATTATCAGGGGGCGCACATTCTTGATGCCGGGAACGGTGTTTTCAACAAAGGAAATCACATCTTTGTTTTCCTTGCCCCGTTGGAGGGTCACGGAGCCATTCCATATACCCTCGATTGTCAGTATCGGTTCCGTGCCTGGGTCGATATCCTCTGCGCCCAGGTATTCCGATTCTCTGTTCTGCCCCAACCGCTCTTTGCCGTTCAGGCGTGTCAATTTGTCACCCGTGTTGATTCCTGCCATTTTCTTTGGCCTCCTTAATATGATTTTTAATGAGTTCGTATGTCTGTTCGCGCTCCCGAACGCGATTCTGAGCCGCCCGCATTCGTAAGGCGAATAAGATTTGCGTTAAACTGCGGGGTTGTGTTATAATGGGCTCGTGAAGGTTGTTTCTCATACTTGTCCTTTACATTTATCTCCTTTCTCCATACGCCCTGCCGTTTGTTCTGCGGCAGGGTATTTTTTTCAAATGATAATGTCATCTCCGTCATCCTGCGCTTGTAAAAGTATCTTGTTCAGGTGCTCGATGTCCTCCATTGAAAAGGCGTGGCGCAGCACCCCGCGTGCGTTTTTTATAAGCTGTGCCGAACAGTCCGGGCAAAGATATTCGTCCGCGGTCGGCAGCGTTGTGTCAGTCGGAACAGGTTGTCCGCATCGGGCGCAGTCCTCGTATTCGTCATATTCGTCCTGCCCGCACCGTGGGCAAACTTCATAATCAGGTTCAAGCCGTTCGCCGCCGATATGTACGGTTTTTGGGGCTGCGAATCGCGCGCCGCAGGCACATATGTAATAACTCATCTCCATATTCTCCTTCCGTTCTTTTCACTTATAGTCTGCAAGTGCAAGGCTCGGCGCTGCATTTGCCGTTCTTCGCGCTCCTGCAAACGCCCCTCGTGCACACCGAGGTAGTAAAAGGTACAAACCGTTCCTGCCCACACGATTATTCCGCAGATGATTGTCCAAAACAGCCAAGTATTTTCCATGTTATTTGCTCCTTTCCAGCAATGCTTCCGGCGTTGTATTCAAAACTTTTGCAATGCAGCTTAAATCGTTAATTGTAATGCTTTTCGGGTTGCGCAGCCGGGCATTAAACCCTTGCGCAGTGCCGTATCCGCACCGGCGAAAGATGTCCTTGCCGGTCAGCTTCAGCTGCGCCATTCTGCCGCGGATATTGCGTTCGACTGTTTCGTATAGTGTCATATCTGCTCCTCCTTTGCCGTAAAGAAGCGTTTGAATGCTGTGTTGCCGTACTGGCCGTCAGTAAGCTGTATTGCCTCTGCAATGGTGTATTTCTCTTTTTTTTCGCGGAGATTGCTTAAAAACTGCGCAGTACCCGCCGAACATGCGCCGGTGATAACTCTATACATAATTACGGCTTCGTCATAAGTTACTACGCTGTCGAGATTGAGTTTTTTGTACTGTTCTGCGCCGCGATCTTTTGCCGCTTTGTATTGCAAATCGATAACGCCGCTCTTAAAGTCTTTGCAATGCGCATAATTTTCACCGTCAAAAATCACATTTCGGCCTTTGATTTTGCCGTTGTAGTAGGTGTATTTCCCGCGTTTATGAGGATTACCGCAAATATGCGTAAGGATGCCGTCTGCAAAAATATATTTGCCTTCAACACAATCGTTAGGTCTGAGGACGCGCACTTTCCGTCTTTCCTTTGCTGTTATCTGTGTGCCGCTGAGGTCGAGCGAGCTGCCTACGGTAAGGTTGTCCGGCAGCGCGGTTATCTGCGTGCCGCGGAGGTAGAGCGAGCCGCCTACGGT
>ERZ1035037.454-NODE-454-length-11960-cov-77.063587_pt1 | contig 11960 bp, 16 predicted proteins | sample MGYA00520618_ERZ1035037 | MGnify/ENA primary metagenome ERZ1035037 (study PRJEB33766, sample SAMN09781741) | gut metagenome | biome: gut microbiome | host: Homo sapiens | place: Madagascar | study: EMG produced TPA metagenomics assembly of the PRJNA485056 data...
ATGTAATAAAGAGAGAAGCATAGACATCTATCTATGCTTGTGTTAAATCAATATGAATTGTAGTAAATCCTATTCTTATACTCTTAACTTGTGCTATTGCATACGGATAGTCATTACCCCAGTTGATATAGCCATCATATAAGAACCAATTTACCGGGAATGTATTCCAACTCGATTCATAATAAATAATTGTCGGCACTGTTAAGCCTTGAATAGGATAACCACCTATAGGGGTATTTTGAACTTGAAACATAGGTGTGTTTTTATAAGGTCCCAAAGAGCCTAGATTAGTACAAGCCAACTCTATATAATTTTGGTCATTTCCCGTAGCTTGAAAACATATCGTACATATATTATTAACGTATTGAATTTCAAAGTAAGGTCTCCCATGACCAATAGCAACACTATAGCCGTAAGAACCCGTGTAACCTACTGCGGTATTATCGCTAAAAGTCTCAATATAATTAATCGAACCATATAGAATAGCCTTGTAAATATATTTAGCAAGATATTTACTAGCTGTAGTGTTAGGATGAATGTTATCACTTGTACTAATGAAATCTTTATTATGCATAATCCAATTAAGATTATTAATAAAGTCGCAGTCCCCATCCATCCAAATATGAAAAGCTTGATTATAATAAGTAAAACGTTCAAGTTTTCGATACCAACCGATAAAACCTAGATGAATAGTACAATTAGGTAAAACGCTTCTTACTCTAATTAAAAAGTCATTTAACCTAGTTCTAATTTGAGCATCCGTTGAAATTTTGGCGTGTAGTAAGTTACCGTCATTTGCACCACCCAAAACATATAAGTCAGTAATACTATTTTTCTCGTCTTGTGTCCATGACGCAGTTCTAGAATTGAAAATATTTAAAAAATTTTCCGTTTTAGTCGGTTCCCATCCAAAACCAGCACCACCGACGCTCCAATTATAAGCATAAATGCTTTTGGGTATCATACTTTCAAGCAAAGTTGAAAAAGAAGAACCACCAACACTTTCATCAACACCGTAGCTATCAGTCATAAGAATAAATTTTCTATCTTTTAGTTTAGAGAATTTATCATTAACATCGTTCATAAATTGCTCTATTTCTTTGTCAATTCGTGTAACGGTTGTATCTATTTCTTGTTTATTCTGTTTAATTAATTCACGACTTTCACTATCCTTTAATAAGTAAGTGCCACTAGTCATTTTAAATTTATCAACATATTTTTTCATTTTATTACCTCCTATAAACTTTTAACTGTTGGTGGTTCAGTTAAATTATTAGTAAATACAAATGATAAGCTTGTATCATCAGCATTATAAATACCATCCAACGTGATCTTTCCACTAGCCAAAAGTTCATTAATATTTTTTTCGATTTCTTCTAGAAACCTCTCATAAATATCAATTAAACCTTTATACCCGTCAATTAAATCTTTGTATTGTTTGATTAAAAATCCTAAATCTTGGTCATAGTTTCCAGTATGCGGATAATCGTATAAAGCCATGCTTATTCCCCCCCTTTCTAATATGGTAATTGGTTAGTATATGCTACGTGCAAACAAAATTCATCAAAAAACATTCTTGCGATCACTTCATAAACATTAAATTTACTTTGTAAGTCAATTTCTTGATTAAGCATATCCGACGTAGTCGTTACACCTATATTACCTTTTTCAATATCTTCAATCGTAAGTTCAATATTTTCTTGTTCGTTTCCTTTTGTTGTATTTGTACCCTCATCATTTCTATTATTTTTGTTTATTGTTTTACTATCGTTTGAGAAACCCGCAGTATCATAAGCGCTAACTTGATTAGTATCCTCTCCATTATCAATTATGGAATTAACATGTGTATCATTAACAGTATTATCTTTAAAACGTTTAGTTGTTTCTATATGTTTTTTAGTTCCATCTTTGTTCCAAATTGGGTTATAATCTTCATCATATTTTAAAGAATAAAGATAAACTAACTTATCAAACTGTTCTTTATGTTTTTTAAAGAAATATTGAACCTTGATTTGTAAAATCTCAATTTCAGGATATATAGGCTCATTCATTCCGCAAACGTCCATGATAGAATTAATCAAAGTATCTCTATCTAATTTATTATTAATATCTATGTCTTTGAACACTTCATCATAAGTATATAATTGACAAATACTAGCAAAACTAAACATCATTATCACCCGTTTCTTTTTTTATTGTATCAATTACCCTTGTATTAATAGAAAAATGAAGATTAGTAATATCATCAAAATTAGGGTTTTCATTAATTCTTCTAGCGCACTCATTAAGCGAGTCAATATATCGTACAATCGTACAACGTACCTCGCTATTGTTTGCATTAACTTCATCACTATTTAATCTCTCTCTTTTATCTGTGTTAGCATTGTTGATACCGATTTCAGTTAAAAACTCGTTCATAATACTTCTTTTTGTTAACAGTAAATCATTCCCAATATACGTATTTTTAACGTTTAAGAAATGCCCCGTTTCACAATCTTTATTTAAACTTTTCATCCCCCTTTTTAAGAATACCGCTGGATTTCCTCTCGAAACATCATCATACATTTTTTGTAACGATTTAACTTGCGCGTCCGTTTCCGCTTCAAAAACATGCGCGACTCTAGAATTGTATAATGACACATTAAGCGAGCAATCGATATTAGCTAGTAAAACCGCATATCTATTGATTAATGACATAACCCCTTGAAAATTGTTATATTCATAATTTATATATAAGAGTTCACCTTTTTCGCCAATTTTTTCATCGATATTTCTTAAAACAGGATTATTTACTAAAACATTTGTAGGCATAAAATACATATTTTGACCATAAAACCCACCCTCAAGCGCAAGAGTTCCAATGTCAGTTTTAACAATAGGAATATACCCATTTTTTAAAAGAACATCCCACATATTATTAACATTCCAATTTGACGGATAACCACTAACAGTTAAAACGCTTTTTAATTTAGTCATTAATTGAAATTGATAATAAAAGAATGAGTTATTAGTTATGTCATTTACCGATTTAGGATTGTGATGAAAGAACCCTCTTACTAAATCAGTATAACCATTACCATAATTTTTTTTATTACTCAAGATAAACACCTCCATTTAATAATGAGTCTATTTCTTCTTTATATTGTTTCGGTGCCCATGTAACCACATTTGCGTTAGTGGTTTGAACATATCCACTTAAACCACTCAAAGACAATACTTTGTTACAGGGTCTACCATAATTAGAAGCTAAACTATTAGGTTCAACATTTGTGTTATGAGAAATACATACAAGTGTTATATCTTTTTTAGATATATAAGAAGTATTACCGCCACTTCCGCCAACCGAGCCGACATTTGTACCAATAGCTGAAGTGATCGCATTAAAAGCCGAAACTCCAGCACCCGCATAATTTCCCATCAAACCCGCTATACTTCCCGCAACTACGTTACCAATAGCACCCAAAGGATTTCCTTGTGTAACTGTAGAGACTTGAATAGGAACACCCATTTGAGCTACACAACGTGCTTGATTTTCGACAATATAACAAATTTCTCCAACGACACTATCAAGTGTCATATTGATATTAATACTTGATCGACCTTGAAAATTATCGGCATTTAACTCAAGCCATCCATAGGCTGGTAGATAAAGTAATAATGAGGTAAATTGGCTTCTATTTCTAAAATCGCTAAAATTCCAAGGGATAGGAATAGAAACACTTCCCGTAGCATCTCGATTAACAGCATTACCGACAACACCAGTATTATAACCTCCAGCAAAAATAATTTCACTAATAGCTCCAACGATTGTACAAGGGTTGTAGATGCAAGATGTAATACAAGAGCCAGTGTCAGTTAACATCTTTGAAATGGCATTATTTGGGTCAGTGAACAATTCAGCAAAAGCATTATCGCTCATTTTCGACATTATTTTTGCAAGTTGACTATCAGTAACAGCTACATACGGATTTGAATGTGTTCCAACATAAGATATAATATATCTCGGTTGTGGTGTAGCGATAAATGACAAGCTAGCATTGCTAGTATTGATAATAGCATTTTTTGCACTTGATAATCTAGGGTCAATTAAATCAGTATTGTAGTTGCTACTTGAATATAAAACATATGCGCTTGTACTTTTTATATCATCTTTCCAAGTTGCTAAAACATCAATTTCACAAGAGATCGTCCAAACTCCATTTCTTGTGTTAACAATGTCAGTAATATAATAATACCATGAACCCCAAGATAAATAAGAGTAATTCGTTGGATTAGTAGTTAAAATAAAAGAAGGGTTGTAATGGCTACAACCATCTTTTAAATTAACACTTACGAGAATACCTTTTGAGGGTCTTTTTGTAGAATTTCTTCTTTTATTAAAATTGTATAAAGTAATTTCCATATAAACCCTCTCTCCTTTCTAATCATCAGCAATATAGAATACTACAAAGTTTTCGCTCAAGTCATTAAAATAAAGTTCTTTATGATGATAATAAGTGTTATAATAACCACCGGCACTATTGAATGGTGTTGTCGAATTCCAACTATCCTTTTTATATAAACCTAAAGCGTCACGGTCGTATAAAACTCCTAAAATATTAGTAAATGATACTTCCGTACTGTCACTCGCTTTTTGTACTTTAATATCTCTTGGGGTTTTAATAGATTGCCAAAAGCTTGTTGTATGATAATTATCTAATTTGACATATCCATCTTTAAAAGCTTGATATTGAACAACTGTTTCTAGTCTACTTTCAAAATCTTCTAAAATTCTTAAATGTTGCAACGACTTTGGTGTGTGTCTTGTTTGTGTACCGTCATTATATTCACCTTTAGTCATATTTTCCATGTATTTTGAAATTAATTTAATACGTGAAACACAATAAGCTAGAAAATCTTTATCGTGTAGACAAGTATTAACAGTTAAAGATTTATTTGTTTCCGTATTATATAAAGATAATAAGTTAATTGAGCGTCCCGTTCCATTACATTCCGCAATAAAATTATTGATACAGTTTCTCGCCAAACTTTCTAGTGATAATTCGATAGCGTTTTGTACTTCTCCATAAATCGCGCCGATAAACCCATTCATTGAAGTTTCACTTGTAAAAGCTTCTTCTAACTGTGTTCTTTTAATAGTTACAAAAAATTGATACGGTGTCTCAGTTGTGAAGAATGATTGCGTTACTTTTGGATTAGCTACTTTATACATATCTACGCTTTTACCATCTACTAAAGAATAGCTTTCATCCTCTGTCGCTTCAGGCATTGACACTTTGATTTTTTGAACTATATTTCCCCATTGCATCGAATCTAAAACCATATCGCTATATTTAGATTTATACTCTCTAAATGATATAATAGTTCTACCAATACGTTGCGCCAATGAATTAAGCCATGTATCCGCTAAGCCATTTGTTGTTAAAACGGCTTGACCTAAAGAAATCAATCCTTGTTCATCTACTACAGTTAAATCAGTTAAACCCATTGTTTGCTTGTTAACTGAATTGACAATATCATAAATTTGTTTTACTGCCATTTATATATTCCTCCTTTATTTTTCATATCGTGAAAATCCTTTAAACGGGTTTTCGTCTTTTTCTTCTACATTAGCGTGTAGAATTATTTGTTCTAACTTTTTAATTTTTTCTTCTAGCTTTTTATTGTTTTGTTCTAGCTTTTCATATGTTTCACGTGAAACGTATTCTTGTTCTTGTTGTTCTTGTTGTTCTTCCATAGTGTTTCTCCTTTCAATCCTTTATTTTAAAATAAAAGAGAGGAGTAAAAGATTTCCCAATCAGTACCAGCGTTCCCGCTGTTGGATATGTACCCTCCTCGTCAATTATTATACAGTATAATAGATGAAACGTCAACGTATAATATTTTTTAATTTTAACTTTAAATCATAGTCTTGATAAGCAATCATGTTATTATCAATATACAAATTAAGTTCCCATGCTTTTTCACGTTTGAAAAGTTTTTCATCATCAAACGATGGACATTGACTTTTCATTTTTGAAACATAAATAATGCCACTATCCTTAACTTGATAAAAATATAGATTTTCAAAAGAAAAAAGTGGTAAAAGTTTGTTTCTTTGAAATTTCTTAATATCGCTAAAATTGTCATTGACAAATATATTACAAGTCGACATTTTAGTATAATCCGCTTCACTTCCTAAAAGCCTATATAGAGCAGTTTTCTTTTTCTCTCTTGATATTGGTACATTAATAGGTAGATGTAAATAGAGTCCTCTTTCTTCATCAATAAATTTTTCCGTTCCCGTTTGTATCATAGCCATAATTTTGCTAGGTAGTTCTAACTCTCTCAATATACCATTGTCAAGCATGTTAGCATTACCACATAGAATAATTTTTACGGGTTTTCGTCCACTAATTTCTCTATTTCGGTTGACTGTTTCAATCATATCAAAAAACAACGTGGCTTGTTTCTTATCAATAGCCGTCTTGATTGGAGATTTAGAAATAAATTCATCATAGAAAATAAAATCATAATCATCAAAATCAGTACCACGATATTTTGCAAATGTTGATAATGCACCGGCGATACCATATGAACGTTTTACAATTCTTTCATCATCTTTTTTTTCAACCTCTTCAATTAAATACACTTTTTTCTCTTTGGTTATTTCTATATTTGTACCACAATCTCTATTGATTGCTTTAAATGTGTTTGACTCTCTAGTCAATGACATTTCCATTTCATTCTCACTAGTTCGTAGGTAAATAAACTTTCTATCATTATCCATTATTAAACCTTTTTGAATTGAATAGGATTTGCCGATTCCACGACCTCCTATGAATAAATAAAGGAAATAGTCAGTATTTTTGACTATTTCCCACGCATTAAAATAAAGACTTTTTTCTTTATTCATTTTAAATTTTAACTTCTAATGAATAGAAAGTATTCCCACTTTTTGATGTTCCACTAGTGATAACTACGTCAACTGTAGTGAAATCAATTCCATTATCACTACACAAGTCTAATAATTCTCTAAAAGAATTCATTACTGTTTTAGAGTTTGTTCCTAAAATTTCTCCTTGGTCAGTTAAGAAGCTTATGCAATCCATTTCTTCTACTTCTCCCGTTTCGATCGTTGTAATAGTTGATTTTGTGAATACATATTCTTTGATTTTGAATACATTGTCAACGAAATTTTTGCATCCAATAGATCCATTCGCTTTAGCGATTGCCATCGCCTTTAATGGTGATGCATTACTGTCTACTACTTTGATTGTTACTTGTTTTTTCATTTTTTCTTACCTCTTCTTTTTTCTTTCTCGCTCACTATTTTACGCGGACTTGCGACCGCCTATCTCATTTGGTGGTGTGACGTCGAAATACTTTGATACAAATACATAATACTGCTATTTTCTTTAATGTTGTGTTTATTCAGTTGTAATTTGAGATAGGTTAGTTTAAGAAAGAACCTATTTTCTAGGTCTTTCATAAGCATCTTCAATAATCATAATAACCTCATTGAATGTATACCACTTAAAATATTTATGAATTTTTAGAAAATCATCTAAAGTGAAATTTTTTCGATTTAATTTATTATAAGCGGTCGCTTTACAACATCCTAAGGCTTCCATGATATTTTTAATTGTCAAAGTAGGCAATTCTTTTTGATATTCTCTAGTCATACTATTTCTCCTTTAACTAAATTAATTCTAACATTATAGAATTCATTCGTCAATATCTTTTCTTGAATTTTCTAATAATTTTAATAAAGTATTGTTTAGTTCCTCGAATTTATTGCTAAATTCTTTTAAAGTTGTGTTATTGTACCACATGAAGTAAATAAGACACGCAACCGCAACACCATTATTCACAAATAAATTTACTAATTCTTCCATAATTTAATCCTCACTTTCTAAACCATTTAAAATTGATAGCATTACATCCGTCATTCCTAATGTGTAAGTAGTATCTACTAAAGCTATATTAGAAGCGTTTTCGATTTCGCATCCTTGAACTGTTAAAAAATGTTTTTGATCATCATTATAGTAGACGGTTTTTCTACCACTTTCATGAAACTCCGTTCCTATTTTAAATTTAGATAAACCACCTTTTCGTTCTAGTTCTTTAGCTCCGCTTTTTTTGTTTAGACCGGCAACAGTAATACCTAATTTTGAACCTTGTTTAAATGCATATTTTTTAGCCCCTAACGTGACGAACTCGTCATATCCTTTTTCTTTATCATACAACCCTAGAAAATATTTATTATTCCCTACTTTGACATAATTTATTATATCATTTTGGTTGCACCATTCAATCATTTCTTGATTAACTTGTTCAAAAACATCATCATGGTGCCCTACATATTTAACACTATCCGTGTCAATATAGACACAATCTAAACCTATTTTATCAATAGCCTTTTGTAGATTTGTACGACAAATTGCCGTGACAAACAAACCCCATTGATAAGTAAGAAAATTATTACGTTTCTTATAATACTCTTCTAAGGTAGAATATTCTCCTTTTTCCCATTCATCATTGAATATGTTTTCTTGACGAATAACGTCAGTCACGATCATACCATAGAGAGAATTTAATTTATTCTTACTTTTCATGTACTCGTATGTTTTTTCATCAATTCCTTTTAGCTGTGATTTCAAAGTGAAAAACTCTATTACAGTATCATTTAGTTCTTTTGGAAGAAAGCCTTTATGAGAGTAGTAGAACTCTTCTACTCGTACGTTTTCTTCATCATATTCATATTGCTTTATAAATATTTGATAGTCATAATTTGTCATGGCTATTTTAATAAAATCGGCTTCCAAAACTCTTCCGTTATAACAGTATTCCTTACCCTTAAATTTACCCTCATAAGATGGAGCGATAAATTCTATACATTTAGAATATGGGATGTATGGAAATGGGATTCCTTTTTTTAATTTAACATTTTCAAATGAATAATATGCTAGTGTACAATAACGATTATTGTAATCATCTAGCATATCAAGTGATGTTATTGTTTCTTCTTGAAATGGAGTTATTGGATATAACCCACTAATCATAGCGTACGGATATGCGCTTGACATATCATAAGATAAAACGTTATAGTTTACAAAGTTTGTTTTATAACGGTTTGAAGCAGTATTACCTCCTCGAAAAGCATCCTTGCATAATTGATAAAGTTTATCATCTAATTTTAAATCCAAAAACTGTTTTCTATTCTTTTTATTTTTTCTCATGTTATTACGACATTCTCTACGTACATAACCCGTTGAGGTTAATGGAATTGTTACAAGTGTATCTTCTTTTAGAAGATAAATAATAGCTTCATATAATCCCATTACATCGTTATAACAATAACCTAATTCGCTCATAGTGAGCGGAGTTCTAGGGGTAAATACTTTCTTATAATCTAAATCTCCTGTGCCTTTAAAATAGTGTGCATTCGGTGTATTCTCTATAAACTTTTTTAAGTTCATGTTTGAAAGTAAATAAGAGCATCTAAATTCTATATTAAAGTCTTTTGATATAGCTTTAAGGGGTTTTCTTTTGTCAATCGCGAAAACATTTTCGAGTTTTATCCATGAATATAAAAATTGGAATTCATAAGAAAAGTTATGAATGTAACATACTAATTTGTGTTTATCATCATAATTTTTTAATGCTCTATTCATTTTTCTTAAAAAAGTTAGAAACTCCTTCCAAGTTCTACCAAAACATACATATCCATCAATACATACTTGCCAATGGTACATATACCCCTCAAAAGATCCATCAGTTTTTTCTATTGTTGACGTTTCTATATCAAAAGTCATTAGATGTGCTATATAGCGCTTTGTTGGTTGTATTAAAGGGTTAGCTTTTTTAATTCTATGATATGGAAAATCTTCTTGATTATAGGCTTTTACAATAGCTTTAGTGTTATTGAAATTAACAAAACATCCTAACATAATTATCAATCCTTATTTTTTCTTGATTTTAAAGCTTCTATGTTTCTTCTAAATTTATCTTTATCAAATTCATGCGTAAAACGTTTCCATTCACGAATAAACTCTTTGTCACTCACACCACTAATACGAGCATGTTCCCAATCTTCAATCAGATTGGTTGATCCATAACCCTTGTCTTTTGCTTCATTTAAGAATTCCCCACCTCCTAGAGTTAGAAAAGTTCTAAAATTATCAACATTAAGACTTTTTGAAATGTTTGGTGCAGAATATTTTAACCGTGTTTGTAAAGTGTCTATAGCTCTTTCTAATCCTTTTTGAACGGTTTCTTCAACGTAGCTTACACTTGTTGTAGATGAAGCGTATTTAGAATATAAATCTACATTTAGATCGTAAAGCTCTTCACTTGATAATTGATCAAGTTTTCTTTTACTTGTAGTGTAACGGTTAAATCCTGTCTCACTTTGTGTTCTTTTATACGCGTACGATTTATTTTCTAGTCCAACTTTTTCTAGTTCTCTATATCGTCTATTTATTGTACGTGATAGATATTGTGCATTTTCAATTAGTTCGTTTCTTGTTTGACTGTCGTATTTAAGTCGACGTAAACCCATTATTTTTTTATCTTGTTCTTTAATTCTTTTTTCTCTTAAATCTTCTATATATTTTTTGAGTCCTTTATTTAGAGCCATATATTACCACCTCGTAGATATTCTAACATATTAGACAATTATTGTAAAGTGTCTATTATGTGATATAATTATAGCATAAAGGAGGAATAATTATGAATATTGATGATTTTGTAGCTAAAATTTTAGAGTATGAAAAAATGCCTACAATTTATAAATTGGGCAAATTTATGAATAGTTATCGAAAAGGCAAAAATGGGAACTTTTTGGAATGCGATTGCAGTGGTCTAATTAAAGGTACGTTATGGGGTTTTCCTTATAATGGTAAATATGGAAATATTTATCCTGATGTTAACGCAAATACAATCATGAATACTTATTGTTATAATAGATCAAGCGATTTTTCTAAAATTTCTAAAGGGGAGTTTGTTTGGATGAATGGGCATATCGGTGTTTATATTGGTAATGGTAAAGTATGCGAATGTTCTCCTAAATGGGAAAACGGTATTCAAATTACTAATTTAAACGCTAGAAATTGGAAGAAACACGGCTTTAGCAAATGGCTTGATTATTCTAGTAATTCTAGTGTTAACAGTTCTAAAACATGGGATATTGAAAGAATTGCTAGAGACGTTATCAATGGTAAGTATGGAAATGGTCACGAAACTAGAAAAAGAAATATTGGTTGTGATGATGCTACGTATCAACAAATTAGAAAACGTGTGAATGAATTGAGTAAATGAAAAGGATAGTTTTAACTATCCTTTAATTGTTTTAATGTCATTATTCAAAAAATACCTCCTTTTTTAGTTTGATTATTAAATAGTTGCTTAAAACAGTATCTTTAATTTCATATTTAGTTGCATCTAAATCTAATATAGAAGAGTTCATAATCATGATAAACTCTACTAAACTAACATAATCAGTTATTGCATAATTTTGATAATAAAGCTTAATCATTATGTCTTTCCCTATATTTTTTCTAATTTCTTCTAATTTATCCCATAGTGTCATTTTCTTTTCTCCTTACATAATAAATAACCAAACGAATAATAAAATAATTATTACTAAACAAAGCAATGCATTAGCGTTTAAAATCATTTTATAACCACCTCACAATCAATAATAATAGAAATAGGAAAGTCTTCTATTTCTTGTATAACTTTTACCACTTTATTTTTTAAAATAAATACCGATAACATAACAAATAACTCTTTAGGATCTCCATTTGCAATTAACATTTTATGTTTATCTTCAATTAATACATTTTTTCTTTAGTTTCGCGTAAAAATCTTCCTAAATTCATTTTTTATTTCCTCTCTTTCTTTACAATTATTCTAACATAGTAGACAACTAAAATCAACATTTATATAATTCTTTTCTCTCTACTGTGTGCTTGAAC
>ERZ1035037.457-NODE-457-length-11921-cov-199.559919_pt1 | contig 11921 bp, 20 predicted proteins | sample MGYA00520618_ERZ1035037 | MGnify/ENA primary metagenome ERZ1035037 (study PRJEB33766, sample SAMN09781741) | gut metagenome | biome: gut microbiome | host: Homo sapiens | place: Madagascar | study: EMG produced TPA metagenomics assembly of the PRJNA485056 data...
TGCCCGGAGAGAAGGGAAGTCCGCTGATGGACGTGATGTGGTGCGTCTGGCTGACGCCATGGAAAAATGATATTCAGACAGTGTACCGTCCGCTGACGCGGCCGGAGATGGGAGAGTAAAGATGATTGAGTACATTAGAGTTGTAAATAAGCAGCGCCCCGCAAAGCGGGCGTTTGATATGCAGGTCGGGGCGCACCTGCGCGTGTATGTTGCCGGTAAGATCACTGGGGATGCGAACTACCGGGAGAAGTTCGCCAAGGCAGAGCAAGCCCTCACTGCCATGGGACATTGCGTCCTGAATCCGGCGAACCTCCCATCCGGCATGGAGCAGGGCGATTATATGCGTATCTGCTTTTCCATGATCGACTGTGCGGACTGTGTGGTTCTGCTGCCGGACTGGCGTGAGAGCGACGGCGCACGGTTAGAGCGGGCCTACGCCGAGAAAATCGGGAAAGAGGTTGTTGTGGCAGACCAGGGCCGGATCGATGAGTTTTTGGAGAAGATGGAGGCAAGAGCATGAGTAAAGCCGTGCTTATCAGCATCCGCCCGAAGTGGTGCGAGAAGATCGTCAATGGTGAGAAAACCATCGAGGTCCGAAAGACCAAGCCGAAGCTGGAAACGCCGTTTAAGTGCTATATCTACTGCACGCTGCCAAAATATCCGCACGAGGATTTCATCGCGACGAACTATCCAATGCCACAGTTTTACGGCGGCGGCAAGGTCATTGGGGAGTTTACCTGTGCCCGGATTTACAAGATTGACAAGGATAGTACGGATTTTCTTTTTAAGTTTGGGAGACTATCCGTTTACAAGCAAGCTGCCGAAGAAAAGTGTGGCCTGTGTATGGCTATGACAGACGATGAGTTGCACGGCTATCTTGGACATTGCCAGGGCTACGGCTGGCATATTTCCGACCTGCGCATTTATGATACGCCGAAAGAATTGAGCGAGTTCAAGACGCTATGTAGAGTTGATGCCGATTGCTGTGCCTGCCCTTATTACAATTACACAAAAATGGGCTGTGATGGCCGGGTTATCGGTCGTCCGCCCCAGAGCTGGTGCTATGTAGATGACGTGCAAGCCAAATAATGCAAACGAAGAACCCTCGCTTTTGAAGCGGGGGTTTTCCGTTCGTAAAACCGTTCGTAAAATTGAAGATAAAGTGCCTTGCATTTAGTATTTTTATTGACGTAATGGAAAATATTTTTACTATTCAAAAACGGCTGGACCCGTTGAAATATAAGGAAAACCCCACAATCACAAGGATTGTGGGGTTGGTCCGAGTGGCGGGAGTCGAACCCACTAATAAATGGCTATAACCGTTGAAAATGAAGGAGCGTTTTGCGGCGTTCGTAAAATCGTTCGTAAAATGCGAGGCTTGGCGGTGGGGAACATGGGGAAGTCAGGCGGATGCGCGAGTCGTTTGGTCAGGAAGCTGTTCTTCGTCCGGAGCGGGGTCATCGCCTCGGTTTTTGTAAAACCGCTCCATTTTGTTTTCGGCGTTGAGTCGATCCTCTTTGGCAAGTTTCAGGTAAATCTTGTGAACAGTGTTATGATCGCTCCATCCGCCGATTTCTTGTACTTCCAATTCGCTTAGCCCAAGATGGAAACCGAGGGAGGCAAAGGAGCGGCGGAGACCGTGAACACCGCACTCAGGAAGGTCATTCTTTTTGCAGATCAGGTTGATGCCGCCGCGCAAAGAATTTTCAGTACAATCCAGAATGGGAAGGCCGGCGCTTTTCCGCTGCGAAAGCAGCTCGTAAAGGGCGGGGATCATAATTTGGATCGTGCGTTGAGACGAAACGTTTTTGTTGGTCTTTTTGTACACGAAGTTTCCGTTTTTATCCATGACCCGTGCGCCCTGAACGGTAATTCGCTTTTTCTTCAAGTCTATATTTTCCCAGGAAAGGCCGAATATCTCAGAACGGCGGAGGCTGTGAAGGGCCAGCAGCGCGCCCGATTCAAACCGGCTGCCGCTCACAGCGTCCACAAAAACAAGAATCTGCTGGTAGGTCAGCCAGGGAAGGTCTTTTTTTATGCGTTGAGGGAGCCGGACTTCTGGCGGAGCGATGTGATTATCCCGCATCACGGTGCAAACAAGGCCCCATGAATTATACACCGTTTTAGGGGACAAGGTTTCACTGGCCTCGTCGATCTCCTGCTGCCAGTTTGAAAGGTCTTGTATTTTGGCATTGATCTTTCCGGGGAAGCGATTCTTTTTGATACACTCATATCCACGAATCGTTGACGGGGATAGAGATTGATTTTTTTCCAAATAACTGTCGATTGCCTGAAGAAGCGTGAGACTGCATTTTGCGTCCTTTTTAGCTTCCAAAAAGCCGGCGCGGATGGCGCGAGCCTTGGCTTCGCAGAGAGCGGCGGTATCCTCCGTGATACTCTGCCCTTCGGCCCGCAGTTCTATATTCCACTTGCCGGACTTCAACTGACGTGGGGAGGGGACTTTGATCTCGTCCTTTTTTTTGCGCTCCCTGATCTGACGTTCGCCGCACCACTTGCAGAAGATGGAATCATCGTCAATGACGCGCTTACAGTTTTTGCATTTCATGCGCACACCTCCCGTGTGTATCAGCCGTGGAAGAAACCGAAGTTTAGACAGTGCAAGTCCAGATATGCGGCGTAAGCCAAGGCGAAGATCAGAAGGACCAGCAGCCATCGCAAAAGACGGTCCCGGTTGCGGATGCCGTGGGACTGACGTTCCACAAATTCCCGGAGAAGTTCGTTCTGGGCGTTCAGGCCGTTGATTTCCTGACGGTAGACATCCAGTTCCCGGCTTACGATTTCTTCAACGGTTTCCGGGGGCGGAGAATCTTCCGTTGGTTTCATCCCCAAAAACTGGTCAATGGAAATTCCGAGAAAAACGCAGATGGGGCCGAGAGTTTCCAATGTAGGGGAATGGGTGGTGGCACGGAACATATTGTTCACCGTGTTGAGAGGAACTCCGCTGCCGTCCGCGATCTCCTTGTTGGTGATGTGTTTTTCTTCTTTTGCAGCGCGGCACTGATCAATCAATGACAGCATACATAGAGCACCTCCTTGTTGAAAATTGACAAAATGTGCGAAAGAGCAACCGGAATTGTGTGTATCAACACCGAAATCGTGTGTATTAAGACTATCAAACTTGAGGCTTTGATGGTACGATAAAAGCAGACCTACCGCACCCCCAAGCGGCGGGTCTGCTATGGGCCGCCGCTTTCGTGGCTGGGGCGGCGGCTCTCCATCACAGCTTCAGGGGGGCGCAGAAGGAAAACGGAACGGAGATGGGGAGAAAGGACTTGTATGTGTAGAAATGGAATCAACAGAAGCGGACCTTCATACCGACGCGGGTCTCCGTGAGAAATTGAAGCACCAGATCAAAGGACTGTCGGATGAAAGCATGAAAAAGCTGTGGGAAGCCATTCAAGGCGGGGCGTTTGGCGCGCCGCGGAAAACCGGAAATCAGGTAGTAGGCTTCCCCTGACGGCTTTTCAAAAACTCAACGTACTGCGCAAGGTCGGATAACTGATCCTCTCCGCAGGAATCGACAAATTCATAGATGGCTTTTGCGTAACCACTGCCCGTCCCGCTTTTGGCGGGGCGGGTATTTTTTTTGGCCTGACGGATAGCGTTTTCCTCAAACGGTTGTGAGAATTTCATGTCTTTGAGAGATTCTTGCAGGCCATCAATCTCCACGGCGATTTCGTCCGCTTCTTCCGCCGTGGCGGTTTTCAGTGCCTTTTCCAGCTCTGCCAGGCGGAAAGTATATTCATCAATTTGAGATTGAGTAGATAACCCCATCAAATATTCCACGGGGACGTTAAAGTAATCGGCAAGAATGGAAACGGTGGAACCATCCGGCGTAGCGGCCGTCTTTTTCCACTTGGTCGGCGTAGAGTTGCTGAAACCATTTTCTGTAGCTGCTTTTGTACAGGAAATACCTTTCCGCTTGCACAGCAGCTTAAATCTGTCATAAAACATAAGTCTTGCCCCCTGATTTTGAGCATTATGCCGAAACTAACCAAAATCAGAAAAACGAGTTGACAACCTAACCGCAGTCAGGTATTATAAGCGTATGAACTGATTTTGGTCAGTTAATTTGACGGCGATTAGGTTGATGGATTTTGCCGGTTTGGTCACTTGCATCATACCATTAAATCTAACCAAAGTCAACATTTTTAATGAAGGAGGTAAGATTTAATGCCTGCAAAATGGACCGGCGAGTTGGTGGGGGAGATCCACAACGCCGGATTGACGATCAAAGAGGTTGCGGAAGCAGCTGGAATGAACCCCAAGTACATCAGCACCGTGCTCAACAGCGACGGCGACGCTCCAAAGGCAGAAGCGAAACTGCGGGCGGCGTTGGCTCGGCTGACCGGGAAAACTGCGCCGGAGGATGCTGACGAAGCGTGATAAAAAGCGAAAAGGAGAAATGTGAATGAACGAGCTTATTAAAGTAACCTACGACAATGACCGGCCTGCTGTCTCTGCCAGAGATTTGCACGAATTTCTTGGTGTGGGTGCGGACTATCGGCATTGGTTTCCTCGGATGTGCGAATACGGTTTTACGGAGGGGCAGGATTTCAACTCGGTCAAAAATGACCGGGTTCAAATGGAAGGCGACCGCATGGTTTCTCGAACTGTTGATGATGCCATTCTCACCATCGACATGGCAAAGGAGCTGTGTATGCTCCAGCGGAACGAAAAGGGCAAGCAGGCCCGTCAGTATTTCATTCAACTGGAAAAGGACTGGAACAGTCCGGAGAAAGTGATGGCCCGTGCCTTGCAGATCGCCAACAAGAAACTGCAAGTGCTGGAAGCCAAGGCGGAAGAGAACCGGCCTAAAGTTCTGTTTGCGGACAGCGTGGCGGCGTCCAACACCTCTATCCTTGTTGGGGAGTTGGCAAAGCTGCTCCGGCAGAACGGCGTGGACATTGGAGGGACGAGATTGTTCCGCTGGATGCGGGAAAACGGGTATCTCATTAGACGCTCCGGTTCGGACTACAATATGCCCACGCAACGGAGCATGGAGATGGGCCTTTTCACTATCAAGGAAACGGCAATCACCCATGCGGACGGGACGGTGACGGTGAGCAAGACCGTTAAAGTAACCCCAAAAGCGCAGATTTATTTTGTGAACAAGTTTCTTGGAGAAAAAACTGTGAAACCAGAGGGGGGAAACCATGGGAGATAAGGATATAAACGTTTTTTGGAGTTCTGCGTTTGATGGGTTGACCTTGGAACAGCAGTTTGCAAAATTTGGCAAGGTTGCAAGTAAGTTGGCAGATGCTTCCACTTTTGCTCGAATTGGGGAATATGACTCGGCAGAAGAGATTCTGATTGAAGCCACATGTGAGATTTCAGCCCTAAAGTGCAACCCCTTGTTGGAGTTGGCGATTGCGGTTCGCAACTATATAACTGGACTTAGGAGTGGAACCAATCAGCCTGATTCAGTTGATTACTAATCACGAAAGGAGGCGGCGGGATGCCGCGTGTAAAGCTGGGGCGGAAGCCAAATGACGAGGTTTTGATCTCACTGCTGTGGGGCAGACAGGCCGCTATGGGGATGCCGGTGGGCACGATGGCGGAGAAGGCGGGCATGACGCCGCAGACCCTACGGTCTCGGAAGAAGTCACCGCAGGATTTTTCGCTGAAGGAACTATTGAAACTGGGGCGGGCACTGGATATTCCCATTGAGGAGCTGCGGGATGCCATCCGCTACTGAAAGGAGCCGGGAAGCCATGACACAGGGAACAAAGTATGTCAGCGCCAAGACGCTGGAAGCCATTGAAAAGGCACTGGCCCACGGGGACCGGGTGGAGCTGATCCCGGTGAAGGACGGTGTGAAGGTGATCCGCGTCCGGCGGGACGAGATCAAGTAAGCCTATGGGAAAAGTGAATGAGATGCCTGTCCCTAAGCGTTGGGACAGAGGAGCAGAGCGTTGCTGATGGTACCGGGGAACCGGTGTCTATTCGGCGGCGCTTTTTGTTTTTGCTGTAAGGAGACGGAAATTTGATGAAAACCTTTGAGGAATACGAGGCGGAGGCCGCGTGGGAAGCCCACTTGGAAAACGCCCTTCGCGTGGCGCGGCGGGAAGCTGCGGAGCGTAGGCGGAAGGCCATTCGCAAGGCGCTGCTGCTGTGGGTGTCTGTGGCGCTGGTTCTGGCGGCACTGTGGCTTACGCGGGAGATCGGGAAGCCGGAGCCGGAGGCACCGACCGTGACGGCGGGAAGGCTGGCCGGGGACGAGACACCGGCGGCGGAGTACGCTTCGCTGGTCCTCTGGCAAGAACTGGACCCTGAGACAGCTCCGCCGGTTCAGGAGGACTACGAGAACGAGAAGATCGAAGCGGCGCTGTTTGACAGCGGCTACTTCCGGGCGGATGTTCCGCTGGACGGAGATCTGCAAAGCTATCTCCGGGCGGCCTGCGAGGAAAGCGGCGTGGAGTACACGCTGATGCTGGCCGTCATCCGCAAGGAGACCGGCTACCGGAACGTGAAGGGCGACGGCGGGGCCAGTTGGGGCTACTGCCAGGTACAGCCCCGGTGGCACAAGGCCCGGATGGAGCGGCTTGGGGTCACGGACCTGATGGACCCCTTCGGAAATTTCCGGGTGGCCTGCGACTACATGGCGGAGCTTTTGAGCCGGTATGACGTAGAGAACGCCTTGACGGCCTACAACAGCGGCCATCCGGGGCACAGTGCTTATGCCAGAACCGTGATGGGGTATTGGGAGGAACTGAAAAATGGGTGAGTTGGTACGGCTGACTTTCCCGGACCGGCCACAATGGCTGGCAGGACGGTGCCGTGGCATCGGCGGCAGCGAGGCGGCGGCGGCCATTGGGCGAAGCCCATGGAAAACGGCGCTGACGCTGTGGAAGGAGAAAACCGGGGCGCAAGCCGCGCCTGATCTCGGCGGCAACGAGGCCGTGGAGCTGGGGCGGCGAATGGAACCGGCCATCCGGGACTTCTTCATGGCCCAGTATCCCGGCTACGAGCTTTACTACGGTGCCTATGACATTCTCTACCAGAGCGACCGCCCATGGCTTTTTGCCACGCTGGATGGAGAACTGACGGAGACGGACACCGGACGGAAGGGCATTTTGGAGATCAAAACCTCGACGGTGAGCCGGGGGATCGACTGGGCGAAATGGCGGGATCAGGTTCCTGAGAACTATTTCACGCAGATCCTTCACCAGCTGCTTGCCACCGGGTATGACTTCGCCGTGCTCTATGCGGCGCTCTATGATCTGTCCGGCAATATCACCCTGCGCCGCTACGATTTTGAGCGGCGGGAGCACGAGGCGGACCTGAACTGGCTGCTGGAACAGGAAACGGACTTTTGGGACCATGTGGAGGCGGGGACGATGCCTGCCCAGACCTTGATTTTATGAAGCGCACAACTCCGAAAAATTTAAGAAAGACGAGGAGACATGAATATGGAAAAGAACGAGGTTCACATCACGGTGAGGAACATCAAAACCGGCGAGGTTTTGATGGACAAAACCCCTGCGGCTTTTATCTGCGTAGCTGTGGACGATGCGAATGCGCAGGTATGCAGCGCCATTTCCACCTCCAACGTGAATGTGCTGGTGAATCTGATTCACCGGACATTGCTTGAGGTCAAGCGTATTTGCAGAAAATTCCCGGATTTGGCAATTCTTCTGTCGATCATTTCCTGCGCAGAAGAGGACGATGACAAGGAGGCGCAGGCATGATGCTGGTAAACATTCGCTACTACAAGCCCCTGCACAAGGCATACGCAGGGAACGCATTTACCTACCGGACGGCGATGCCGCTGACGGTGGGGGACAAGGTGATGGCCCCCACCAAGGGCGGAGACAAGCGGGCCATGGTGGTGGAGATCAACGTGCCGGAGAGCCGTGTGGACGAGCGGATCATGCCGCTGCTGAAGGAGATCACGGCCTATGATACCGGAGAACAGGAGGATGCAGACGCATGAGCAGCGCGATGGAATTTGCCATTACCACGGACCTGACTCCGTTGAAGGAGTTTAACATCTCCGCCAACTTTGAAGAGTGTCAGGCGTGGCTGGAAGAGAATCTGGCTCCATACCGGGGCATGGTGGTGACGGAGGAGGCTATCGGTGCGGCAAAGAAGTACCGGGCCAGCATCCGCTCCGTGGCGGGACGTATCGACGAGTGCCGGAAGATGGCCAAGGCTGCGGCGCTGGCCAGCTACGCCCCATTTGAGGAAAAGTGCAAGGCACTGACGGCCCTATGCGACGAATCTGCCGCCAATCTGGACGGCCAGATCAAAGCCTTTGACGAACGGCGCCGCACGGAGAAGCTGGACGCTATCCGGGCCTTTTTTGATGAGCGCATCGGAGAATTTGCGGAATTTCTCCCGTGGGAAGCGGTTCTGGACAAGCGGTGGGGCAACGCCACCTATTCTGAGGAACAGGCCCACAAGGACATTCTGGTGGCGATCAGCAAGTGCGACAGCAGTATTGCCGCCATCCGCGGGCTGAACAGCGAGTTCGAGACCACGCTGCTGGAAGAGTACAAGCAGTGTCACGATCTGCCCACGGTACTGAAAAAGGATCAGGCGCTCAAGCGGGTGAAGGAGATTGAGGAACAGCGGAAGGCGGAACAGGAACAGCGCAGACAGCAGGCCGAGGCTACGCGGGCGGCGGAGGAAGCCGCCAGAGCGGAGCGGGTGCAGGCCGCCGTGGAAGCGGCCAGAGCCATTCAGACGGAAGCACCGGCACCGGCGGCGGAGGTACAGCCGAAGCGCACGGCTCCGCAGACCGTCACCCTTTCGTTCCGGGTGACAGGCACGGTGGAGCAGCTGAACGGACTGCGGGATTATATGCTGGCCAACGGAATTGCCTTTGGCCGCGCGGATTAAGTCAACATGGGCCGTTTATTGGATTTGACCGGACAGCACTTTGGGAAACTTACGGTCATTGAATTTGCTGGATATGCACCCAACCGCAAGACCCTGTGGAGGTGCAAGTGCGGCTGTGGACGGGAAACCATTGTAAAAACAAATGCACTACGAAATGGAGAAACCAAATCTTGTGGGTGTTTGAGGACACAAGCATCCTCTGAAACTCACAGAAAACATGGGATGTCTGAAACGCGGCTGTATCGCATTTGGATAGGAATGAAAGCAAGGTGTCTTAACCCAAATGTCCCTTGCTTCCCCAATTATGGAGGTCGAGGCATTACCGTTTGTGCAGAATGGACCGAGAGTTTTGATCCGTTTCGGGACTGGGCGCTTGCCAACGGCTATCGGGACAATTTGACGATTGATCGTATTGACGTAAACGGTAACTATTGCCCGGATAACTGCCGGTGGGTCTCCATGAAAACGCAATGCGAAAACAGGTCTAACAACAACTTGTTGAAACTTGATGGCGAAACTCAACCGGTGTCTGTTTGGGCTGAACGTATTGGTGTTTCAGCAGATTTGCTTTATTCAAGAAAGCGAAAAGGTTGGACAGATGAACGGATATTAAAGACACCATCCAGAAAAAAGAAAGGAATTTGAAATGAAAGCAAATAACAGTTTTGCACCCGTTGCCAAGAGCAATCACCCGTCATTTTCCGCGGCAATTACGGCACCGAGTATGCAGCAGCTTATGATGAAGTCTTTGCGGGATGAACGGACGGTTGCACGTCTTACATCCACCCTGATTACCGCCGTGAACGCCAGCGAACAGCTGAAAAACTGCGAACCCAGCACCATTGTGGCGGCGGCGCTTCGGGGCGAGGGCATGGGCCTGATCTTCGGCCATGGCTACTATGTGGTGCCCTATGGGACCACGGCCACCTACATTCTGGGTTACAAAGGACTCATCCAGTTGGCCATGTCCACCGGGTTTTACGAGGATATTGACTGCGTGGAGATCCGGGAGGGCGAGGTTGAGGGCCGTGACCGGCGAACCGGCAAGCCCATTATCAATTTGGCAAAGTACGAAACGGATGATGAGCGTTTGTCTCATCCAATCGTTGGGTATTACGGATATTTTTCACTGAAAAGTTCCGTTTTCCGCTACGAATACTGGCCCATGGACCGGCTCCTGCGCCACGCGGACCGCTACTCCAAGGCGTTCAGCTACGAGAAGTTCAAGGCCATGCAGAGCGGGGAAATGAACCCCAAGGACGTGGAAAAGCTGCTGAACGGTTCCCCCTGGTACGATCCCAACGGTGGGCAGGACCGGATGTGCCGCAAGACGATTCTGCGGCAGTTGCTGAACAGCGGCTACGCGCCCCTGTCCCCGGAGGTCAAGACCCAGCTCATGGAGGAAGCCAGCGCCGAGGACGAGGGCATGATCCCGGATATGCCTATGCCGGAGCGCACGGTGGCATCTACCGGAGAGGTGGTTGAGACCGCGCCTGCGGCTGTGGAAGCCCATCAGGAGACCGTGGAGAGCGAATCCGGTATGGTTACACCCCCAAAGGCGGAAAAGACCGCAGAGACCACTCAGAAGGGGCAGGACGAGGGAATGGACTATGCGGCCACTTTCTTTGGGGAATGAGGTGAGGGACCATGCTGATCTCCATTAAGACGCGGGAGGAGGACGGGAGCCGGTACATGATGTGTGCCGGCACCGTGACCCGCGAAGTCAAAACCGGAACCACAGCCAAGGGAACGCCGAAGGCGGAATTTGGCATGAAGTACGCCAAGGGCGAGTTCATGAACGTGTCCGCCGTGGGGGACGATGACGTGACCCGCATGGCGGCGTGCCTTGAAAAAGGGGATGCCGTTCTGGTGTGCGGCGTGTGGAAAACCCGGTGCTACACCACCCGTGACGGGGAACAGAAGGAGTGGAGCGAGCTTCACGCGGAGTTTGTGGCTCCCCAGGCGGTGATGGGGGCGGTGCTGGAACTGCTGTCGGCGGGAAGCGGGAAAACGCCCGTCTCCGAACCGGCGAATCCCATGGAACACAGCGGCAGTCAGGCGGGTCCCCTTGACAGTCAGGAGGACGCCGTTTTGCCGTGGGAACAGCCCGAAGAGGACGAACCCTACGATTATGTACCGCAGATTTAGGGGGAATTGACCTATGGCGAAAGAAAACCGGTATTTCTGGCTGCGGCTCTATGATGACTTCTTTACGTCCAAGCGGATCAAAAAACTCCGCAAGCTGGCGGGCGGGGATACCTACCTCATCATTTACCTGAAAATGCAGCTCATTGCCATGAAGCACGATGGGATTTTGCAGTGGTCAGGTCTCGACGATAACTTTGCCGATGAGCTGGCGTTGGAACTGGATGAGGAACCGGCCAACGTGGAGGTGACGATCAACTACCTTCTTTCCTGCGGCTTGGCGGAGACCTCGGATGACGTCACGTTTTTCTTCCCGTATGCGGTGAAAAACGTTGGGAGCGAAGGTTCCTCCGCGAAGCGGATGAGGGAGTCCAGAGCAAGAGCAAAGCTGGGAGAATCGTCACAATGTTCGAACGATGTGCGAACATTGTGCGAACATCGTTACGGAGAGAAAGAGATAGAGAAAGAGATAGATATAGAAGATATATCTTCTTCATTACATTCAGAAGATATGGGGGGCGGTGCCCCCAGTGAGCCAAAGGCACCGGAGAGCGGAAAGCGGACGGCGGGGAAATTCGTACCGCCCACGCTGGAAGAGGTGGAAGCCTACGCCGCGTCCCGGCAGAGCACGGTGGACCCCCGGCGGTTCTTTGAGTATTTCAACACACCGGACGCACAGGGCCGCTCGTGGCGGGACAGCAAGGGAAACCCAGTGAAGAACTGGAAGCAGAAGTTCCTCACATGGGAAGGACGGGACGGCGGGAAGGGAAAGCCCGCCCCGGCAGTTTCCCGGACGGACAAGCCCCGGAAAAGCTGGACGGAGCTGGCGGCTGAGATGGACGCGGAGGAGGGCCGCACATGACCAGACAGGAGACAGGCATCATCATGGATATTCTGACGGCGGCCTATCC
>ERZ1035037.460-NODE-460-length-11773-cov-10.563151_pt1 | contig 11773 bp, 10 predicted proteins | sample MGYA00520618_ERZ1035037 | MGnify/ENA primary metagenome ERZ1035037 (study PRJEB33766, sample SAMN09781741) | gut metagenome | biome: gut microbiome | host: Homo sapiens | place: Madagascar | study: EMG produced TPA metagenomics assembly of the PRJNA485056 data...
AAACAATGAAAATTTTTAAGAATTTCATCGGTCTCGCTGCCCTGGCACTCTGCCTCGGCTTCGCTTCTTGCAGCAGTGACGACGATGCACCTTCTTATAGCAATGTGGCTGTAAGCAACTCAGAGTTGATGACTATCCTCAAAGCTAAGGGATACCAGTTTGATGAAAATGGCAAAATGCTCCTTGACGACAAAGCCAACAGCACCACATCTCTCGATCTTTCTGGCACAAAGGTAGATACCTCCGCATTGAAAGAGCTTTCTGTTTTCCCTAATTTGAAAGAGTTGAACCTTAGCAACAATAGCTACGGTGAGACTTTCGATTTTTCTGTTCTTCCAGCTCAGATTACAGGCATCGACCTCACAAATAATAACATTTATAACTATGACAACCTTGTAAAGGTAACTGTAGAGGAAAATGGCGATGAGACAGTGGAGAACCTTCATAATATCACCAAACTTTATTTGCCAGAGGAAGCCAAATACAATATGGCTCAACTTGTGCGTTTCTATCGTCAAAACAAGCCTGCTATTGATGGAGGCACTATGGATATTAAGATGCAGAATGAAAATGGTGTATCTGAAAAGTACAATACTTTGAGAGAAATACCAGATGCAACACTTAGAGCATATCTTAATCAAGAGACAACTTTTTCAGGCTTATTTGATGGGGAGAAAATTGATTTGAGTAAAAGATTGAATAATGAACAAAAGATAAATAATATTTATATTACTTCTTATTTCTTTCAGCAAGCAAATTTGAACATTGATGAAATGTCAACTCTTGAAGGTTTGCAATATATTATAGATAATCCATATTGGGAAGGTACAAATTTGTATATTGCCCCTAATACAAATATGGTAATGCCAAAGATGACATTGGGAAATTCATTGACATTATTAACTCTTCAGAATCTAAACTTGGGAGAAGTCAATGTTACGAATGCAACTCAACTATACCGTATAAAATTAATAGGTATAGAAGGTATGGAAACTCTTGACTTGTCTAAAAATACAATTTGGGGGCAACGAGGGATTGCCGCAGAGGAAGATGCAATGACTGGCAGTGTACTTACTGTAGCTGATTGCTCGGACTTGAAAAGTATAGTCTTCCCTAACACAGAACAGCTTCATGCTTCAACTTTAGATATAGAATATCTCCCGAAGATAGAAAAGTTGGATTTATCAAAGTTTGCAAAGATTGATGATTTTGTCGTAGGAGATTTGCCTGATGAGTTTAATTTAGTCTATCCAAATCTAACACAGTTTCACTCTGTTATAGGAACATCTTCATTTGCTTGCTCAGTAAAGACATATGCCTTAAGTTCTACTGTTGACTTTATTAACAAATACAATAAGGATACAGATTCGCCAAAGCTAACAAGAGCAACAATGATGGCTACAAAGAAAAATAAAGCTGCACGTTGGAAAGTTCAATAATTAATATATTTAGTAACAATTTAAATTTTAACACAATGAAAAGATTTATTTTGATGCTTGCAGTAGTAATGCTTGCAGTATTGGGCGTAAATGCTCAGACAGAGAAAACTCTTAAGGGTAAGTTGACTAACGTTCAAATGAACAATAACAACTATGCCGATGTAGAAGGTGTCACATTCATCTTGACAGACAATGGTGATGGAACTGGCACCTTGGAGTCCGAAGAGCCTATTGGTCCTATTGGCAAAATGCCTGGTGCTATCAATGTTAATATGGCTGTAGCAATTGATAGTAAGGGTGGCTTGTCTGCCAAGGAAGACAGTAAGGCTGGTGTATTGGACCTTAACATTGGAGGTCCTGTTACTCTTTACACAACATCTTTGACTGGTGACACAACAACATTTGTATTGAAGACAAAAGCTCTTTCCGTGTTTGGCAAAGCTATTTTCAATGCCTCTGTAACATTTGTGGCTGAGTAAAATTTGAAACAAAAGAGGGTGCGTCATATAGTTTTATGCCACATCCTCTTTATCTTGTTTTCTTATGAGCTGGATAAAGAGTTTAACACTAATATTTTTAGCATCTTTTACAATGCTTGCTTCTTCATGTAGCAGTGATGATGATTTGAACAAAGAAGCACCTGCTGAAGAATATGTGACAAAAGCAAAAGATATACTCAGCGGCGATATTGTTCTTTCTACTAAGGCTACCATGAGTGGAGTTGACAAGACCCATTTAGCAAATGGATGTCCAACTAAATTCAACTTTACATGGAAAGAAGATGGAACTATGAGCCTCTCATTGGTAGATTTCACCGTAGGTTCAATGCCTTTTGCCGTGACATTCAAGTGCAGTACCAAATTTATGAACTTGAATTCATGGGATAAAGACGAAAGACCAGAAGCTGGTTGGATTAAGTTCCAAGGAAAGGATGGGAATGTGACCACAGACGGTGACGACCCTAAAGATTGTCAGTCAGGAAGTGGTGCTACAGTTGATGGCTACTTGAACGTGTTAACTAATCAGATTGAGTTCATCGTGAACTACAATATGATGAATGTTCGCACAGAAACGTTCCAGCAGACTATCGACAAAAATCGTATTAATAATTTCCAGCAGGAATTTGAACAATACGAAAAGGACTTAATACAATGGAAGAAAGATAATGGAGAAGGATAACTTTAATGTTGTTCATATATAATAAGGAAAGAGGGGTATGCCCAGACATATCTCTCTTTCTTTTTGCAAGTAAAAAATGATGGGAAGAGAAACAAGCCATAGCGAGGCTGAAATCGTGTAAGGATTTGGAAAAAATAGAATAGCAATATAAATGAAGACAATTAGAAATGTAATGCTCATCGGCTTGCTGCTGATACTCGCCCTCCCTGTCGCTGCACAGCGAAAGGTGAAGTTCGGTATCTTCGACAAAGCCACCGAGCAACCAATTATCGGCGCAGTCATCACTTACGCCGACAATGAGAAATTGAAGTCGCCACAACGTACCGTCACCAATATGGACGGTGAGGCTACTGTCGAGGTGCCGCAGAGTGGCAAGTGTTATTATCAAGTGGTATCCGTGGGCTACAACCCGCTGAAGGGAACCATCGGAAGCGACAGCTCCCTCAAACTCTTCATGACAGAAGACGTGATGAAGGTGAACGAGGTGGTGGTTACAGGTTCCCGCACCGCCCGACCAATCAAGCTCTCGCCAGTGAGCACGCAGGTGATCGGCGGTAAGGAACTGGTAGATGCAGGCTATGCCGACCTGACCAAGGCTCTGCAACAGGAGACACCGGGTATGAACATCCAGAAGGTGGGTTTCGGAAACGAAATCTCCATGCAGGGCTTGGATGCCCGCCACGTGCTCTTCCTGCAGGATGGTGAGCGATTGACGGGCGACATGGCTGGCAACCTCGACTATGAGCGATTCAACCTCCATGCCATCGACCGCATCGAAATCGTGAAGGGTGCCAGCAGTACCCTCTATGGAAGCCGTGCGTCGGGTGCCGTCATCAATCTTATCACCAAGAAGACCACCAAACCTATCGACATTCAGGCTGGTGTACGCTGGGGACAGATGAACGAGACCAACTACAAGAATCCGCAGAAGAAGGATTTCCTCTACATGTTTGAGAAAAATGCCGACCGTCCTAACCTGCAAAGTTGGGTATCGGCAGGTTTCAACGCTGGCAAGGTGACATCACAGACCGATGTATGGTACTCTTCAAGCGATGCGTTCTACATGTACCAGGCGGAGAACGACAAGAAGGTATATACCAAGGAGGCTAACCCTTGGCTCGACCATGACGTGACCATTACCAGCGTGGCTTCCCGTCCGCCAATGGGCATCGAGGGCACAGAGCATATCTCGGTATCGCAGAAGGTATTCTACGACCCTTTCAAGAACCTGGAGATTCTTGCCTACGGTAGTGCGTTCTATATGAACACCTACGACCTCATTCAGGATATGACCTTCAGTCAGGCACGTGACTGGACGGCTGGAACCAAGATTAAGTACTCCTTCAAGGATTGGTTCAAGATTACCGCCTCCCTTCATGGCGACTTCTACGACCGCTTCAAGCGACATGAGCGCATTGACAAGCGTACCAAGGTGTATAAGAGCCGCATCTTCCAGCCTCGCCTCTCCATCACCTCGCAGAAGTTCGAGGGCCACGACCTCATCCTCGGTATCGAGCACCTGAGCGATGACCTGACGAGCGACCGATTCAACGGCGATGCCTCCCACATCATGCGCACCCGTTCATTAAAAGAGACGGAGGCTTTCCTGCAGGACGAGTGGACGATGAACGACCACTGGATGGTTTCGGCAGGTGTGAGAACCAACTTCAGCCGTGCCTTCGGACTGATGGCGATGCCTAAGATTGCCTTCAAGTGGAGTCCATCGGATCACTGGGCGTGGAGAGCCAACTACTCGATGGGCTATCGTTCGCCAAGCATCAAGGAGCTGTTCTTCAACTGGGACCACCTCGGCATGTTCATGATCAAGGGTAACGAGGACCTGAAGCCTGAGAAGAACAACTACGTGAGTCTGGGCACAGAGTACTCGAACGATAACTTCTTCATCTCGGGCAATGTGTATGGCAACTTCTTCCGCAAGAAGATAGAGGGCGTATGGCGCATCTACGACATGCAGTATAACTTTGAATACACCAACCTCGCCAAGCAGAACCTTATCGGTTTGGAGGCCATCATGCGCTGGCACTTCCTCAACCACTTCACGATGAATGCCACCTACAGCTACGTGAACGTGAGCAAGACGGATGGCATCCAGGTGAACACCACTTCGCCTCATGCTGCTACGGCAAGTCTTGATTATAAGTACAACAAGAAGAACTACCGACTGGGCGCCACCTTCTCGGCAAGCTACATGGGTGAGAAGAAGTTTGATGTGCAGGACCGACTCTCTGTAAACGGTGAGAGCCACGATGCCTACTTCCGCTGCCAGTTGCCTCAGTATGTATTGTGCAATCTGTCGGTGATTCAAACCTTCTATAATAAGGTGAAGGTAACGGTGGGTGTGGATAACATCTTTAACTATGTGCCAAAGACCTTAGGTTCGGGCATCACCATGTTTAACGTGCCAGCCACGGCAGGAGCCAAGGCGCATGTGCAGGTGGAAGTGTTGGTAGATGAATTGGTAAAAGCATTCCGAAAGAAAAGTGAAAAGTGAAAAGTGAAGAACGAAGAATCCAATAGCTATTCTTAATGATAATGATTATGAATATACTAAATAAGAAAAAAAACAGTCTGCTTTGTGGAACGGTTCTGAGTCTGCTGGCTCTTTCGAGCTGCGTGTCCTATGAGGCAGAGGACTTTACGGGACATACGCTTCCCCGAAAGACGGGATACAGTACTGGCGTGACCAACGACTGGCTCTATTTTGACCTGAAGACGGGACATCGCTATAATGTGCTGAATCCTAACCAGAGTGTCATCGCCTTTATAGACGGTAAGCCGATAGAGGAGTATTTCCATTATAAAGGTACAGCTAAACTCGTAAAGTATTGGAGCGAGGGTGTGCAGAAGAACATCTTCGAGGATGCAGAGCGTGATGAGAACGGCGATACCATCTTTACCAAGAATCAAGCTACAGGCAAGTCTACCTATAAGACGGTGAAGAGACAAGCCAACAGCATCTTAGTGATGGAGAACAAGGAGGATGACCCCAACACGATGGCTTATCCTGCTACGGAGTGGGACCTCGCCTTCAATGGTTATCAGCTCCGCACCAACAGCGGAACGAGCGGACCAGGCAAGGGCGGTGCTGCCGACCTGGGCTATGGCGAATATGACAAGTGGACGAGCAAGGCGCAGGTGGATGCCTATCTGGCAGAACACAACATGACTTTCGCCGTGGATGATTCAGCAAGCGTCTATGTCACCATGTCGCAGAACGACTGGAACAAGTATTGCATCGCCAACAAACTGGATATGAACGAGAACCCTTGGTTCGACCCGAACAACGGACCTGCCAAGCAGTTGGTAAGCGGCAATCCGGTGCTCGAAAAGGCAATGAGTTTCTCGGGGCCACCTCCAGTATATACTCCTTCTTTCCATACCTACGTAATCCGTTCGTGGGATGGCGAGAGATATTACAAGCTCCAGATTATCTCCTGGTATGATGCCAATGTGCAGATAGGTGATGAGGGAGGAAGAATCAGTTATTACTTAGATGAATTAAAGTAAATATTAAACATTATGAAACAATTGAATTGGTGGAAATCCATCGCTTCGTTCCTCGTGGTACTCTTTACCATGCCGTTGGGACATGCGCTGATGATGATAATGGATAAGACGATGACTCCTGAAGCTGTGCATTACTCAGCCTTCTTCATGGGGTTGGCAGGTCTTATCATGGTAGTAATCGGTGTCTTCGTAAAGGGAGACACCAAACAGACTCTTTGGGGACTTTTCGGAGGTCTGCTTTTCTGGACCGGTTGGATAGAATTCCTGTTCCAGTACTATGCTACCCGCTGGGGTACACAGCCGGAGATGGAGAATGGCGAAGTTGTGACTCGCCCTGAATACCTCATCCTCCCTGCCACCTTCGGCATGTGGATGATGATAATGGTGCTCTACATCTTCTCAACCAAAAACGGATGTAACTTCATCAACTGGTGGCAGCGTGTTCTCTTCCGTTCCCGCAAGAACGAGATTGCCGCCCGTCCGATGACACATCATACAAGTATCGTCACCTTCATGGAACTGAACATGATTTTGTGGACAAGCTATCTCCTGTTGATGTTCTGCTACGACAAGAACTTCCTCGGCGACCATCATCCTGTAACTTCGGTTGTTGCCGCAGCTTGTCTGATAGGTAGTTTCTTCATCTTCCGAAAGCAGTTGCGTTTGAGCACATGGGGAGCCAATATCCGTATGGCTATCGCAACGGTTGTCGTGTTCTGGGTACCTGTGGAAGTGCTTGGTCGCCTTGACTTTTTCAAGGAGATTTGGATTGAGCCGGAGAAGTATACTACCCAGATGATTTGCATCCTCGTTGCATTCGTGGCATTGCTTGTGTATATCATGATAGCTGCAAGAAAGAAGAAGACACATGAGTAACAGAAAACTATATTGGTGGAAATCCATAGTATCGATGGGCGTGATTTTAGGAAGCATGCCCATCGTTCATTTGGTGGCACGAGTGCTGAAGGACAATTACGACGGCACGCAGTTATTGGGTGCTGGGATGGCTGTGGGCTTCGTGGGTATGATGATGGTAGTGGTCGGTGTCTTCGTCAAGGGACAGACTCGCCAGACCTTGCTCGGACTTATCGGTGGCATGTTCTACTGGACGGGTTGGGTGGATTTCCTCTTCATGTATTATGCCCATCGTTGGGGCACACATGCTGAGATTGACCCAGTGACAGGAGAAGTGTTGAGCCGCCCTGAATATCTTCTGCTCCCTGCCACCTTTGGCTTGTGGGCAATGGTGATGTTGCTCTACATCTTCTGTTCCCGAAATGCCTGCAACTTCCTCAACTGGTGGCAGACGCTCTTCTTGGGGAAGAACAAGCGACTCATCGCCGCTCGCCCGATGACACGCCACACCAGCATTGTTACCTTCATGGAAATCAACACAATGCTCTGGACTTGCTATCTCCTGCTGATGAACCTCTACGATCCTCAATTGTTTGGTCGTGAGAGTCCAGTCACCTTCGGTGTAGCCTTCGGTGCCTTGCTTTCCGCCCCATACGTATTTCGCAAGCAACTCCACTTGCAATCGTGGGGAGCAAACATCAGAATGGGTACGGCAACGGTCATCGTGTTCTGGATAGCGGTAGAGGCATTTAATCGCACGGGCATCATCGGGAAGCTCATTGCACATCCGAGCGAATATCCTTGGCATTGGGTGGTAATGGTGATAGAACTATGCTTCTTGGCAGGAAAGATTGTCAAGGATGCAAGGGCGAAGAAAGAAAAGAAATAAGATAGATAATCAGATAAGGAAATCAATGAAGAAAGGAACTTGGAGAAAACAACATAAATGGCTTGGTATCGGCTTGAGCTTCTTCATGCTGATGTTCTGCGTGTCAGGCATCCTGCTCAATCATCGTTCACTCATCAAGGAGGTGAACGTGAGCAGGAAGTACCTGCCAAGTCGTTATGAGTTTCAGAAATGGAATGGCGGTTTGCTACGAGGCACGCTTGACATTGGCAAGGATTTAATGGTAGATTCCATGAGGAATGTGGATTCTTGTCGCCAACTGTTGCTTTATGGCAATGGTGGCATCTGGCTTACCGACTCCAAGGCTTCCTATTTCAAGGATTTCAATGAGGGGTTGCCAGAAGGTGCAGACTATCGTCAATTCAAAAATGTCATAAGGCTTGATAATGGAAGGATATTTGCAGTCTCACCTTTCGGGCTTTATCGCTATGGAGTGCATAACAAATGGCATGAGGTGAATATGTCACTGGAGGATGAGGAGAAATTTACGGACATCGCTTCGCATGGCGACACCCTTGTAGTGCTCAATCGTTCCTTTGTCTATACCTCGCTTCCTCCTTATAAGACTTTTAAGCGCATTCAACTTCATGCGCCAAAGGATTATGACGGCAAAGTAACTGCCTTTCGTACCGTTTGGCTACTCCATAGTGGAGAACTTTTCGGAATAACAGGAAAGATTGTGGTTGATGCCATAGCCATTATTCTTGTGGTTCTCTGTATTACGGGTATCGTCTTTTGGCTGAGACCGAAGCGAAAGGCATTACTGCAAACCTCGCTTCATCTGCATGACAGAATCGGGCGATATACTATCATACTTGTGCTCTTGATTGCACTGACGGGTTGGTGTCTCCGCCCTCCTGTGATGATAGCATTAGTGTTAAGCAAGATTCCGTCTATCCCAGGCACAACACTCAGAAGCAAGAATCCTTGGAACGACAAGCTCCGCATAATTCGTTATGATGAGAGCTGCCATGATTGGCTGTTATCCTCATCGGAAGGATTCTATTCATTGAACATCAAAAATGCTACAGTGAAAGTTATTACTTCTGTTCCACCTGTCAGCGTGATGGGATTGAATGTATTACAGAAAGATGCAAATGGTAGATGGCTTTGCGGTTCATTTAGCGGCTTGTTTGTTTGGGACAGACGACAAGGAACTGCTACCGATTACTTTACGAACAAACCTGCACCGAATGAAGCAGGAGCACCATTCGGAAAGAAAGCTGTCGCAGGTATGAGCCAAGACTTTTCCACCCCTGCCGTAGCGGAATATTACGAGGGAACAAACTTTGCCCCTCAACCTTCGAGCATGAACCAACTTCCGATGTCGCTTTGGAATGTGGCATTAGAGGTGCATAGTGGCAGAATTTTCATAGGAACGATAGCCACATACATATTCATCTTTGTTATGGGCATTCTTGCGTTTTGGTGCTTGTGGTCGGGCTATAAAATTAGGTTAAAAAAGAAATAACATTGCACAAAATCCAATTCTCATTAAATGCGAAAACAAACTGATGGTGGCGAGGTAATATTTTTGCCACTATCAGTTTGTTATATAGTGTTCCACCTGCTACAATGGTGCAAACACAAGAAACAACATCTTATTATTTCTTGATAAGCCTTTTGATTTCATTTGATTCGTTTGTCAACTTTCTTGCCAAGCTATCTTTGTATGCTGCTATCTCCACCATTTTATGATAACGAAAGATTGAATCTTCATAAACAGCAACACGACTTCTTACATCATCAATAACTTTCTCATCTCGGCAAACAGAGAAATGCTTTTCGATGTAGCGAATATTCGGGTCGTCAGATGGAAGAACCATTTTTAAGGCTCTATATTTCAAGTCTGCCTCCTCCCAATTTTTGTGCTCTCGCCATTGGGTGAGATTACCCCAAATGGAGATAACAAGAGATAAAGCCAAGCCACCAATGAAAAGAAGAACATACTTTGAAGTAGGCTCGAAACGATGGGTAACAATCTTCTTCTGAGGTGCATTGCTTATGTTGTCAAGTCGCTCTTGCAGGTCTTTTGATGCAGCATCTTGCTCTTGCTTCAGCTGCTTAACTGTATCAAACAAGAGCTTGCTTCGCTGTTCTCTGTTACTTGCTTCTTTCTTGGTAAGGTCGGTAAAGATACAGATAGCCTCTCTTAATCTTGCCAATTTGTCAATAGACTCCCCTTCTTTTACAGCTATAGAAAGGATGGCTTTTTCAAGCTTGCATGTATCAACACTTACAGGGACTGGAATGCTTCCAGCCTCTGCATTCTTTGGTGAAGCAGAAAGTTCATCGACTTTCTGCTCCAATCTCTCAACTGTGCCGTAGATGGCTTCCAATAGTTCTTCTTTCATCTTTCTTTTGTTGTTTGAATGGTTTGTAACTTGCATCAAAGGCTAAAGCCCTTTCTGCGTTTCTTCTTTTTCTTCTTGGCTGATTCATCCTCTGGGAAAGACTCAAAGGTCTGAGCGTTGGCAGGAGCAAAAAGTCCTATGGAAGAAATACCGTCCCAAGGGTCTTGACTGCTCTCCGATATGGATGGCTCCTGGTTGTTCTTGTGATTGCCTTGCTCGTATTGCTGAGCAGATTTGGCTCTTGCTGATAAAAGGTTCTCCGTTCCCTCTAATCTCGCATTCAGTTTGCCAAAGCTATAGTCTCGGCTAATCTGCGTACCCTTGAAGCTATATCCATCCTTGCAGAAACGGATGCCTTGAACCTTGGTTCGCTCCTTGTCCTTATAGACAAACTCCAAGAGAACACCTCGCTTTGCAAGTTCATTCTTGAACTTCTGCCAACTATCAGTGCCTTTCAAGGCATCCTTGACGGCATTGTGAATCTCATATTTGGCTCGCTCAGCATTGCGTAACTTACGAGTATTAGTATTGCTCTTGTCCGTTCCGTAGGTAAATCCATACTTGGATTTAAGAGCCTTGGTCACCTGCTCATTACGCCTGTAATCATTCCTGTCTGATAAGAGTTTGTTCTCATTGTTGATGCGGTTATACACGATATGACAATGTGGATTGTCCGTGTTGTGATGCCTTACGATAATGAATTGGGTATCGTTGATACCCATCATTTGCATGTATTCAAGGGCTATCTTAGCCATGAAATCATCCGTCAAACGTGGCTTGTCATCAGGCTTGAAACTGAGTGCAATGTGTCCCACAGGCTTCTTAATCCTTGGATTTAGCTGTCTTTGCAGCTCAAAACTTTGTACTATCTGGGCATTCGTGCCGAGTAACACTCCATCGGATGCAAGGATTTTCGCCTCGTCCTTGCCTGTCACGTAGCGGACGCAACCACCAAATGAGCTGCCTTTCTTTAGCTTGCCTATCATGTGGTATCCTCCTTTCTGCCCATACTGCTTGGCTTCGGTTTATAACTTGCTTGGCGATACTCGCCAAGGATTTCTTTCAATCTTCTCAACAAGTCCACCACATACACATGGGTTTCGTGGAAACCTCTCTGATGCGACAGCTTAGTAAGTTGGTTGAGGTTGTTCGCCATGCCTATGAGGTTCTTGGCGATGGCTACCGTCTCTGCATTGTGTCCGCTGACCACCTCGCCGTTCAAGGCGGACTCACGGATGTACTCCGCCAACTTGCGGTTGGCTTTTCTCGCCCTCAGCCTCAGTGCCTCGTAGCTTGGCTTCGAGAACTTCACCGTGACAGACTTCGACAGCTTGCGAACCCTGCCCGTGGGCGGTCTTCCGCCCTTTCTCTTGTCTTGTTCCTGTACGTTTGTCATTCGATACACTGTTTATAGTTGGTACACTCACTTTCTGCGACCGTTGGGAGCAAAAAATCTCCGCCCTCATGGTGGAGCGAGGCGTTTTGGGGTTCCCAAAACATAACCTCGCTCC
>ERZ1035037.465-NODE-465-length-11652-cov-5.528844_pt1 | contig 11652 bp, 14 predicted proteins | sample MGYA00520618_ERZ1035037 | MGnify/ENA primary metagenome ERZ1035037 (study PRJEB33766, sample SAMN09781741) | gut metagenome | biome: gut microbiome | host: Homo sapiens | place: Madagascar | study: EMG produced TPA metagenomics assembly of the PRJNA485056 data set...
ACCATAGGCCAGCGGGTGCGCCGTGTTGTGTGTGTCGCGCGTTGTGTTGTGGGTATGGGTCAATTTGGCGAAATTTGCGGGGTATTTGCCACGTTATGCCGTGGGTTGATATTTTATTGACAAAATAAAAACGCCCGTTTTAGGGGCGTTTACGGGCGTTTATGGGGTTGTGAGTATTAAAGGGTGTACGGGTTAGTGTCCTTGAAGACTTCAAAAGCGTCAAAATCGTTGATGTAAGCCACGTTAAGCAGTTCGGCGGCTTGTATGTCTTCGGGTGTTGCTTTGCGGTCAAGGTGTAGCCCTGCGGCCTTAATAATGGGGTTGCCTGCGTCGTCAAGGGCTGTGTACTTCATATTTTGACCTTTGAAGCCGTGGAGTGTTCCTTTAAGCCTAAATTTGCCAAAGCCTGCGACGCCTACCGTGTCGCCTTGAAAGTTGCCGCGGTTAATGTGTGGAAGCGGGCGCGTCGCAAAAATCGCGTCAGTCTGAGCGTACGCAACGGCGTCGTAATTGCGTTGCACGCGGTCAATTAAAAAGGCGCGTTGCTCGCAGACGACGAAAATATGCAAGGGCAAATATAAGGGCTCTTGCTCTTTTGTATACGTAACGGGGCAAAGCCTGCCCGTTGTGTCGCGTTGAAATACGGTATATTCGTAGGACGTCAGGCGTCCGAAACGCCCTATAAGCGCGTTAGCCTGTAACTTGCGTATCTTTGACAGGGGCGTCGGGTTGCTTATTTCTGCCACAAGCGGGGCAAGATAGCCCCTTAAATTGCCTTTTTTATCGCGGTCAATAAATACCCCGCCGCGCGTCTTAAAAGCCATTATTTCGACGATTTCAAGCCGCGCCACGTCGTAGTGTATCGGTATAAGCTTGAAAAGCCCTTCGGGAATAAGGGCGCGCCCCATAACCTTCGGCATAAAATCGACAAAGCCCGCTTTCGGGTGCAGGCGAAAACTAACGCGGTAAAGCTTATAATACGATGCGGGGACGTCTTCTTCGCGGTCGAAAAATATCGGTTGACCGACGGGCACGCGCTCGCAAAGCCACGACGGATATGCGTTTTTTTGGTCGTACTCGTATAATGTGTCATACTCTTTGACGCCTTCGCCCTTCTGCCATATAAAGCCGCGCGCAAAGTCCTTTTTGACGATGTTCAAGTCTCTTTGCAGTTCGTCGTCAAGAAGCGGGAAATTGACGCGCATAACGTCGTCGTTAGCCGCGAAACGCCCGTAATAAGCCTTGCGCCACTCTTGGAAGCCGTCAGAAGCAAACGTCCAGCCGTGCGCGCCCGCGTAACACGCGTCAAGGTACGCCCCTGCGACGTTGACGTTGACGTTGCTGCCAAACTTCGCCCGCGCTTCGCAAAGCACGACAAGGCGCCCGTCGCGCTTATAAGTGATATTTTGCAGCCTGCCGCCCTTCATAGACACAAAAAAGGTCTTGTCATAAACGTTGTCGCGGGACGCGTTGACGCCGTCAAAGCCTGCGTCGTTCAATACCTTCAAGAAGTATATCGCGCATTTGTAAAAGTCGTTGATATAAGCGTGTACTTCGTCGGCGGTCTGACTTTCTAACCATTCTAAAACCTGACAAGGGTTGTCAAGTATTAAACCGTCGGGCAACGTGTCAAAGTACGCAGGGCGCACAATAATAGCGCGCCCGTTGTCTTCTTCTGATAAAGTCGGTTGTAAAATTGTGAAATAATAACTTGTATCTTTTCTCATTCTTCAAACGTTAAAAACCTATCCTTCATAAAGCCCGTCTTTCCGAAAGCTTTCTTCGATAAGCCCCGTTGCGCCTTGCCTGTCGGCGACGAAATACGAAGCGTCTTCGGGTCCTGATAGTTACGCGACGTTATAAATTTACCCTTTTGCGCGGGCGTCAAGTTCTTAAACTTCGCTATAAGCGCCGCTTTGTTTTTTGCTTCGACTGCCGAAAAGGTCGGGACTTCTTCAAGGTCGCGCAAGTAAGCTTCTTCGGCTGCAAGTCCTAAACCTTCAAGGCGCTTCGCGCGTACTGGCGACGTCATAAGCTCCGCCGCGCGCATCTTGTCGCGGAAGTTCTTCAACACGTCGGCGTAGTCGTCCGCTGACTTCTTCGTGTCGCGTAATTGGTCGAGCGCATCTTCAAGGTCGGCATAAAAACCGTACGACGTCATACTGTCCTTTAATATGTAGTCGTTTTCGTAGAATCCTTTTTCGCGTATCAATTTCGGGACGGTCTGCTCCGCGCGGTCAAGGATTTTGTCGAGTTTTGTATATTGTTTGTCAAGGTTTATCGGACGCCCTGCGCCCGGTCTTTTGCCGCCACGTGCCATTATTCAAGCCCCCCGTCAAGTTCTTCAAAGTCGTCAACGCTCATTTGTCGGGCGTCGGGTCTGTCGTATATCTCACGCCGCGCGCTCATAAGCTCTGATGCGTTCATATACTCAATATTAATAAGTCGGTTATCTGTCGTTATGCCGTTCGTATGCACTATAACGTCGCCGTCCATCGGTTCGCCTATAAAGGTCAGCGCTACCATACGGGCAACATCGTGCCATTTAATGACGCCGTTTGCGTCTTTAAGACGTAAGCGCAAGGACACGTTGCCCGTGTCCCTGCCGTGATTGTTTTTGTCAAGGGCGTATATGCGCCCCGTTATGATGTTCTTAACGCGTCCTTCGGTGCTGACTGCTACGGTCGGCACAAGCGGGTATTTGCGCCACTTCTCTGCGGTGCCGCGGTGTCTCTGTACGTTTTTCATTCTTCGATAATATCCTTAATACGTTCGGTTACGCGGGCGTTGCCGTAAGCGTACCATTTTTTTGTGATTTCAATCGTCTTCACGACGCGGAAAATCGACTTTTTCATATTTCCGTTTTTGAAATATTCGGGGATAATTTCGGCGATGTATTCGCCTGACCTGCCGTATTTACCGCCGCAAAAAACTTGTATACGTGCTTTCATTTCTGCCCCCTTATGCTTCGATAGCTTCTTCAATCGACGAAACAGCGTCGTCAAGGTAGTCAAGCGCGTCGTTAAGATTTTCAAGCGCTGTTTCTGCCGCGATTGCTCTGTCGCTGCTTTTCAGGTTCTCGGGAATAGCTTCAACAATTTCGTCTTCTTCGTCGGTCAGCGCTTCCAGCCTTTCTACGATTGCGTTAAGTTCTTCGACAATGCCGTTGAGTTCAATGCGTCTTGTTTTGTTCATAAATTACTCCTTCGGGGCAAGTTAAAGCCCCCTATCTGTTTGATAAGTTAATTATATCATACAGGGGGGGCAATGTCAAGGGGTTTTCAAAAAGTTTTTATACGAGTTTAATATATTGATATGCTTGAAAGTCTGTAATCGCCTGTGTTTGAACACTGCCCGACGATATACTCGCCATTACGATTTGACTGTATTTTTTATTATTAAACTCGATTTGTATTTCGGTTACGTTGTTATCCGCAGGCGCGGCATAATATGATACAAGCGCTTGCGCTTGACCGTTTAATATTCTAACAACGCCCGCGCCGACAAAATTCGTAATTGCAACTAAATACGTACCGTCTTCAAGTTCTGTGTCTGCGGTCGCAATTTGCCAGTCGCTCAATGCTCCCGACGGTCCTTGCGGTCCGACGGGACCTTGCGGACCGACGGGACCTTGCGGGCCTGCGGGACCGACGGGACCTTGCGGGCCTGTTTCGCCTTGTATGCCCTGTTTTCCCTGCGGTCCTTGCGGACCTGTTTCGCCCGGGGCGCCTGTCGCGCCTGTTGCGCCCGTTTCACCTTTCGGACCTTGTTCGCCTTGCGGACCTTGTTCGCCTTGTGGTCCTTGCGGTCCTGTCGGACCTTCGGGACCGCGCGGACCTTGCGGACCTGTCGGACCCGTTGCGCCTGTTTCGCCCTTTGGACCCTGCAACGTCGTGCCGACGTAGTCGATTTTTGCGACGTTGCCTTCAATCGCGGTTACGTACGCATATGCGCCCTGCGTGTCGGCGTACGACGACAGTAAAATGTCGTACGGCTGCACGGTGCGGTCGGCAGGTTTCAAGATGTCCGCGAGCGGGACGTCGGTTGTTTCCGCGTCAATGTACGCGTCTGCAAGATAAAGCGAGAAGCCCTCTTTCCCTTGTATGCCCTGCGGACCGCGTGGACCGACGTCGCCCGTATAACCTTGCGGACCTGCGGGACCTGCGGGACCTTGCGGACCTGTCGCGCCTGCGGGACCTTGCGGACCTGCGGGACCTGTCGCGCCGTCTTTGCCGTCCTTTCCGTTGACGCCGTCCTTGCCTGCGGGACCTTGCGGACCTGCGGGACCTGACGCAAACACTGCCCAGAAGTCGGGGCTTGTCGGGGGATAATGCCCTTTGAAAGGGGTATCGCGCAGGGCGATATAAGCCACGCCGTCAACGCTCACGATTTGCGGTTTGAAATATTCCGTTGTGTCGCTGTATTCGAGTTGAAAGGCGTTTCGCAGCGTGTTTATGTCTGCTTTGTTTTTCTGGACCTGTTCAGGCAAATATAAGTAATTTTTAAATGCAATGTACGTCATTGTCAGAAGTCTCCTTCGGTTTTTTCGTAAATATAAATTTGTGGGATAAGGACGCCCGCGAAAAGGTCCTTGAAGCTGTCAAGAAAAGATTTCAGCCGCAACGCGGGCATAGAGTTCAACGCCTGCACGTAGCCTTGTAGCTTGCCCGTGTAGCCCCAGCCCGTTGCCTGCGCGGACACAAACGGCAAGGGCGCTTTCGGGTCTGTTGGCACGTTGTTGTCGTTAACGGCCGAGTTCGTTACATTATAAGTAACGTTCAAAAGTTCTTCGGGCGTTATCTTGTAAATATCGTCGATGCGGGCGCGCTGCGCCTTATACTGATAATAAAGGTCTTCGTACACGACGGCAAAGTCATTCGCAAAGCCTTCGGGGGTGTCATAACGTACAGGCCATTCGTTATAATAGCGGCAAAGCCTGTTATATATCCACTCATTGAAGGCAGCGTCTGCCGCGTCCGTGGTGTCAATGGGGATGCTGTCCGTGAAAGTTTTGAAGTCGGCATAAGTCGGCCATATTTCTGTTATAAAAAACGTTACGGGTAATGGTTTATTCATTGTCGGGTGCTCCTTTTTCTTCGTCGGTGTCGTCGTTTGCTTCGTCGTCTTCGGGTTCTTTCTGCTGCGTGTCTGATGCCTGTATATTCGCTTGCACGCTTTCGACGGTAACGTCGCGCCACGTACACGTTTTTTCGACGACTTCGCCGTCTTCGACTTCGGTAATTTGCCATTCCATATCGCGCCACTGTCGCAAGCAGTCGCTTATAAACTGCCGACGCATTTCGAGCCCTGCGTCTTCAATAAGCGACGTTTCCGCGCCTTCTTGCTGTACTTCGTCCACGAGCTGCCGTTCTTTCTTTTTAAAGACGCCCGCGTTCTGCACGCCGAGCGACTGCATCAGAAGCGCCATATACGACGAAAACGCTTCCCAAAGTTCCTGCGTATTTATGCTTATTTCCGTGTTTGGGACGGTGAAGTCGTAGCCGCCCGCTACGAGTACGTAAGGCTTGTCGGTTCCGAGCGCTTCGTCGAGTTCCTGTTCAGCCTGTCGCTGCTGCTTCGCGCTCATAATTTTGACCCATACTTTTTTAGTTGACGTAACAATGTTGATATGAAGGCGCGCCATTATTTCCGCGAGTTCGTGAATAAGACAGGCGTTGTATGCAATACGGCTATCAAAAGACTTGCCGTTGAAAAGCGGCAGGCGGTCGTACAGTAAGACAGCCTCCGCCTTCGGGTTATAATTTCCCGTCGCGTCGATAACAAGCGAGCGTTGTGCCTGTAACGACGGTCTGCCCGCAATTGGTCCTTGATACGGCATAGGCTTAATCGCGTTTGGCAGTCCGTAAACGTTGACGCCGTCCTGTACGGCAAACGGCAAAATATAAAAGTCTTTCGGCTGACCGTCAAAGACGCCTTTGTTAGGAAAGCCGCAAAGCGCGCCGCGCAGGTAGAGCATCTGTTCGACAAGGTACGACTTTAAGCCGTTCGGCAGATAACGCCAGCGATAACGCCCTGCTGCCTGTTGACTTGCAAGGTCAAAAAGAAATGCTTCGTATTCTTCGCGTGGTATGTCGCGGACGGCTACGGGGTTTATAGTGCGGCGCTGCGCTGCGAGTGCTTCGCGCAGGTTCACGCCTTCGGTGCAGGTTTTTATCGGTTTATTACTCATTGTCAAGGCTCCTTTCATAGTTTTCGAGTGTGTATTCGACGGTGTCGGTATGCCAGAAGCGCACGCCGCGGGCGAAAATTTCTTTGATTTTGTCGTGTACCATTTCGGGGATTTCGCCGTCGACGACGTCAACAATCGCCTGTATATAATTGAAGTATTTACGCGTCGCGTAATAGTCCGACGGTTTCGCAAGTTCGCCAAAGTTATAGCCGTTTTTATACGTGAAGTCGTCGGCGATGCGCTGCTCCACTTCAAGGGCTGCGTACTGCTCAATATATATTTGCGTTTCGGTAACGGCTGCAATCAGAGCGGCGTTGCCGTTCGCTCCGTTGACCGTTTCGGGTGCGCTTGCCATATTATCAAGCGTTAAATTACTGTTAATACGTTCAAGCGCGAGATTTGCGACGTCTGCAAGATTTCCGACAGCAGCGCCCCATTGTCCCGTTAGCAAGTTTCCGACAAACGAGCCCGTCGCCTTGCCTGCGGCTGCCGCCGTCGTGATGCTGCGCTGTAAGTAAAAGTTTTTGTTGTTCGCGAGAAAAGTTGCAAGCGCGTTGACCGAGAAGGGAAGCGTCGTATCTTGCGACGACGTCAAGCCGAAAAAGTTCCACGCCTGCGCGGGGTTATAGATTTCGCCCGTGTCTTCCGACGCGACGCGGATATAATGCCGCGTGATGTCAGGCGAGAAGGGTTCCGTTATTATGAAGCGTACTTCGTCTTTGCCGAGTTTTTGCACGTCGTAGTCAAAAAACGCCGTGCCGTCGCTGACGCGTAACGTCTTGACGTCCGCCGAAAGTAGTTTCGGGTTAAGCGCCCGCGAGCGCGCGCCCGTGATTTCCGCCTTTGTAAAGCTCTGTTTGTCAAGCGAAATTTTCTGACTATAAAAGCCGTTCGCGACTGCCTGCCCTGTTACGTTCAGGACGCCGTAGCCCCCGCCCGTGAAAATGCCTTCGACAAAGGGCGCGACCGTGTCAAAATTGCCCGCCGTACCGCCGTAAGATGCATACATCAAAAGGTTGCCGTCGCGGTCGATTTCAAACGCTTCACGGTCCGCAAGTCCTTGCGTATAAGTCATTGCGGGGAAGGGCGGAAAAGACGACGTTTTTATCGTTAATAATTTCGCTTCAAGCTCTTGATTCAAAACTTTCAAGCGTTCAAAGCCATAAAGATTTGATACGTCATAAGTCGCCCAGACTTCGTCGGCGTACATTGTCTTAATTTTAAGCAATTTTGCCGTTCGCATAATCGGATAACATAAGACCGCGTACGGCTGGTTAAAAGGCGCGTATTGGTCGGCATATTGTATAAAAAGCACGTCTTCGGTCGTCTTGTCGGTTCCCTGTCCTTGTTTATAGCCTGATATTTTTGTCGGCGAAATATAAATATATACCCACGACAGGACGTTGTCGGCTATCCAGTTGTTAAATTGGTCGGCAAACTCCGTTAATTTATTTGTGTTGATTTGATATTTGAAGGCAACGCGCGACGTTAAGCGCTGCGCGATGCTTTTCACGCTTTCGCGTTCGTATAACGGCGACGCTGCCGTTGCGTTAAATTTATATTTGTCGCCGTCCTTTATGAAGCGCGGAAGGTGCGCGCGTTCGATAAGTGCGGGCGCGATATTTACCGAGTTTATAAACGTCATTATGACGTCGAGTTCAAGTTCAACGTCGATGCTTCCGCCGACGCGCTGCGTCGAGCGCTTCACGAAATAATACAGGCGCGGCGCGGTGTTGTCGTCAACGGGGTTGCGATAATCGTCGTCGCAAGTCTGACGCTGCACTACGGCGTAATTTTTCGACAATAAACTTATAAGGTTTCCGTATTCATGCACGCGGATATTTTGGACCGTTTCAAAAAGGTCGCCCGCGTTGAAGTTGACGCCGAGTGATTGCCACGAGCTTATTTTTGCGTCAAAGTACGCATCGCGCGCGGCGTCGGTGTCAAAGTATCTGACGTTTTCGTATGAAGCGTCAAAAAGATAATTTATAAGGGCGATTTTATAACAGTATTTCATTTTAATTTGTTTGGCGACAACGGATAATTTTCCACGTGTGCGGCAGCATTACGCTGCCGCTGTGGAAAAGATAGGGGGAAAAATAATTATGAGACCGCCTTCGTGTTGACGGGGTTGGTGGTCGAGTTCGTGACGTTGACGGGCATATCATTGACCGCCGACGCTTTCGTTGCTTTAAGAAGGACAGCCGGCAGCGCGCTGACCGTGTCAAGGTAATACGCAAAATGCAGCCAGTTGTTTTGAGACAGGTTCGATGCGTCGTAGAAGTTCGTTGCGACTGTATAAAAGTAGCCGTATTGAAGTTTTTCTTTGTGCATAAGCCAGCCGATAACGGCGGTCTGATTTGCTGCCGTAAGCTGTCCCGACGGTATCGTTACGATTGGTACGCGATTTTCCTGCGTCTTTTCGCCGTTCGGCTGCGTCGCGATTGCGTACACAAGCTCACGGGATTTGTATTTGCCGTTAAGGACAAGCACAAGGTCGCCGAGCGCAACCATTTCGTCATAACCGAGGTCGTTGTAAGCCTTCGACGGGGCGGTTATGTTGTCCATAATTTCGTTAATCGTTACCGCGATTTCGTCCGCGTTCAGCGTCTTCAAGGCGACACGGTCGCGAGAAGGAAGTCCCGCAGCGTCTGCGTCAATTTGCGCGATGCTGACCGTCTGCCCTGCCTGTTTGGGCGCGTAAGTTTCGAGTTTTGCGACAAGCGCGCGATAAATATAAATATCTTTCGCTTTCGCCATTGTGGATAGGATATATCCCGCGCACATAGCCGATGCGTCCGCGCTTTCAAATGACTGACGTAAAAACCAGTCGTTTAAGGTAATTTGCACCTTTTTGTAGTCCGAGACTTTAAGGACTTCTTCCGAAACGGTCGGTTTTTTAATCGTAAGAAGGCTTGACTCTTCTGTGTAGTCTTCGACTGCGGGAAGGTCTGCCGAAATAATTGCTTTACCGATGCCGTTTTCAATGGGCGTGTTTTGGCAACGTTCCAGCAATGCGTTTGTTGATGCGCCCGTCAACGTGTCTGCAATCTGTGTATTTACAACGAGCGCGGTCAGCGCGCCGAGCCACGTGTTCAGGGGTAGAGTAATGGGGGGTTTTAATGCCATTGTTTTATGCTCCTTTTTTTAAGATTTTGGCTTATAGTATGCCCGCGTCGCGGCGTCGTTGATGTTGTTGAAAAACCTGCTTTGACGTTCTTCGGGCGTTGCGCCTTCGTTGACATATTCGCAAAATTTTATCAAAGTTTCATAATCGTTGTCGCGTATTCCGAGCGGGTTTTGAAAGCCGACACCTGCGGCGTCTGCTTCTTTGTGTGCCTTTTTGTCAAGGTCGATAAAAACCTTACAAAGTTCGGCGTTTGTCGCGTTTTTCTTCGTTTTCTTGCTTTTAAGCGGTCGTACAATCATTTTCTTTTACTCCTTATAAAATGAAGTCGTCAAAATCCGTGAAGTCGTCGACGGGGTCGGTCTTAATGGGTGCGTTTCTCAGCTGCGCGTTTGCTTCTTGAAGCTCCTGTTTTACGGCGACGAGTTCGGCGTCGCGTTCGTTAAATTTGACAAGCAGCGCGTCATATGCGTCCTTCCATTTGTCGGCGTTGCCTTCGGGTCCTTGCGGTCCCACGATTTCGGGGTCTTTTGATACGGGTTTTTGTTCATCTGTCATTTTAGCGGTCTCCTTCCTGATATATTTCGACCTTTGAAAGGTCAATTTTTTCGTTACATTTTGGGCAATTTATATAATAATGCTGTATTGCCGCTTGCTTTTTGATGTCTTCAATTTCGAGTTGTTGCGCGTCCTGCCGCGTCTTGACTTTTTCGAGTTCCTGCGCGTTCTTTTGCTGCTCCGCGCGGCGGTTGAAGTATGCGACTATAAAACCACCGACGGCGGTTAAAATCGCTATTGCTGCTGTAATAAGTGCGCTTTCTAATTGTGCCATTACTGTCCGTCCTTCTATATCATTTCATAAAGTACGCTTTCCGCATACGCACTTTCAAAAATAACTTGCTTCGCCTGTATCGCGTACAAAATATAATCTTTGTAAGCCTTGTCGGCAAGCGTTACGTATTGGCTGACGAGCTTCCTATCAAAAGTCCGACGGTATCGCATATAAGCGAGCTTGTCGCGGTCTTCCATTATATAAACCGTATGCCCGTTGACGCCGCCCGTGTACACGCGTACGCTGTCCGTTTTGCTGTGTAAGATACAGTCCAGTATCATAGGCGGTTTACGTTGTCCTGCGGGTAAATAAACGCCTGCGCCGTATCTTTCAAACTCATTATTAAGGATAACGCCTTCCTGTCCGAGCAGTCGGGCGATTTTGCCCGCCGTGCTGGAAGCGTGTTTTTCTTTATAAATTTTCGGACTTTGACAATAGTGTAATATCGCCATTTCGTCGAGTTCTTTGTCCGCGTTCTTGTTTACGTAATAACCAAAATCGCTTATGCCGCCAAAACCGAGAGCGCGCAGCAGGGGGCTGCTTTTCGTCAACGAGTTCGCTACCATTATAAGCCGCGTTTCGCGCGTACGCATTACGGTTTCGCACATATTAGCCAGCGCCTGCGGGACGTCAAAGCCGATGCGCTTATGCTCCGCGGGGATAAATTCGTCATAAAACGCCCATTTTACGCCCGCGTAGTCGGTGCCTTTTATCGTTTCCCACGCGTACAGGGGCAGAACATAGCCCGCGATTTTGCCGTCTATTTTTATAGCGCCGTCAATTATAAATCCGTCGCGCCCTTTTTCGCCGTCTATCGTCGCATTAATATTGATGCCTATGTCTTTAAGGTCCGAGAAAAATTTCGCGCCACGATGACCGCAAACTTCTTCGACGTCAACGTCGCACGTCCTAAACCATACGAATTGACCGCCCGTTTTAAGGTATTCGCGTATGCCGATGCCCTTCATTCCCAGCGTTCCACCGAGCCCGCGTTCCTTAACCAAAAGGTTGACGGCTTTATTATACGACAGCAACACGTTAAAATTATACCACGATGCGCCTGTCTCTTTTGCAGCTTTTACGAGTTTTGCGTCCATAGTCCTATAATTTTGGGTTAATACGGTATATAAGCGATGCGCTTTGCATTGCGCGGGTCTGCCTTCGTCAGGTCGTTGCGGTTGCGAGCCGTAAGGGGACTTATAGGGACCGTATCACCACAATTTTATTTTACGCCCGTTTTTGTACAAAGTCAACCCTTTGTGTAAAAAAAAATTTTACACGTGTATAGGACGCGCCTTTTTTTGCCCCCTCTACCTACTTACGTGCGTACACGAGTGCGGGCGCGCGCTGTCGTGCGTTGACGGTTCCGCCTGCGGCGCTCTCTCAAAAAGGGGCGTTGCCCCTACGGCGAGAAGCCTTACCCCTTTTTATACATTTTTACACTTTTGTATAAATATACAGGGCTTTGCATAAAACACAGCGCTATGCTGACTACGCTATCAC
>ERZ1035037.468-NODE-468-length-11593-cov-6.478766_pt1 | contig 11593 bp, 9 predicted proteins | sample MGYA00520618_ERZ1035037 | MGnify/ENA primary metagenome ERZ1035037 (study PRJEB33766, sample SAMN09781741) | gut metagenome | biome: gut microbiome | host: Homo sapiens | place: Madagascar | study: EMG produced TPA metagenomics assembly of the PRJNA485056 data set...
CTTCATATCCAAATCATAATTTAAATAAAAAGAAAATTGATCTTATATAGGTTAAGCTTGAACGGCTTAGTCCTTTTAGTTCGATAAGGAAAATAAGATCACGAAGGCGCTTTAACGTCCTTTGAAAACTGAATACAAAAATATCAAGGTTTAAGTGAGCATTGGAACTCTTAAGAAAAGACATATCCTATATATAAATCTTTTCTTCCCTTGACGGGTTGCTCCGTTATCAGTAACACTTACTCTCAGTAAGGAGTGGGACAAGCTAGACACCACTATAATCTCGAAAGGTACATTGGAGCCGATGCTATAAAATCCTTCGTTATTCTCTGAGAGGTTCACTCAGTTAAGAATAATGGCCTTGCAAGGGTGAAAACTATATATAAGAAGATACTATTTTGGTATCTTCTTTTTTTATACTTGCGGCCTGTCGTCAAACTTAGTGAACTCGCTAAGTATAAATAATTGAGTTGAAGAGGAAACTTGGTGTAAGATTGGGTGAGGACTTACTACTATTTGAAGAATAGTAATTACTTTTTGTAATACCTCTTGATGTGCGTAGCACATCAAGAACTAATATTAGGGTTAACTATATATAAAATAAAATATAACAGTATAAATATTTGAAAAATTTTCGTATTTATTATATATTATATTAGTAATAATAAAAAGGAGGTTGATATAGATTGGCTTATGATGCTAATAGCATTCAAACTCTATCATTTAGAGAAGCGGTAAGAACCCGTATTCCTATGTATATGGGCAGTGCCGATAATCAAGGTGTGCTTCAGTGTATTCGAGAAATTATTACTAATTCTATTGATGAAGCTACAATGGGTTATGGTAATAAAATTTATATTGAATTGTCTGAAGGTAATAGAGTTTCAATAAGAGATGAAGGCCGAGGTTGCCCTTTCGGAAAACGAGAAGATGGAATAGATGCTCTAGAAGCAATTTATACATTGCCGCATAGTGGTGGTAAGTTCAACGATAAGACATATCAGAATGTAGCGGGCTTAAACGGGATCGGAGCGAAAGGTTGCGCGTTGTCGTCCGATTTTTTTAAGGTTGTAAGTATTAGAAATGGAAATGCTTGCACTCTGATTCTTAAAGAAGGAATTAAAGAAAGTCTTACAGTCGCGCCTTCGAAGGAAAAAGATGGAACATATGTTGAATTTGTTCCTTCGCAATTTGTTTACAATCTAGAACAAATTTCTATCAACTTTGATGATATTAAAGTGATGTGTGAGAATTGGTCTTATCTCTGTAAAGGAATTAGCTTCATTCTCAAGAATAATATCACCAAAGAAAAAATCACTTATCTTTCTAATAATGGGCTTCTCGACTTTATGAATTCATACGGCGGCAAGTCAATTAATAAGACTCCCCTATACATTATTCTAAAAGAGAATGATATTGAAGCCGAAATTGCTATGAAGTGGACTAATAATAAAGGAGAAGAGTGGCACGTATTTACTAATGGTTTGGAAAATCCATCTGGTGGTACATCGCTCACTGGCGTAAAGACAGCTCTTACCAATTTCTTTAAGAAGAAAGTGAAGGGTGATTTTTCCCCTGATACTCTTAGAAAAGGTTTATTTTATGCAATAAGCTGTAAAGTTCCCAATCCGTCATTTTCTGACCAAACAAAAGGTAAAGTAAATAATCCAGAACTTAGAGGATTGTGTCAGCGCGCGGCTGGACAAATGCTGGAAGAATTCGCGCAAAAGCATAAAGATGAATTTGAAAAAGTAGTAGAGGTTCTAAATAAGGAAGTTAAAGCAGATGCTGCTGCTGAAAGGGCACGGCAAGCTATTCTTCAACATGAAGAAGATATGTTAAAAGCTTCTAAGAGTTCTATTTTGCATCCTGATAAGTTAAGAGATGCAAGAAAATTGGGACAAGATTCCATTCTGTTGTGTGTTGAAGGGAACAGCGCAGCAGGGTCAATGTCTCTTGGTCGTGACCCCACCCATATCGGTATTCTCATGTTAAGAGGTAAGGTGCTAAATCTTCTTTCTAATCCTATTGAAGACGGATTAAATAATGAAGAAGTTGTATTGCTTCTTCAAGCTCTAGGAATCACATATGGTAAAAAATATAATTCAAGTACATTAAGATATGGGCGCATAGCAGTCGCATCTGATAGTGACGCAGATGGCAGCCATATTGCACTCCTTATTATGGCGATGCTTCAGGTACTGTGTCCTGAATTCCTACAAGAAAATCGTCTCTATTGGCTGCGCGCACCTATATATAAAACTGAAACGAAGAAGAAAAACTACTATTATTATACAGAAGAAGAATTCCAGAAGAATAAAGTGGCTGGAAATATCATCCGCTACAAGGGATTGGGACAAATGAATGAGCAAGACCTTAAAGAATCTATGTTTAGTAAAGAGTTCCAACACCTTGAACCAATTACTTATTCTCAAGAAGGAATTGAACAACTTCAAAATCTAATGGGAACTGACGTATCTCTAAAAAAGCAGTTCGTTACCGACAATATTGATTTTAGGGAGATTGCATTTGAATAATGAGTGATTTGAAAAAGATTGTAGAAGATAGCTTTAGCAGATATGCAGGTGCGGTTATTGCCAACCGTGCCATCTGCGATGCTAGAGATATGTTAAAACCATCCACTAGAATGCTTCTTTACTCCCAAAAGGAAACCACAAAGAATACTAGTGATAAACCCTTCGTAAAAAGCGCCAGAGTTGTTGGTGATGCACTAGGACACTGGTATACTCATGGTGATAGTAGTTGCTATGGAACATACATGAGAATGGCTAAAACTTTTGCAATGCGCTACCCTCTTGAAGAATGTCAAGGCAATGCTGGTACTATTATCATGCCAGGTGATGAGGCTGCAAGCCGCTATACAGAGCTTCGTCTAAGTAAACTTGGAGATTATCTCTTCAGAAACATCAAGAAAGATTGTATTGAAGAATGGGAGAATAATTTTGATGACACAGAGCAATACCCTAGAGTTCTTCCTTCTCTTGGATTTTATAATATTGTAAATGGTTCAACTGGTATTGGAGTATCTCTTTCTTCTAGTATTTGTCAATATAACCTCAGAGAAACCAATGAAGCCATGATTAAACTTCTTTGGAATGAAGATGAGCCTGATGAAAATATTTTATGTATGCCAGATTTTGCTACCGGCGCGACTATCTTAAATGGAGAAGAAATCAAACAGAGTCTTCTTAACGGGACTGGCCCAGCGGTAAAAATGCGCGCGACCATAGAATACGATGCAGATCATAATGAGTTGGTCGTTACCGAACTACCATACTCTGTATATACTTCAACTATTACCACGCAGATACAGAGGCTGCTCGAAAAAGAGCCTAATTGTGGTATTATCGGAATTAATGATGGTTCTGGTAAAACGCCAAACTACATTATTTCTCTAAAGAAAGGTACAAACGTTTCTAGAATTTTAAAGCTTCTATATAAAAATACGTCTCTTCAGTACCATTATAGTATTAATATGACGGTACTGGAAGATGGAAGAATTCCTAAAGTATACGGATGGAGAAAACTTCTTCTTTCTCATATTCATCATGAGGAAGAGGTATATACTCGTGCTTTTCAATATGACCTTAAAAAGATTAAAGCGCGACTGCATATTATTGAAGGTCTACTAAAGGCATATGATGTTATTGATGAAGTTATTCAGTTAATTAAAAAGTCTAAAAATGTAACGGAAGCCAATAGCGCGCTTTGTGATTTTTTAAAGATTGATAGCGTGCAGGCAGACGCAATTCTCTCTATGAAGCTTTCGGCATTGAGCAAGTTGGATATTACTAAGCTAAAGGATGAACAATCTTCCCTAAACACAGAAGCAGATAGAATTACCGCCATTCTTACAGATAAGTCTCTTCTTAAAAAAGAGGTTGAACGTGGTTTGCGCGAGGTCATAGAAAAGTTTGGTGATGAACGTCGTACAAAAATTGCCAATGTTGAATTAGATGAAGAAGAGGAACCGGTAGACTTAACTAAATATACTATTTCAGTTACTAATAAAGGAAGGATTACCTCTACGAAGTCTTCCACCTTATATGCTCATAAGCGCGGTGCAGTAGGAAAGAGGAATAAACTTTCAAATGGAGAATACGTTATTGGAAGCTTCTCTGGTGTAAACGGAGATAACGGAGTTTTCTTATCTAAAAAGGGAGTAGCATACTCTGTTAAGTTTGAAGAATTAATTTCTCAGGATAAAACCTACTTATCTGCTTTTTGTGACTTTGAAGAAGACGATGAACTGAAGGCTTGCATTAATATTCCAAAAAATTCCTCTAAGAAAGAATACATTATTTTTGTAACAAAGCATGGATATATTAAGAAGAGCGAACTTTCAGAGTATAGATTTAATATTCAAAAAGGTGTTCGCGCGCTTACCTTAGAAGATGAAGATGAAGTTGTATCTATTCTCCTTACAAATAGTGAAAATATTGGTATCCTTACTCATAAAGGAATGTTTATCATTACACAAACTAGTGATATTCGCGCAATTGGCAGAACTGCCCGCGGAGTAGTTGGAATTAAACTTGCAACTGATGATTATGTCGTATCTTCAAGGATTGTTTGTGATAAAACTAACCAACTACTTTTTGTAATGGAAGATGGGAATGGATATAAAATAGACAAGAATACCTTTAGTGCAGTTGGTCGTGGAGCAAAAGGACGTAACGTTTCCAATAAGAAAGATTTTGCCATTGATTTTTTGACTATTGATGAAAATATTGATATAATGATTATATCAAATGAAGCAACAGTAATTATTAACACAAAGGATATTCCGAGTGTAAAGACTATTGGCGCGACAGGAGTAAAACTTATTAATCTGAAAGAGAAAAGTCAGATTAAAAAAGTTGAAAAAGTGACCTTCTAAAATTTGAAACTTATCAAAAAGTAATGTATAATATATACATAAAAGGTTGAGAAACCTATTAAGAAAACACTTATAAATAGTGTGGAGTTAAAAGGAGTAATTTAATTATGATGAAGGAAAGTTCTCGTAAGGTTTTTGATTTTCTAAAGGCTAACTATGGTACTGAGCTAGTTGCTCGTGATATTGCTTCCGCTCTAGATACTTCTATTGCTTCTGTTACCGCTTGCGTTAATGGTCTAGTAAAGAAGGGTCTGGCAGTTCGCACCGAGCAGACCGTTGCCGGCCCAGATGAGAAGGAAATTGTAATCAAGCACATTTCTCTAACAGAAGCGGGTCTTGATTATGACCCTGATGCCGAAGTAGAAACCAAGTAATAGAACTTATTTGTAAAGAAAGGAAAGGACGTTAACTAAAATTAAATCTTTTCCTTTCTTTTTTTATCATTTGTCGAAAAAGATACTATCACTAACATATTATAACAACTATAACACATATTATATAATAAAGAGGTAAATAAATGCTAACACAGTCTGAAAATATTGTAAGAATTGAAGGAATCCTAAGTGAAATTAACATTAATGAAAGAGAGTTTATCAATAAGCAGGGCGTGCGCACTCCTTGTCTAAGTGGTAGTATCACTGTTCGATGCGATTTTAAGCATAAGGACGAAGAGTATCAGGTAGATATTCCAATTTCTGTTTTTGCTGCCAGAACAACTTCTACTGGTAAGATTAATCCAGCTTATCGTTCTATTGAAGAAGTAAAGAATACTTTCGTATCTATTGCTGCCTCTAATGAAGAGCGCGCGGATAGAATTCGTATTATTAGTGGTTCTCTGGGGGAAAATTCTTTCTTCAGTGAGAATAGTAATCGTATTATCAATGGCATTCGTATTAGTGCAAACTTTATTAATAAGATTCGTAAAGATGAGTGCAATCCCTGCGCGCTATTCCATGAAACCATGGTTATTGGCAATATGACTGATGAAGTTGATTCTGAAGGTGTTGAAACCGGCGCGCTGAAGATTAAGGGTATTATTATCCAGTATGGTGAAAAGGCCGACGTTGTAGATTTCATTGTTCGTGATCCTGCGGCAGTATCTTATATTCGTTCGCATTGGAATGAGAGAGATACTGTTGCGGTTGATGGTATTATTAATTTTTCCTCTAAGACAGAGTACACCACTGGCGCGGAAGAGGTTGGCTTTGGTGAACCAACTAAGATTGCGCGAACTGTAACTGTTCGAGAACTTATTCTTACCAGTGGTTCTGTTGGTGGATTAGGCGGAGCTTATGACTATGATGAGAACGAACTTTCTCAGGCTCTTGCAGTGAGAAAGGCTCGTCTAGAAGAACTTAAGAATCAGCCTAAGAAGATGAATCCTAAGCCAGCAACGCCTGCCCGTGCAACTTCTGCTGCTTCCTCTCTTAATGACCTTGATTTTTAATGGAGGAATAACTTATGGCAATTGATATTCTAGCTCTGCAACCAAACGTTATTTCCAAAGACCTGCGAGGGAAGTACATTCTTCTCGCAGGCGCGCCTAAATTTTGGGCCTCTAAGTGGTGACATTTAGAGATAAGGTAGTAAAAAACTGGAAAGCTAAGTCTGAAAAGATATGCCAATCAGACCTGAAGGTTAATGGTAAAATATTAACCAGGGGCAACGCACAGGTTAAAACCTTTTATGAACTTTTTATATGATGGAGGTCGTCCAATGGAGGACATCGTTGAACTTCAAATAGTTCAGGATTATAAAAATGGTGAGACTTTAAAAGATTTGATGCAGAAGAATCATGTGAACTTTTATAAGATCACAAAGATATTAGATAAATACAGTATACCTCACAATCAAAAAACCAAAAAAGAAGCAAAGAAAAAAGCTTTTTTAGCTCAAACTGATGAAGTAATTAAGTTTTATTTAGCGGGAAATGGACTTAATAAATGCGCAAAGAGATTTAACGTTTATTCCCGTGATATTAAAAAACTTCTACAAGATAATAATATCCATATTCGATCTTATCAAGAAATAATGTCTGGCAGAGAACGAGATGAAGATTTCTTTAAGAAGCAAAATCACGATATGGCGTGGTTAGTTGGTTTTTTAGCAGCAGACGGAAGCATTAGTGTACATGGTAATTCGATTACAGTACAACTCTCTCAAAAAGATGAAGAAGTTCTTTATAAAATAAGAACTCTCTTAGGAATTGATAATTCGATTACCTACTACACAACAAATACTGGCTTTGATGTAGCTACTTATAGATGGTCAAGCAAGACTCATAAAGCCGACTTAGCTGAATATGGAGTTATTCCTAATAAAATTTTTCTTTTAAAACCTCCTTATAAATTAAATCCAGATTATTATCTTGATTATATTCGAGGATATTTTGATGGTGATGGTAGCATAAATCTAATAAAAAATGGAAATGGGCGCGGGAATGGTAATTTACGATGGCAGGTTTGCTCTGCTACGATAGAAGTTATCGAATTTATTTTAGATACGTTTGAAAAAAATGGTATTCCCAAAGTAAGTATACAGAGACGAAATGGGATTCATCCTTTGTATATTATTGCCTATTCATCCGCTTCTACACGAAAAATCTATGATATTCTTTATAATGATAGTGATATGTTTCTACAAAGAAAAAAAGATCATTATGAAGAAATATTATCAATGGTTGATCCTCTTCATAAAAGATAATACCCCACGAGACTACCAGGCCGCTAGACGGTTTAAAAGATGTGCTTTTCTTGCGGGAAACCGTAAGTAGTTATAGGATAAAAAGCCTATAAAATGTAAAACTAAAAAAATCGGTAAAACTGCTTTTTGTTGTCAGAGCGATAGCGCGCTTATTTTAGCAACAGAAATTGGAACCAATGCTCAAGCAGGAGCAATGGTACAGCCTATTGATTCTTGGTCATCTCTCAAGTTGGTGCTGCGCCAGCTTGATTCTAAAGAAGCAAAAGAAAAGTTCAAAACGATTTGCATTGATACTGTTGGGATACTTTTTGATTTGTGTGAACAGTTTATTTGTCAGCAGAATGCAGTTCGAAAGATCGGAGACATCCCGTATGGCGGGGGCTACACTCTTCTATCAAAAGAATTTGAATCCGCCCTTCGTAAAATTACGATGATGGGATATGGACTTCTTTTAACCTGTCACTTAAAAGAGTCATTTGATGAAGAGGGTAAGCTCATTGCGGCGAAACCTGATCTAAATAATCGTTGTTTAAAGGTCGTTAATGGACTCGTTGACGTAATTGCCGTTATCACTCAAACTTGGAATGAAAAAGGTGAAAGTGAACGTTGGATTAGAACTCGTTCTACTCCCACTATTACCGCTGGTAGCCGATATAAGTATCTTGATGAACTCATTCCATTTAGCTTCCATGAATTTGAAAATGCTTTAGCGAGAGCAATTGATAAGGAAGCTGAAAATGGCGCGAATGTTGTTGATTCTGCGCCAATTTATACTGGTGAAAAGCTTGATTTTGATGCAATTATGGCAGAAGCGCGCCAGATTTGGACTTCTCTTGTTGAAAAAGCTAGCACAGATGAAGAAAAAACAGATGTAGTTAGAACCCTCTCTAAGAAAGCAGAGATGGTATTCGGGCATCCAGTAAAGCTTTCTGAAGTAACCGAGGATCAGGTTGATCTTCTCAATCTAGTTCTTATTGATTTTAGAGACGTTGCGAGTAAGCGCTAATCAAAGAAAGGAGATATGCACATAGCGTATCTCCTTTTTGCTTTTTTATACAAAATGTGATATAATAAATATGTGGTAGAAAAGAGGTGAAGAGATGAAGCGAGTAAAATGTAACTTTTGCGGTGAAATGATTGATATTGAAGATGTAGTAAAAGTGAAAGGCTTGAATTATCACCCAGATTGCGCGAAGCTAAAAGAAAAACGTGGAGAGTTATGCGAATATATATGTAAGGTACATAATCTTAAATCTCCTGGCCCAGCAATATACCGTCAAATAAAAAGTTATATCTCTGAAAATGGTTTTACTTACAATGGCATTTTATTAACCTTAAAATATTATTATGAAATTTTAGGGAATAAGGTTGAAGATAAGTATCGCGGAACAATAGGAATTGTGCCCTATGTATATTATGCCGCAGAGGATTATTATAAGAAGCAAAAAGCTCTTATTACAGCTCAAAATAATCAAGTTGCCGCCTTAAAACATTCTGTTGAGAAAGGAAAGATAGACCAACAAGTTTCTATTCCTACTAAAATTATTTTAAAACCAATTAAAGGGGAAAAGAAATTTATTGATTTAAATAAGGTGATAGAAGATGCTGACGGATAAAAATGCAGTTCTTCAAGTTTTTGGGGATTTACTTAAAAATCCGCAGTATTTAAGTGAGACAGATAAATATACTCTAACGCCTAGTGATTTTACATCTACTTTTGAAAAAGTAATTTTTTCATCTATTTATAATTTGTACCTTGGCGGCGCGGAAAAGATTTCACGAGTTGAAATAGATAACTACTTAAAAGATTTCCCTCCTTCATATACAGTTTTTGAAAGAGAAAAAGGACTTGAATACCTTAGTGACGCAGAAGAACTCGCTCAACCAGAGAATTTTCCATACTATTATAAGCGAATTAAGAAATTTAGCTGCTTGAGAGAACTCAAAAAAGCAGGTTATAATGTTGATAAAATTTATGTTGAAAATCCTGTTGATTTAACAGCTAAGCGCGCGAACGAAAAGTTTGACCAACTTGAAGTTTCAGATATTATTGCTTTAATTAGAAAAGATTTCCTTAAAATAGAATCCGATTTTGGAAATAATGGAGAGAATGAAACTCAAAAAGCATCAAGAGGAATTGAGAATCTTTTAAAAGATTTAGCACAAGCTCCCGATATTGGCGCGCGGTTGCAAGGAGACTACTTTAATACAATTACAAGAGGAGCGCGAAAAGGTAAATTTTATCTTCGCTCTTCTGGAAGCGGAGTTGGGAAGACTCGCGCAGCAGTAGGAGATGCCTGCTATATTGCATATCCTATTTATTATGATGTAGAAAAAGGTCAATGGATTCGACATGGAGATACTGAAAAGGTTTTATTTATTGCAACAGAGCAAGATCATTCAGAAATACAAACCCTAATATTAGCCTATTTATCTGGGGTTGACGAAGAAAAAATAATTTCTTCTCATTGCAACCCAGAAGAGAAGGAACGACTACGGCAAGCTATACTTGTAATGCAACAGTATAAAGATAACTTATTTATTGCAAGAGTTCCAAATCCTAATGTTGAACAGATAAAGGCTATTGTTAGACAAAATTACATTGTAAATAATATTCAGAATGTGTTTTACGATTATATCTTCTCAAGTCCTTCTTTGTTAGGAGAGTTTAGAGACTTAAAAATTAGAGAAGATGTTGCATTAGGTCTGCTTGGCGCTGCGCTAAAAGATTTGGCTGTTGAACTTGGAATTTTTGTCATGAGTTCTACTCAATTGAATGGCGATGTTGACAAGAAGGTTGGAATTAAAGATCAAACTTGTCTAAGAGGAGCAAAATCGTTAGCCGATAAGACCGACGTTGGCGCAATTACTTGCAGAGTTAATGATGAAGAATTAAAACAATTAGAGCCAGTTATTTCTGTTATTGGATTAATTCCAAATCAGGTCACAGACATTTATAAAGTTCGTAGAGGTAAATGGACGCAGTGTAGAATTTGGAGTAAAATGGATTTAAGCACTTGTAGAAAAGTTGATCTTTTTGTTACAGATGTTAACTTAGCTCCATTAGATGATTTTCAAATTATGTTTAATGATATTGAGTTTCAACAAGATATCACGTCTATTAATAATTTCCTTAATGAATTAAATGTTAGAAAAGAAAAATCTTTGCAGAAAAACGTTTCTGAACAGCAACCTGCATTGGCCAATAAACTAAAAGATACCGTAAAAGAGTTGGAAGAATCAAACAGCAATTCTAAAATTATACCTCTTCCGCAACAAGAGCAGACAAATAAAAAGTCAGAATGGATTGACGCATTTTGAGAGATTTAAAAGAAATAATTAATAATCTTACTTCTGAAAATGTTATTACGATAATGGCACGACTAGGTGCAGAGCCATACAAAGAAACTGATGACGAAATAATTTTTCCTACGATTTGTCATAATGAAGATGCAAGTCAAGCTTCGCCTAAACTTTATTATTATAAAACCACAAAATCATTTCACTGCTATACACAATGTAGTGATACTTTTGATATCTTTGAATTGTTAAAAAGATATTATGAAACAAGAAATATAACTTATAATTGGTATAATGATATTTATAAAGTTCTTGAAGAAGAGCTTCCCATTCAGCAATTTTATGAACCAACTTACAAGTCAGAAGCTGCGAAATATCAAAAACCAATAAAAGAAATTCAACTTTCAGAAGTATCATATGATATTCTTGATGTTTTTAGAAAGAAATATTGCGAAGAATGGATTGAAGAAGGAATAACGCAAGAGACAATGGATAAATATCATATTCTTTATTATCCTTCTCAAAATAAAATTATTATTCCCCACTATGATATTAACGGAAGACTTATTGGAATTCGAGGGCGCGCCCTTAATGAAAATGAAATAAAACTCTTTGGTAAATATATGCCAGTACAAATAGAAGGGAAATGGTACACTCATCCTCTTAGTTTAAATTTGTATGGATTATATC
>ERZ1035037.471-NODE-471-length-11459-cov-16.385830_pt1 | contig 11459 bp, 9 predicted proteins | sample MGYA00520618_ERZ1035037 | MGnify/ENA primary metagenome ERZ1035037 (study PRJEB33766, sample SAMN09781741) | gut metagenome | biome: gut microbiome | host: Homo sapiens | place: Madagascar | study: EMG produced TPA metagenomics assembly of the PRJNA485056 data set...
AATTTATAAAATATAATGAAAATTTATTAAAAATATAAAAGTTCTAAATTTGTCCGTAAAAAAGCGTACGTATTTTTACGTACGCTTCTCACCTACATTTTAAAAAATTTACGTATTAGTTTTTCAATCTTTTCAGCTGAATGTCCGTCACCGTAAGGATTTTGAGCTGTCAATCGAGTTTGAGATTTTTCTTTTGACAGGATATTTTCGCTAAGTGACAGTATACGAGCGTAATCTGCGCCGACCAAAGTCGAAACGCCAGCTTCTATGCCTTCTTGGCGCTCTGTCTCATATCTCATTACTAAAGTTGGGCAACCAAAAGTAGGCGCTTCTTCTTGTATACCACCGCTATCAGTCAATATCAACTTTGCATTACGTTGTAAATACACTAGATAAGGGTAATCAAGCGGTGTCAATAGGTGTATATTGCTTAATTTACCAAGTTTTTCGTGAATTTTATCTTTTACATTTGGATTTGGGTGAACAGGTATCACAAACGTATGGTCTGTGTACTTTATAGCCAAATCATATATCGCTTTTATAATTCTATCAAGCCTTTCGCCATGATTTTCTCGTCTATGTGCAGTTATAAGTACCAATTTGTCGTTTATTGTAATGTTCTTATCTTCAAAAAAGCTCTTAGAACGGGCAATTACGTCATCAGATAGGCAGAATAATGCATCTACAACTGTATTTCCAGTAACTGATATCTTATTTTCATCAATACCTTCACGTAATAGAGCCTGTTTATTTTTTTCGGTTGGAGCAAAATGAAGTTGAGTTACACGTGATGTCATCTGGCGCATAACCTCTTCAGGGAAGGGTTCGTAGATATCATACGAGCGCAAACCTGCTTCAACGTGAAAAACTGGGACTTTGTGATAGAAACTTACAAGCGCACCCGTCAATACAGTCATTGTATCACCTTGAACAATAGTCGCATCAATAGTTTGCTCATTAAATACTTTATCTAAATTCAACAAAATTCTTGATTGAATTTCCGCCAAAGGTTGGTTAGGACGCATACAATCCAGGTTTATATCAGCCTTTAACCCGAAATATTCAAGCGTTTGGTTAGATAATTCCTTTTGTTGCTCGGTATTACATACTATAACATTATATTCAGAATGTTTTCTAAGCTCAATGATAACAGGAGCAAGCTTTATAACCTCTGGTCTTGTTCCAAATACAACTAAAATGTTTTTCTTTTCGTTCATATTTACTCTCACGTTTATAATTCGCTATATCCATTGTACAACAAATATTTTTATTTTATACTTATTTTATGGAAGTTATAATTATTGGTGCTGGACTTGCAGGCTCTGAAGCCGCATTACAACTAGCAAAGAGAAACATCAAAGTAAAACTATATGAAATGCGTCCCAAAAAAACAACGGGCGCACACGTTACAGAAAATTGTGCAGAATTTGTTTGCTCAAATTCGCTAGGTTCAGCTGATATCACGAATGCAAGCGGTCTTTTAAAAGCTGAAATGCAAGAATTAGGCGGAGAATTGATAAAAATCGCCTATGAATGCAGAGTTCCTGCGGGAAACGCTCTAGCAATAGACCGTGTAGGTTTTAGTAAAAAAGTTACAGAATTAATCGAAAATAACGAAAATATTGAATTTATCAGAGAAGAGTTAAAAGAAATACCTTCTGATAAACCCGTTATAATTGCTTCTGGACCATTAACAAGTGACGATTTAGCAAATAAAATTCAAGAGTTCACAAAATCAGAACACTTGCATTTTTTCGACGCAATTGCACCAATTGTCGAAAAAGACAGCATAAACTTTGATATAGCCTTCTGGGCAAGCCGTTACGACAAGGGGGAAGCCTCATACATTAATTGTCCAATGGACAAAGAGCAATACACAAGGTTCTATGAGATACTTACAAATGCTGAGCGTATTGAATTAAAAGAATTTGAGAAGGATGCAAAATTTTTTGAAAGCTGTTTACCAGTTGAAGTTTTAGCCTCAAGAGGGGTTGATACATTGCGTTTTGGACCTATGAAACCTGTTGGCTTAATTGACAAACGTACTGGAGTTGAAAATTGGGCTGTAGTTCAATTAAGACAAGACAATGCAGCAAAAAGTTTATTCAATTTAGTAGGTTTTCAAACAAACTTAAAGTGGGGTGCGCAAAAAGAATTAATTCATTCTATTCCTGGTTTAGAAAACGCTAATATTGTACGTTATGGCGTTATGCACAGAAACACCTTCATAAATAGCCCACAAGTTTTGAATGCAACACTTAACACTCGCAAGCGTGAAAATTTGTTCTTCGCAGGTCAAATTACTGGGGTTGAAGGCTATACCGAATCCATTGCAACAGGCTTACTTGCAGGTTTGAATATCGCAAGACAACTTGAAGGCAAAGAGTTAATAGAGTTACCTCAAGAGACTATGCTAGGCGCACTTTGTAACTATATTTCATCAAGCGAATTAAAACATTTTCAGCCAATGAATTCTAATTGGGCAGTTGTTTCACCAATTGAATTACCTAAAAAGGAAAGAAAAAACAAAAAACTTAAAAACGAATTATTATCAAAGCGTTCAATTGAAGTATTGAGAGGATATTTATGTTCTATCTAGATAAGTTACATGGCAAAACTATAATGAAAACAGACATTTTAGAGGGATTGACTCACTATTTTACAACAAGAGAGTGTCCTATCAAATCAAAAGAACCTGAAATGCAAAATATTATTGAAGAAAATAGAAAAATGTTTTGCGAAGAATTAGGTATTACACAAGAAAACTTTATCTATCCCGAACAACGCCACACTGACACTGTTGCAGTAGCTGAATTAGGCAAAACATATTATCCAGAAGCTGATGCACTTATTCTAACTAACCATGAACAAGCCGTATTTTTAAATTTTGCAGATTGCACTCCACTAATTGCTTATGATAAAAAGCAAAACATAGGTGCGGTAATCCATGCTGGCTGGAAAGGTACAGTTGGAAGAATTGGTACAAAAACTATTTTGAAAATGATGGACGATTTTAATACTGACATCAGAGATGTACGTGTAGCAATAGGTCCTGCCATTTCAGTTTGCTGTTATGAAGTAAAAGAAGATGTATTCAATATGAGTATGGTTTCCGTAAAAAACAACAAGGGGCTTTACGAAATCAGAGATGGAAAAATTTACGTGAATTTAAAAGAAATTAATAAACGACAACTTGAAGAACTAGGCGTTAAATATATTGATGTATGCCCATATTGCACTTCTTGCAACAATGATTTATTCTATTCATATAGAAAAGAAGGCGGAACAACAAACCGACATAGCGCCATTATTAAATTAGAGGACAGATAATTGTCAAAACAGCTTGTAAAATTAAATACTGCAAGAAATTGTTTAAGGTATCTGATTAGAGCTTACAAAATACCTGTAATTCACGTTCCATATTACATTTGCCCGAGCATAAAAAACATTCTAAAAAAAGATTTTTGTAAGGTTGAATACTACCACATAGACGAACATTTCATGCCAGTCTGCAAGTTTAAATTTGACGATTTTATTTTATACCCAAATTATTTTGGAATTTGCAATAAAAATATTAAAATTTTGGCAAAAAAATACACAAATTTAATTATTGATAACGCTCACGCTTTTTTTGCCGAGCCTATGGGATTGGCATCATTTTCATCACTTAGAAAGTTCTTTCAACCTCATTATGGAGTTAATGACGGGGCTTACCTTTATACAGAAAAGGTTTTAGATTTTCCGTTTAAAACAGCACCAGATTACGAAGTTGACGAAAATATGGATTACGAAAAAATAGTCAAAAATGAGCTTAGACTTGATGAACAACCGTTAATGTATATGTCCAAAACAACCGAAAAAATTATGAGTTTAGTAAACTTTGAACAAGAAAAAGCATGGAGACTAAATAATTTTAACCAATACGCTCAACAATTTGGTGCAAAAAATGAACTTGGCTTCAAATTAGAAGAAGGCGAAATTCCATTTGTATATCCATATTTCACACAAGACGAAAGTGTTGGTTATCAACTTGAAAAACAAGGACTCTTAATTTACCGTTACTGGGAAGGTTTACCTAAAATTTTTGATGAATACCAATTCTACAAATATTTAATACCTGTTCCACTATTCTAGTTGTTATAGATTTTTAATTTAATTCCAATCTGCAAAACCTTGTTTATTAGAGCTTGTGGTAATTTTGAAAAAACAGAAGCTACAAAAGCGTCTTTACCCACTAAATATGAGTTTTGGGGACATTTAGCTCTATCAGCTTTTTTTAATACTTTTATAACCTCTTTCACATTCAAACCATTTTTTCCGTTTGAATGAGCATTATCCTTTAAATAATTATAGGCTTTTTCATACTTGTTATCGTTTAAAAGCGTATCTTGATTACCTTCTACAGATTTGTCCCATAATGGAGTTGCAATTACTCCAGGTTTAATTGAAATAACTTTAATTTTATCGCCATATTCAACTTGCATTATATTAAATAAAATATCTAAAGCTCTTTTTGAGGCGCAATAAGGAGCAACATAAGGAAATACCGCAAAACTTGCCATTGAGCTTATGTTGATAATTCGACTATTTTCTAACAAATTAGCTTTCAATAGTTGTTGTGTAAATTCAATATGCGAAAAAGTATTAACATTGAACTGCATACGCAATTTGCTTACATCTAAAGTCTCCATTGCCCCAGCAACTACACAACCAGCAATATTAAATAAAGTATCAACATGTTGAGTTTTACTTGCAATAAATTTTCCAGCTTCAATTATTGAATTATCATCATTCATGTCAATAAAAAATGGAACGACATTATTACCCAAACTTGTCAATTTTTCTAACAAATTAGGATTTCGATATCCTGCAAAAACAACATTTTCTACCGAAAATTCTTTTACCGCTTCATAGCCAATTCCAGAAGTTGCCCCTGTAACTACATACGTTTTCTTAGTTTTCATCAGCCACCGGACGCAACAAGATTATAGAGCTTAAGTTTAATTGCAAGAAGCTATGATATTCGGTTCTTCTTTCTGGAATTAATCTATGTTTTATTTCGCAATCTTTAATTGCAACGAAACGTTTAACACCATTTAAGATATCAGAAAGCACTCTGTTTTTCTTACCTGTTTTAGGCATAAAAACATAACCTCTAATTTCATAATCTTGAGTTATGACTAAAACTTTTTCTGACCAAACACCAGAAGTAAAATCTTCAGTCATTGAAACTGCTTTTGATTTATTAATACTAAATTCTTCGCTATCTACCATTTTTTATCCTTTATTTTTATGCTGAGTAAGAACTGAATAGTGGCAAGTATAAAGCTAATGCTAATACAAGTACGATACCACCGATAACAATCAACATTAACGGTTCAATCATTTTTGTTAATGTATCAATAATTGCATCTAATTTTTTATCAATAAATACTGTCGCTTGGAACAACATATCCCCCAAACGCCCTGATTGTTCACCTGTTGCAATCATAAACAGAATCATTTTTGGCATTACACCAACTGACCTCAAAGCCAAAGACAAATGTTGACCTTGTTGTACCTTTGTTGTTGCCTCATTAAGTTTTGTTTGCAATGTATAATTTGTTAATGTAATATTTGATAAATACAAACAGTCAATAATCGGAATACCTGCTTCGTATGCTACCTGCATTACCGCTACGAAGTTTGAGAAATTAGAGTACTCAATTAATGCAGAAAGCAAAGGTATTCTCAGTACATATTTATCAATCAATCTCTTTGAAGTTTGCCAAGCAAATGCCGTATAAACTGATGCCGCCAAAGAGACGAAAATTACAGGAATTAAAATCCAATAAGTTCTTAATGTTAAACCAATATTCATCAAGAAAGCCGTAATTGGAGGTAATTCTTTACCTAAGTTATCAAACATATCTTTGAATGCTGGGAATACAAATACCAACATGATTGTTACAATAACAATCGCCAAAACGATTACGAAAGCGGGATACATCAAAGTTCCAATTACTTTACCTTTAATTGCTGCTTCCTTTTTTTGAAGTTCCAACAAACGTTCTAGAGTTTTTTCCAATTCCCCTGAATCTTCACCCGCTCTAACAAGACCGATATAAATTTGTCCAAAAATTTTAGGATATTTAGCAATTGTATCTGCAAATGTAGAACCGGCAATAATTTGTCGTCTTAATTCTTTTGCGATATTTCTTAATTTTGCTTTAGCCGCATCATTTTCCAAAAACATCAAGGCTTCAATTACAGGAATACCAGATTGAACCAATATTTGAAACGTTGATGTAAAATCAATCTTATCTTGCAAAGACATTTTTTGGAGTTTTTTAGCAATAATAGTTCCACTGCTTGCTTTTACGTCCTCAGAAATTTGAGTTGGAAGCAAAGACATCTTACGAATGATTGAACGTGCTTCCTTGTGATTTTCCGCTTCAACCTTACCTCTTACAACATCTTTATTATTTTTTAATGCAACATAATTGTATACTGGCATGACTCAACTCCCTATTCACTTGCAAGACCTAATACACGAACGAATTCGTCAATAGTAGTTTCCCCATTCAAAATGTGACCAAAGCAGGCTTGGTTCAAAGTTTTCATACCACAAGCCACTGCCGCATCTTCAATTTCAATATCGTGTGCACCTTGTGAAATTAATTTTTTAATTTCTTTTGTAATAGGCAAAATTTCAAATACGCCTAAACGACCTTTATAACCTGTCATATTACATTCTTGGCAACCTGTAGGTTTATAAAGTTTTGTCTTCATTAATTTTTGAATATCATCTTCGTCCATTAAGATTTGAGCAGCCTCATCATGTGTTGGATAGTACTCTTGCTTACATTTACACAACTTTCTTACAAGACGTTGAGCGATTACACCTGTTAAAGTTGAAGATATCAAGTAGTCCTTTGCACCCATTTCAATCAAACGAGTAACCGTTGCTGATGCTGAGTTTGTGTGAACAGTACTTAGTACTAAGTGACCGGTTAAAGCAGCAGAAATCGCTACTTCTAGTGTTTCATAGTCACGAATTTCACCTACAAGAATAATATCAGGGTCTTGTCTTAAGATAGCTCTCATACAAAACGCAAATGTAATACCAGCTTTTGTATTTACTTGAGATTGGTTTACCCCCTCTAACTTAATTTCGACCGGATCTTCAATTGTTGTAATATTAACATCTTCGGTATTTAACACCTTCAACAAAGAGAACAGAGTTGTTGTTTTACCTGAACCTGTTGGACCTGATGTTAAAATAATACCGTTTGGAGATGCAATCATTTTATTGATAATATCTAAGTCTCGTTCAGTAGCACCTTCAATTTCCAAATCTTTTCTTGTTGAATCAAAACTTACTGGAGGCGCAAGTACACGAATTACAATCTTTTCTTTACCACTTACAGGCAAAGAGTTGATACGGAAGTCGAAAGTCTTACCTTTAATCTTAATAGTAAAACTACCATCTTGAGGACGTCTGTGCTCAGCAATATTCATTCTTGCCAAAACTTTAAAACGAGTAATTACAGCCATTTCAACTTTTGCTGGAATTTCAATTACTTCTCTTAAAATACCATCAATACGATATCTTACAACATGGTTTGAAAGTCTTGGTTCAATGTGAATATCTGATGCGTGAGAATCAATTGCGTCAGAAATAATTTTGTTTACCAACTGCGCAACAGTACCAGAAGAATCTTGCAATTCTTTTTCAATTTGATCCCAAATTGAATCTTCCATGTCCATAGCTTGAGCATCTTGCTCAAGTTTTTTCATGATTTTACGAGTTTCTTGTTTTGCAGTTGAGAAGAATTTATTTATTGCATTGTTAAACTCAACATGAGTCATCAAATATGCTTTTGGTGTTTGACCGGTCAAGTAAACGATATCTTTTAAAACGTTTGTGTCACTTGGGTCAACCATACCTACACTAATTGTTTTGCCGTCAGATGAAAGTGGGATAACCTTATTAGCTTTAATAAAATCTTCAGGCAACAAAGTAATATACTTACTTTGACTTCTCATCATTTCTGTCGTAACAACATCATAACCTTGTTGTTTGTGTAACGCAGTTTTTAATTGCTCTAATGTGATAAAGCCCAATGAATATAAAGTTGAACCTAATGGCATAGCCATTTTCTTACTTTCAGCCAAGGCTTCAATCAATTGAACATCAGTGATAGCTCCTGATTCAATTAATATTTCACCGATTTTCTTTTTAGGCATTGATGCATTTTGAGGTGATGCCTGTGCGGTTGGAACCATATCTTGAACTAATGCAACTAGAAAATCATTGAATTCATGTTGTGAAACTTGGTAATACTTAGTATTACAATGAAAAGTATCCATTACCAATTTTGATACTTTTTCTTTTATTGAATCAGCACTAATTACAGCAAATAATGTGTTATTTTGAATATCGATAGGTACAAATCTCAAATCTTCTAAAACTTGTAAATCGAACTTCGAAATAACATCATTATTAATGCTTGTCTTTAGTTTTACTAATTGTTCGTTCATATTTTTGTTTTATGTCTATAAATCGTTGTCGTTATTATAGTCAACTCCAACATCTTCCGCATCTTTCAAGATTTTTGGAGTTAACATAATAAGCATTTCTGATTTTTGTTTTTGTGTTGATGTACTTCTAAATACTACACCTATTAAAGGTATATCACCTAAGAATGGTATTTTACCAACATTCTTAGATTCATTTTCCTTCATCAAACCGCCAATAACTAGAGTTTCACCATCTTTGATTCTAACATTCTTTAAGTTGATTGAACGGTTATTCAATAATGTTGCAACAAGTTCTTCTGCGGTTACACCATCTTGAACCAATTGAGCTTTTTGTTGATCTTTCAATGTTTTGTAAGATGCATCAATGTTCAACGATACATATCCGTCAGGGCTAATAAATGGCACAATTGTAAATTTCAAGCCCATGTCGTTACCAATATCATACGTTCTTTGTACACCAGATGCTGCACCACTTGAAGATGTAATAATTTCAGCGGTTACTTTTTCTACATAATCCTCTGTTAAGTCAATTACAGATTGTTGACCACTTGTTAACATAATTTTTGGATTTGCAACTACACGACCTTTTTTATTCAATACCACGTAGTTGATATACCACATAACGTTAATTGAAGGATATGTTGCTTTATAAAGGTTATTTTGAGGACCAAAGATAATCGGGTCAGTGTCAGTAGCACCGTCTGGACCTTTGAAAGATGCTACAAAGTTTGGAGAACCTATAGCCCAACTATTAGAGAATGATCTTGTTCCGTCTTCTGATAATTCAAGAACTGAAATATCTAAGTATGCTTGAGGAATTTTAACATCTTGTTCTTTTATGAAATCACTAATTAATTTTAATTGCGATTTTGAACCACCTGTTACTTGAATAGTACCTCTTTGTGGGAAATAACTTACAATCATTTTTAAGTCACCAAATGATTTCATTCTAATACTATCACTAGCATTTGTTGAACCAGAATTTTGAGAGCTAGAACTGCTAGAGCCACTAGAACTACTACTGTTACTACTTGATGAATCAGATGAATCTTCAATACCACTTGTTACACCATCTTTATCTACCGAACATGCAACTATATTTGTACCTAAACTTAAAGCTGAGCCACCTGAAGAACTTCCTGAAGAACCTCCTGATGAGCCCCCACTAGATGACCCACCACCTGATGACGCAAAACCTGTTACTACACCACCTTTGCTAGGGAATTTATCAAAACTAAATAACTTACGTTGAGAAGGAATATTCGCAGCAAAGCCTGTTGCACCACCTCGTTGAGCTTGTGCTCCTCCTTGACCTTGTTGTCCGCCTTTCTTAGCAGATTCACCCCAAGATTGAGCATCAGATTGAATATCAGTCTCGCCATTAATCATTCTCAACATATTACATACCAAAGTCGCCATTTCTGCTGGAGTTGTATGTTTTAAAGTATATGTTGTATTTATAGGAGGAACGTCAAATTTTGCAACAATTTTCTTTGCCATTGCAACATCGTTTGCAGTACCAAATACCAACAATTCATTTGCAACTGCGTTAGTTACAACAACATCCCAATTTGATAATCCTGGAGTATTTTTAGAGAAAATATTTTGATTTAAAAAGTTTGCAATCATTGCAGCGTCAACGTAGTTAACAGGAATTGTTGTCATTGATTGTTTAGACCAACCTGTTGAACGAGCAAAGTCTGATGATGAAACAACTAATGTTCTGCCGTCTAGATAGTATGTTAAGTTCGTAATTTGTAATACCATTCTGAAAGCATCGTTTAGTGGAACATTAACTAAATCAAGAGTAACATTACCTTTTGCTGATTCGTGGAATACAATGTTTAAACCGGCTTTATCCGCAAACATTCTCAAAACAGGTTGTACATCTGAATTTTTCAAACTCAATGTAATCTTTGCGTTTGATTTTGTAATCCTTGTATCACCATATAAACTCATCTGAGAAGACGCTGTATTATTTCTCAATACAGGTTTCACATTTGATGGATTTACATACGCCAGAAAATCATTCGCTGCAAAAGCAAATGATTTTGTCATTATTGCGATTATTGCTAAAACTATGCATATTCCACAAAGTTTATAGTTAAATTTTATCATTCCTTACTCCCGATTATGTTTTTGTATATTTATTATCTTCTGTAACTTACGTTTCTAGTTGATGGAGAACCACCAAATTTTTTGTTAATATTAGCGGTTCCGGTTGTATTTGGTTTTATCGTTGCTAATATTATACCAATTTTTGCATCATAAATATTGTTTCCTTTTTGAATAACAACAGATTTTTGATTAATAGCAATAATTTTAAATCCTTGAATTACATCACCTTTTTTAACAAAGTAGTCTGTACCAGAAATCTTAATGATTGCTGAAGGACTATATGAATCATACATAATCCCTGAAACAGATGTGTGTAACAAAGTATTTGCATCTGGTGATGAGTTAAGTGTTGTAGGAGGTAAAATATAATTTGGATTTGGTTTTACCTTCACTACTTTTTTAACTATTGCTTCGTTTGCTGGTAAAAATGGGTTTAATACAACTTTTTCTTCTACATCAACAACAGCTTTTTTTGATGTTAGAGCTTCTTTTCCTGTTGCTTTAGTATCTCCACTTGCAAGTAACATTGTGTTTGGATCAATTCCACCACCATTGTTGAATGCCAAATAATTACCACCTTGAGTAGAACCGGCTGAACCACCGGCAAAACCTGATTTGTTCATCACAGAAATTCCGGCATCATCTGCGCTAATTGCATTCAATTCGTCCATTGCTACTGTATTTTGAGCTTCAATCACTTCTTCATTTGATACAATATTGTTATACATAGAATACAAGCCATAACCTACTGCTAGCGAGCAAATACTCAAGGCTACAGAGATTACAGCAAATAAAATTTTATCATTTTTAAATATGTT
>ERZ1035037.474-NODE-474-length-11340-cov-9.714045_pt1 | contig 11340 bp, 20 predicted proteins | sample MGYA00520618_ERZ1035037 | MGnify/ENA primary metagenome ERZ1035037 (study PRJEB33766, sample SAMN09781741) | gut metagenome | biome: gut microbiome | host: Homo sapiens | place: Madagascar | study: EMG produced TPA metagenomics assembly of the PRJNA485056 data set...
TTATTCTTCTTTTCTTATTTTTGAATTATTTCGTATGCTTTTCCCATTGCTTATGGTATTTCATGGTCAAATCAATGAAGTTTTCTGCAATTTCCGTTTTATAAACGAATGTAGGAATTAAGAGCTGAGGAAAATTTTCGTTTTGCATGACGCAATATTCTTTTGCTTCTTCTTCACTTTTGAAATAGATATAGTCATAATCGTAAATTTGAGTGTTTCCATTTTGGAAGAAATCGCGCAAGTTTCCTTTGACAAACCACTTGTAACCGCTCATATAAAGAAGAGTGTTTAGTTCTGCGGAGATATAAGTTCTAGCGATTGTTACTTTTTCAAACATTTTCCGTTCCTCTTTTCTGATGAGGTTCCCTCATCTCTTATGTTGGTTATAGTATAACATGGCAGATGAAATTTGTCAATAGGAAAATGAAAGTTTTTTCTTTTTTTATTTTCTGAAAAGGTATTGACAACGTTTCCGCGCAGTGGTATAATATAAATGTAATCAAGAGACGAACTGAAAAAGTTCAAAGAAGGAGGACTGAAATGTTTACAAATAATGGTTTTTATGTGATTTGGGCAATTTTTGCTTTTTTCCCTCTAGCCTTGGCAGTCCTTATCCCAGAAACAGCAAAAAAGAAATTTATTGTTTGTTTATGTGTATTGGCTGTTACTTTTGGATTTACTGTTATAAGATACATGAATGATGAAAGTATTAATAATCGTTGGAACGGTGGCATTTGTAATTGTGGCGGCACATATGAACTTTCGGCGGCTTCTCGGTATTGTGCTTCCAGAACTTTCTATTATAGTTGTGACGTCTGCGGGCATACGGAAGAATTTTCTCAGTTGATGAAATAAGTAGTTGACAAGCGTTATATCTTGTGATATAATACAATTACTAAATGAGAAGGAGAGTTGAAAAATGAGAGTAAGGAGCTTCGATTATTTGAAAGATCAAATTCTCGGCCATAAAATTGTTAAATGGGTAGGGAATACTATTGTTTTTGATAATAATATGACTCTTTCTATTGAAGAAGGTGGAATGTATGGTAACGCATGGACTTCCGGTGAATTTAAAGACGTTGTACTGGATGTGGTAATTACTGACGTTAGCGATATTAAATATGATCCGTGGGAAGATGGCAAAGCTTATGGTTGTCAAGCGTCTGTGATTATCTTACATGACAAAGATATTATTTGTAAAGCTTTTGCAGAAGCAAATTCAGGCGTTGACGGCCGTTATTATTCTGTCGCTTCTTTTGTTATGCGTTCTGTTGGCGAAGAAAAATATCTGGTTGACTTCGTGGCGGCAGATGATGGAGAATAATTATTATTTGAATAAAAAAGAAAAAGGGATATTATGAAGAAGTTTTCTAATAAAGATCATGTTGTCTATTCTCTGAATTTTTTTGAGCGCAGAGCCATTCAGAAAGCATTCTCTATTCTTTGTAAATTACTTTATAATCTTTGTGTTTCAGCGTATAATTTTGAGCCGTGGAAAGGAAAAACCCTCTGTATAAGAATTAATGGCGATAAAATTCTATTATTTGACGAGATTGAAAACTTCGTTGATATGATGAATACTATGATTTCTGTAGATACTATTTCTTGCGGTCTTGAAAGCAAATATGATCTGTAATAAAATAGTTTCCTCTTGAGAACAAACAAGGCGTTTGTTCTCTTTTTTTATATATAAATATTATTTAGTCATAACTAACTCCGCGCGGGTATAACGTCCCTAACATAACATGACATTGGCGCTTTAATGCTTTAGTGCGGCGAAGTGACGTGCCCGGGCACCGCTTTCACACTTCAACGCGCTAAAGTAATAAGTATTTTATTATTTTATGTTTTTCCTATTGACATTCTTCTGCGGTTGTGGTAATATATAATTAGAAAGAGGGAAGAAAGGACAAGGAAATGGAAAGCAAGTTCTATCTATGCTGGGCTGAGGGAATTAACGACTTTATCGTAGAAGCGGAGAATAGCGCAGAAGCTATTCGTATTGCGCGCAAAGTAAACAAATACGCGGAAGTAGATTACAAGATTAGTTGGGAAGAAATGCGTAAAAGCGGATTGGATTTGTACTAATCCGCAGTTTACACAACTTTAACAGAAAAAAGTGTTGACTTTATAATATTCTTCTGATATAATTAAGATAGAAAAAGGGAAGGGGAAACGAAACATGAAAAAGAAATTGTACTTCGATTGCGACGGGACGTTGGTAGACCTTTATGGCGTTGAAGGCTGGCTTGATGATCTCATTAAAGAATCTGTTCGGCCTTATGTGGAAGCGCGCCCGCTCGTCAATATGATGCGACTGGAAAAAGAGTTGAACCGACTGCATGATGAAGGTTACACTATTGGAATTATTACTTGTCTGTCTAAAGGTGGAAGTAAGTTTTATAATGAACTTGTTTCCTCTGTAAAAAGAAGTTGGCTGTTGGCACATTTTGTTAGTTTTCGTTTTGATGAGATTCATTGTATAGAATATACTGACCACAAGGAAAAGTTCGGAGATGGTATTCTTTTTGATGACAATGACGAAGTTAGAAAGAACTGGACAAAAGCCGGAAATCGTGCGTATGGTGTGGATGATATTCTGGAAGTTCTAAAAAAACTTTGAAAAAGGTATTGACAAGCCTGAACCTGCATGATATAATAAGAATGTAAATAAGGAATCCCTTAAAAAGGGAAGAAAGAAGGATCATTATGAAGAAGAACTCTAAGAACACTATTTTCAATCTGAATGATTCTGAACGTGAAACTCTTCACTCTGCCTGGTCTATTTTTCATGAGTTAGTAGAACTGATTAATAATGAAGAGAACGCTAAAGGCGAGAAAGTGAAAAACGGCTACGGTTTTGTTATTCGTGATGAAGAAGGGGAAATGATTCCGATTGATGAACTTGAAGATTTCTTGGATGAATTTGAATGCTATAAAAATCTTCATTCGCTGACCCTTTCTATTGAAGAAGTTGAATAAAACTTTTAAGAAGGAGGAAAGAGAAAATGAAAAAGCTGATGATTTGGATTGCGGTTGTACTGGTGAATGCTAGCGCAGATTATGCACTGTATAAGTTGGGTATTGCAGAGCGCGGTTACTGGGCGTTTGGTGGTGAGTATTTCGCAATGGCGTGGATTGGTTTTTTCACCATTGCTGGCGCAGTAAAACTTATTCGTCTGATTGATCCGAAGAAGCCTGCTGTACCGATTATTAAAAAGTAAAAAAGAATTTTATATTGCTATTGACATTTTGAAAAATAAGTAGTATAATAAGATTGTAAATAAGGAATCCCCTAAAGGGGAAGAAAGAAGGATCATTATGAAGATGAACTGCGGGAAGAACTACGCGATTTGCACTTTGACCGATGCTGAAAAGGAAAACATTCTGGAAACGTACAATATTATTGAAAAGCTGATTACTGCGCTTGACAATTCTGCATGTGAACTTGAACCACAGGACGGAAAATTCTTCCGCGCAAAAATTAATGGAGACGAACCTATAACCATTGATGAACTCGAAGACCTTTCCGCCATGATGGAAACTATAACCCCTATGGATTATATTTCTTGTGACCTCGAAGATGAAGATGATTGTGATTAAAACAATCATTACCAAGAATAGAAAATGCTTGACAAAATTGAAAAGGTATAGTATAATAAAACCATAAGAAAAACTTCCATAAGGAAGAGAAAGAGGTAACACATGGAAATAAACATTGCAAAAACTTTTCGAGTCAACGAAACGATCACCTTTTCTAAAGAAGAAAAAGAAGCTATTAAAAAAGTACATTTGCTAATTGCGCGTATCACTAATTTAAAGAATGAACTAAGTAATCACGAGAATAATTTTACTGGTTATTTACGGTATGGAAGGGGTGAAAGAGTAGAACTTTCTCATCGTCTGGAAGATTTTTTTGATTCATTGGATAGACTAAAATATTTAGAAAGTATCAACTTTGAATATGATGAACCCCAAACAAAATTTTAAATTTCAAATTCTAAAAAGGAAGGAAGAAAGCTGTATGAAATTGAACACTACGGAAACTTCTCACATCAACGGAACACTCACCTTTTCCGAAGAGGAAAGAGAAACTTTTCAGAAAGCGTATTCGATAATCGGGCGCGTCGTTGCTCTGACGAATAACCTTGATAATTTCATGGATAACTTTGAAGGCTATCTGTATTATGGAAAGGATGGAACGGCAGAACTTTTTCATCTTGAAGAAGTCTTTGAAATGCTGGAGGAATTGAAAAATCTTGAAAGTGTAGAATACAGTTATGATAAACCGTAAACTAAATTTCAAATCCTAAATTTCAAAAACATATTTCAAAAAACGAAATTCTAAAATCGGATTACAAAAATCCGATTTATTTTTTTATGCACAAAATTCAAAAAATCTGCATAAAAAATACTTAGTTAGTCATAACTAACCGGCCCGGGCGCACGTACATCGGCCTGTCAAGTTAATTATTTGTTAAATGATAAAGGGAATGTATGTTCGTTTTCTGTTCGCGCGAATAAAATGATGGAGGAATAACCTTTCTAAAAGTATAAGAAAAAGAAGGTAGAACCTTCTTTCTCAATAGTAAGTATATTCAGAGAACAAGCGCTGGAGTTTCTTTTCGTATTCGTTAAGGGTTTCGCCATATCGGCTAAAGAGTGGTGTCTGTCCAATTGAGCAGAACATCAGTTCTCTTTTTGTTTCTTTGTCATAGGGATCCATGTATTCACGTGCGATGACTTCGGAAGGGAAGACGCCTTCAAAACTGAAGCTATCTTCTTCGCTATCATGGTAAAATACGATGATCGGATTTGACTTTTTCATTCGTTTTACTTCTTTCTTTTTTTTATATATTAGATGACTATCCAGCGATTGCAAGAATCTTCAATCTCAGACTTTGTGATTTCTCCAATATACCAAGCTTCTCCTTTTGTTGGTTTGTCGGTACAATTAGAACAAGCGTTGATGAGATACCGAACATCTTCTTCGCTATGCGCGCGGATAGCAACGTATGGAAATAACGAAAACGGCACGAAGAAGGCGAAGTATTTTTCACTTTTCATTTTCTGACTTCCTTTCCTTGTTTCTATTGTAAGTATATCATAGTTGATTACTATTGTCAATAGGAAAGTATTACTTCTTTTCTAATTCTTCAAGTTCCTTTGTAAGTTTTGCAATTTCTTCTTTTATCTCTTGGACTCTTTTCGCTCTAGCCTTTATTTTTCTTTCTTCCGCTTTCTTAGCTCTGTGCTCTTCGACTGTCAGCCCCTGCGCGGTGGCTTTCTTGGCTTCGTTCTCAAGTCTCTTCCACTTTTTTGCTTCCTTCTGTTTTTCCTGTTCTTTATGCCAGTTTGCCCAATCTTCATCGGTGAACTGTCTGGTTACTTCATCAACAGTGATTCGATAACCGCCTAGATCGTATTTTTTATTCTGCTCATTGCAAAATTCTTTGGCTTCTGCTCTGTTATCAAAGTAGAACCTTTTGCAATCATACGAAATCCCGTAAAAACTTACACTAATTGCTCTCAATTCGCCTTCTACACGCCATTTGTAACCTTCTTCAAGAAGAATATTGTTCATTTCTGCCTTGGGATATTTCTCTGTCTTCTGGTATGCCATTTTCTTTTTCTCCTTTACTTTTACTATCCGTTTTAAGTTACTTCCGTATTTCTTATCTTGGTTATAGTATATCAGAACGGATGGAGGAAGTCAATAGAAAATGAGAGGTTTCGTGTTAATAATATATTAAGGCTGGAGGACATAGCTTATATTATGTATAGGCGCGCGGAATCAACAGATAAAATAGAAGAAAAGATGATAGAGCGCTGGAGGATAAGCGCTGGAGGCCAAACGTAGCTCCTGCCATGTATTTACAGAATGTTAACACACAATGGCGAAAAAAATTGACATTTTCCTCTTGACACGCGCTAGTATAGCGCGCCCGGGCATGACAGCACGTACACTGGCAACGCTTTAGCGCTTCATCGGTTTAGTGCTTTATCGGTGTAAAGCGTTAGCATATTAATGTGTTATCGCTTTAGTTCGGTGATGTGACGCGGTAAGTCGATTTAACATTCTGTTTACAAACTCTTAATATAAACCTATTGCAAAAAAAATTGGATTGTGGTAATCTATAAATGTCCTAAGGGACAGGGCGAAAAGCCCGGGCAAAGGGTTAACGATAAAAAGAAAGAAGGAAACGAAAAAATGAAACGCTACTATATGGAAATGGAAGCAAGCAAAACCGCAAGCATCACCCAAACCGAAACACTTAAAGCGTTGGGCTATCAATGGGAGGTTGAAAGCCTGCACGTTGACGGCGTAGAGATCAGCGCGACAAACTCATACTATGCTTATAGAGCAGACGACGCGCTAAAAGCCTATAATCAAGTCGCGGAGCGTATCCCGGTAGAATATCATGATATGATTCGCATTATTCCCCATGCGGGAAATGTTAATAAGTCTTATATTCCGTATTCTCTTGATGTCTATCATTATAATGACGGAACGCGCCCGCGCAACAACAAAGGACAGTACATGGAATATTGCTATAGAGTTGCAATGACAGGACAGGCACAAAGAGCAGATAACATAAGCGCCAAAGATGGCACGGATTGCAACGGCGTTTCTGTTAAGTCTGCGCGTGCCTCATATGCTGTGGACATTGCAGACAAAGACATTAACAGCAACGCTTTAAGCCTTGCAATTTTGCAAGCGTTGACAGAGGACAAAGCAGATTTTTTTGTCTACCTTGTACCAGAAGCCGAAAAAATTGCATGTTACACCATGGACAAAGCAACTTTTCACTATTTACTCATTACATTTTGCACAATGCAGATGGAGAGCAGAAGTAAAGCAATTAAAATGCGCCTTCCGCGTAACGACAAAGCAATGATTAAATGGCTGAATAACGGCGGAAACAAAGTGCAATAAAACAGTACGGAGGGAAAAATGATGGAAACGAAATTTTATCTTTTCTATGACGAAGAAAACGAAAAAGAGTTTTGTATTGAAGCAGAAACAAGCGCGGAGGCGTGGCGCTATGCTGGAATGTATTACAATCCCGACACATTAACGCTTGACGGTTTTGCAGATGTGCAATATATCATAGACAACAAGCTAGACTTGTTTTAATCTAAACGACTAAGAGGGGAACGCAAGTTTTCTTCTTTTTTTCTATCTGTTCGTTATTTATTTAACAGCAAAGCATTCCCGTTATGGCGTGACGTAGTATTAAAAACTAGGTATGCCGGTATGTTATGGGATCATAAATGTTTGATTTCTAACAAAAGGATAGGGTCTGGCATTTTCCAACAGAAAACTAAAAATTCAAAGTTAATAATAATTTAAACTAGGGCATTTTCCAACAGAAAAATGAAAATTTAATTTTCCAACAGAAACCAGATTTTGAAATTGCGCCGCTCTCCTATTTATTTCCCCAATAATCTCGCTATCGCAATCAGCACCATTCTCAAAAACTCCAGCACCCAATCCCAACAAAACAACAATACTCCAATAATAATCAATACTCTAAGAATATCCATATACTAGAGCTTCCTTTCTTCCTTATCTTTACTTATATTATATGATAATTTTATATTAAAATCAAATATTACTCGCGCCGTCTCTTTTTTCTATACTAAAAATTTGACGAAAAACGTCTCCACATGATATAATATATTTATAAAGGAAACAAATATATATAAGTATATACATAAGTTATGTAAGGAAAGAGCTTATACATATACATATGAGGAAATATGTGGCGGGCATATTAGAAAATGTGTAGATGTATATTTAGGTATGCGTATACGTATGCGTACATTCTTTTCTTACATATGCGCGCTTATACCAATTTGGTATAAAGGTAAGCGCAGTACACTGTATACTGGATGCAGTATTAAATATAATGGGGATAAGTACGGACAAGGGAATAGGAAATGGGAAACGAAAACAATAATATAGAAAACAATCAGAATTCTGATTTGACCTCCCAAATAAAACAGGAAAAACAGCTTAGTAATCTTGGCGTTGGTAGAGCATCGCCGCGCAAAATCTATATGCCGCGAGAAAAAAGTGCTGCCATAATTGCTAAAGAGAGAGCCGCCACTGATGAAAATTATGATGCAGCGGCAGAATATAAAAAATGGAAAAACACACATATCCGTTTAAATTTTACTTTATATTCTGCTAAGAGCCGAAATTCCCAGGTGTGGGATATTTGCGAGGATAAAGATAGGACATTTACTGAAAAAGATTTGGAGACGATGGCGAACTTCATCTTATATGGGAAAGATGAAGATGGCACTTCTATTGTGGATAGAAAAGAAGTGGAAATTGGTACTCGTTATGCCTCCTTTAAAAAGAAAGGCATACTGTCATTAGAAATGCTTCAAGAAGACGTTACATTTGACGAAAGCTCCATATCTACTTCTTTAAGTAATAAGTTTAATCGCTCCGTTAAAAAGGCTCCTTCTTTTTCTAGAGAAGAAAACTCTTTTATTGAGCCATTGAAACCATTATGGAACGAAATAGATAAAAAAGTAGCGTTTTATGAATACTATAAGGATAATAAACCCCTTTCTTCTTTTTCTCCTGAACTTCAAGAATATCTTTTATCTACAAAAGCGCCTTCTTCTCTAGCATTGTATAAGTTGCGCCATACTATCATTGAAATGAGAACCGAACAATATTCTATTCGAGATCAATTTGTACATCAAATTCAGCCTTCTGTATTAGCGCGCCATTATTACGGAGATGAAAGTCGTAATGAAATTCCATGGCAAACAGAGGGATATCCGGTCTATCCTCTCGGTTTTTACACTAGTAAAAATCCAAACTTCGACTTGTTCACCGATAAAGAATCTTTTATTGGCGGCGACAGGAAAGATTTTAAGGGCGAAGCATTTGTTCCAAAAGAAAAGAAAGAAGATGCAATAGTTTACTTAGATTTTACTGATCCATTTCACATATATATGTTAATTAGATATTATATGGAACTGGTTGAGGCCGCAGATAAAGCCGTAGATTCTACCGCGAAAATGATGCTTGATACATTAGAATTTTATATTGCGGCGGCGCATTTGAAAGAGGAATGTTTAGATGTACTGGAATGCAAAAAATATAAAATGTCTAATGTGTATACAACAGAGCTAGTAAACAAAAAGTATGGAAAGCGCCATGCAAATTCATATGTATCTACAATGTTTAAAGGACAGATATGCAAAGAAATTGCAGAATCCGCCCAACTCCACTATGATACCTACATGGCAAGAAAAGATGAATCTAAGTTTAAAAGATGTAATAAATGCGGCCATGTGAAGTTGCGCGATATTAGAAATTTTGCGCGGAAACGGCGCGCGAGTGATGGATTAAGCGGAAGATGTAAGGAATGCGATAGAATTGAGAGAATGAAGAGGAAAGAAAAGGAGAATCAAAAGAAGAATGAAACTAGAAACGAGTGAAAAGAATGTTGCGGAATTTGTTAGCTTGCTTTGTTCTCTAGAATTACCAGAATTTATAGGAGTGCTTACTCTAATGGGAGTACCATACCGCTCTGAGGAGGATGAAAAAAAGAAGCGACCTTTACCAGATATTCTTAGTGACGTCATGGATAAATATGCGGCATTAAGTAGAAAGCCGCGCAGACGTCTTCTTCAATTAATCAATAACTCATTGCGGCAGTCTAAAAAAAGCAGACCCTCGTAATTCTAACTGAGGTAATGTAAAATGTCAAGACAATGTTGTAAATGTGAAAAGTTTTATAATAAAGATAAATTTATTCAGACAAAAAATTTTTTCTGCGGAGATGGTTACTCTGCAATTTGTACTGATTGTTTGGAAAATTTACTTAAAAAATATGGAGAAGATTGGAATGTTATTGATAGGGCGTGTCAGTATTTAGATATACCTTTTATTCCTGAGAAATGGGTTGAAGTATATCGCACCAATAAAGAGAAATCTTTTCCAGTATATAATCAAATTTTCTTTTCTAAAGAATATGAAAAGTTAAATTGGAAACCTTATTGCGATAAGTTTAAAGAACTTGAGAAAGATGGGATTATAAAAAGAGAAATTCCATTACTAAAAGAACAGGAAATAGCTTCACTTCAAAGAAAATGGGGACCAAATTACTGTGAGGAAGAACTAGATTATTTAGAAAATTTATATAACAGTATGGTTCTTACTCAAAAAATGGGTAGCGGCCTTTCTGTCGACCAAACGCTAAAACTTTGTAAGATTTCTTTGGAAATTGATAATAGAATTAGGGATGGCGGCGAAATAGATAAACTACTAGGTTCTTATGAAAAGCTTGTAAAGATTGGCGGTTTCACATCTGAGAATGCAAAAGAAGTAAGTGATTTTGAATCAGTTGGCGAACTTTATGCCTACTTAGAGAAAACTGGTTGGGTAAATCACTATTATACTGGTGCAAAAAAGGATGTTATAGATGAAACCATGGCTAATATGCAGAACTATGCGCGCAGGCTATGGACTAATGAAACTGGCATGAGTGAAGATATTGAAAAGCGATTAGAAGCATTGAAGAATGCTGATGCTTCTATTGAGCAGAATACTTATGATATCGTTGACGATTATGATGAGGATAAATATGAAGTTGATGGTATTGAAGGATTAAAAGAAGATTTTGAGGTTGATATTTAAATGACAGAACAGTTGGCCTTTGTACGTGATGTTTCGCCAATTGTTTCTTCCACCTTAAAAGTTTATAGAGACGATATTGAAATGGAGAAAGGTGCTATACTGTCTGCCGCGCGGATAGAAAAGAATAAGGCGCTGTATGAGAAGTATAGTGAGTTTTTTTCGGCGTATCCTGATTGTTTCTTAGATATGATAAAGCCGAAAGATTCTGGATTTCATCTTTTTGAATATCAAAGAGCGTTTTTGCGCGCGTGCATGAGGTATCGGTATCTTTATGTTACTGCGCCAAGAGCATTCTCAAAAACTTTTATATGTATATTAGCTCTTTTGTTGAAATGTATATTTCAGCCAGGAAGCAAACTTTTTATTTGCGCGCCAAAGAAAGAGCAGTCTGCAAAGATAGCAAAAGAAAAGTTGGAAGAAATTTTTCAGTTGTTCCCTTTGCTGAAAAAGGAAGTCGCAATTGAAAACTATGGCAAAGATTATGTTAGATTAGTTTTAAAAAATCGTTCTGTGTTAGATGTTGTTGGTGCTCTTGATAGTACTCGTGGCGGACGCAGACATGGTCGGTACATTCACGCCCTGAGTGTAAGCCATTCGGCAGAGCTGTCTTGTTTAATATAATAAAATAATTATTTGGAGTTATATGATTGGGTATATTTATAGAATAATAA
>ERZ1035037.479-NODE-479-length-11302-cov-5.759491_pt1 | contig 11302 bp, 17 predicted proteins | sample MGYA00520618_ERZ1035037 | MGnify/ENA primary metagenome ERZ1035037 (study PRJEB33766, sample SAMN09781741) | gut metagenome | biome: gut microbiome | host: Homo sapiens | place: Madagascar | study: EMG produced TPA metagenomics assembly of the PRJNA485056 data set...
AAATTTTTTTGGAAAAGGGGTTGACGGCAAGTGCTCACCTGTGCTATATTAGAGACACCAAGGGACGAGAGCCCCAAGGCAAAGACGAGCGGAGGTAAAAAAAATGAACGAACTCGAAAAAATCGAAGAAAGGCTCGAAGAGATGAACGCAACCGAAGCAATTATGAAGACGACTGAAGAAAAGACCCGCTGGGAACTGGCATTTGCCGAACTCGCCGACCTCACCGGCGCAAGCGCCGAACTGCTGATGAAGATTAAGGTGAAGTACAAGCTCGAATAAAAAAAGGCGGCCTGTGTCAGAGGCCGCCAAGGACAGGGAAGTGAAACACCTCCGCTCACTTCCCGCCCCTTCGGGGGTTTCATTATACCACAGAGCGGAGAGAAACACAATGGCTATATCGGAAAAAAAGAAGCTATCGAATGCACGATACGACGCACGAGCCACAACGCGCATTGCAATCAAGCTAAACAAAAAAACTGACGCAGACATACTCGAAGCGCTGGAACGCTCCGGGAACAAGCAGGGATACATTAAAGCCCTGATCCGCGCAGACATCGCAAAGAAGGACCGATAAGAAAAAGCCCCGCCGGCGCTGGAACGCCATGTGGCAGGGCCGCAACCCCGAACCACTACGAACAGGGAGCATTACTATTATATCATGCTCCCGCCAAAAATGGAAGGAGCAAAAATGAAAAATAACGTCTATCAGATGATTACAAACCGGATCCTCGAGCAGCTCGACAAAGGCGTGATCCCGTGGCGCAAGGACTGGCGCGACACTGCCATCTCCCACACAACCGGGAAGGGCTATCGCGGAATCAACGCGCTGATCCTCGACCGTCCTGGCGAATATGCCACGTTCGCCCAGATCAAAAAAGAGGGCGGAAGCGTCAAAAAAGGGGCGCACGGTTACCCGGTTGTATTTTACTCGATGATCGCGATCACGGACGAAGACGGCAAAGAAAAGAAAATCCCCTGGCCGACTAAATATTATACCGTGTTCCATCTTGGCGACTGCGAAGGAGTCGCCAAGAAGCACCAGCAGGAGGACAAAATCATCGCGACGGACGACGACGCGGAAGCCGTTATCGCTGATTACCTGAGCCGTTCCGGCGTCCGTATGGAGCACGTCGCGCAGAACCGGGCATTTTATCAACCCTCTACCGATTCCGTAACGCTTCCCCGGCGGGAACAGTTTAATACGTCCGGCGGGTATTACGATACCGTATTCCATGAGTTGACGCACTCGACCGGACACAAAAAGCGCCTGAACCGCCCCGGCATCACAGACAAGGCGGCCGCCTTCGGCGACGAAATCTACAGCAAAGAAGAGCTTGTTGCGGAAATCGGCTCTGCCATGGTCTATAGTCAACTGGGCATGGGAACGCCTGAACAGCTGGACAACTCGACCGCTTACGTACAATCCTGGCTGAAAGTGCTCGAAAATGATCCTCGAATGGTTGTCAGCGCCGCCAATCAGGCACAACGCGCCGCTGATCTCATCCTGGACAAAAAAGCTCCGCAATACATCGGAGAGGAGGATTAACACAAATGGCACGCTATCAGATCACTTACACCAAGCACAACTCACTGACCACCTGGACCGACGACGTAGCCGAGGCCGTAGCAATGGCCCGCCGCCTGCGCTACTGCGGATACACCGTCAGCATCTGGATGCATGACACGTCCGGCTCCCGTGAGCTCACGTTCTAACGGCTTCCCCGGGCTGAGCCCATCAGCCCGGGACCATTACCCGAACAATCACCACACAAGGAGGACAAAAAAATGAAGGGCAGCATCAAGCAGATCGAATGGGCAGAAGAACTCAAGGAGCAGGCCATGACGGTGCTCGAATGGGCGCGCGACAACTACCCCGCAGACCTCAAGGGCGGCAACGAGCAGACCTGGAAGGAGAACATGACCGGCCTGATGATGTGCCTCGACCGCGTGGAGTGCGCCAGTGACGTCATCGACGCTCTCAAGACCAGCAAGCCTTACGCCTGCACACTGGACGACATGAGCCGCATCGCCGCTGCGATCAATATCAACCTCATCCGCGGCAAGGTCATCACCGCGCCGACGCAGGACGAAATCCGCGCCGAGCTGGCCGCCGCCGAACAGCCCGCGCCGGTGGAAGAGACCGCGCCGGAAACCACCGTCAGCATCCATGAGCTGACCACCGCCCGCCACGGCGGCCGCCCCGAACTCCTGCTGCGCAATTTGGGCGGCGACCCTGACAGCATCATCGACCGCTGGCAGCAGCGGTACAACGAGCATCCCGATCCGACGAGCCCCGAGACCTACGACGCGCAGCGGAGCGACGTCAACTATCGCATGTCCCACATCTGGGAGCGGCTCAATGACCCGAGCATTTGCGCCGCCGAAGCTGCGGACTGTGCCTACTACGAGATTATTAAGGAGATCAAGCGCCTGTACTTCGGCCGGCTGGACCGCGCCGCCACCGTTATGATTTACGACGCAATCGGCGATTTCGGAGAGCTGCGGCTGGTGGACAACTGCGACGACCTGACGTTTAACGACTTCGCTTTCCGGTGTGCGTGGGAGGCCGCGCACACCGAGGAAAAGAAGCCCCCCACCTGGCACGGGAAGGAGGATTAACCATGGCAAACATCCGCGAATTGTACGTCAATCAGTATTGCACCTACGCCGAAGACCTGCTGAAAGACCTGGGCGGCGATCCCGACAGCATCTATGCCTACTGGCAGGATTACTACGACAATCCGCCCGAGCCTATCCCGATGCTCTTCGACGATATTTCCGGCCCGCAAGACACCAGTATCACGGCGGAGGAAGCCGTTGAGCAAGTCCGCACGTCCATTAGATCGCAGATCGAGCACTTGTATTTCGCGTGGCTCAGCCGTGACGACGCGATCAGAATCGAGCACGCCATCCGGTACATCGGTGAGCTACGGCTGTTGTGCGGTAATGACGATCTGGTGTTTGATGATTTCCATTTTCGGCTGGCATGGGACAAAGCGCACCCTGACGAAAGGCGGCTGCCATGTACAGCATACGGAGACGATGAGGGCTACCGTTTGCCGTATAAAAGGACTCCATTTCCCAAGGACTAAGTGGGGGCTGAAATATGATAAAGCGCGTTAAGAATATGTATCGCTCCGGCTGCTCCATGCGGCAGATCGTAAAAGAGACCGAGTTGTCCATGTGTACCGTCCGCAAGATACTGATCTCCGCCGGACTGTACGCAACGGAAGATTCCGCGCGGGTTTCCCAGCTGCTGCAAGAAGGGATGAATCAAAAAGAAATCGCTGAAACGCTGAGAGTGTCCGAATCATGGGTAAACAGCAATGCGCCGTATATCCGGAAGCCGTACCTCATCCCGAGCCAGACCGAGAACGCGCAGGAGATCAGGAAACACCGCGCCAACAAAAAGAAAAGCGGGGTTTAACGCCCCGCTTTTATCCATGCGTCCAGCTGTTGCAGCGCCGCCTGATGCTCGCGAATCGAGTGCCGCTCAGACAGTCCGACGTGTTCCCCGGCGACGACAAGCGTCGTATGCCGAAAATACTTCCACCGGATCAGCTCCGCCTGCCGTGGCGGCAGCAGCGACACCAGCGCTTCCACGCGCCGGGCGAACGCAAGTGCGTCTTGAATCTCACAGCGCACCTGCCAAAGGCACAGCTGCGCGTCCGCTCCGGCTGCAACGTCCTCGATTGAAACTTTATGCGAAATTTCTATATATTTATTCGCATCTTTGATCCGCGCCGCAACAAAACTTTGCGTCCGTCCCCATCTCTTGAGAGCTTCTTCCGCTGTCATGATCCACCTCCCCCGCACAGGCCGCGTATCCGGCCATATCGACGTAGTTGTCCTGCTTATATCCGAGCGCCGTTTGCGCCCGGCCGACCTTGAACAGTACCATCATCAGCGCAACGTCTCTCGCGCTCACAGGGGAGCCGAGATAGGCTCCCCACAGGCTTGCGATCACGCCGAAGTTGTCCTCCGGTTCCCCATACTGCGCGTTGCGGTCAGAGCACACGCAGTTTTTTGCGTCATTCAGGATACTTGCTCTAATCATTCGTCGTTTTCCTCCGGCAGCGCGGCCTCACGCAGGAGCTCCGGCATACAGTCCTCCCATTTGCCGAGCACCTCTTCGGCCATTTCCACCGCCCGCACCTCAAAGTCGTGCGGGCACTCGCCGTCCTTGTTGACGTAGGCGTACCACATCCACGCCAACGCACGGCGCATTTTGTCGTATTCGGCGCGGCTCACCACGTCTGCCAGCGGAATCCGCCTGATGGTTTCCCTCAAGGCAAAGCTTATCCCACAGGCGAACGGGGACGCATCCTCCGTAGGCGTAAAGCGCTGCAGCACTTCTTCGCGTTTGATATAGTCGTTCATTTTGCCCTCCTCAAAATGCCTTGCCGTGCTTGTACGGCCTGCCCTTGTTGTAGTTGTGCTTGAGCTCGATCACCTGCCAGAGGTCAAGACCCTGCTTTTGCAAGTACAGGTCAACCTCAGCCACAATGGACAGCAATGCCACAAGGATTGCTTCGGCGTTTTGCTCCACCAGCCCAGCGTGCAAATCAACAACAAGACAGTGCAGCCATGCGATCTCACTTCCAAAATCTTTCGCTTTTTCAGCTTTTTTGAGTTCTTTTCGCACTTTTGCGTATTTTTTCATCGGCGCAGCCATGTGCTCCGCCATATCCAGCACCCGGATCACCGCGTCCGCCAGCTCCACGGCGATACCCTCCGGCTTCCGCCCGTTGAAATAGCAGGGCGTGCAAATCTCCTCCCCGTTGGGGCCGAGAACGTACATCATGGGGCGGTTGTCGCGGGCCTCTTCCAGCGCCTCCGACAGCTCCGAGTGGATCAGGGCGATGACCTCGCCCGTGCTGCGTTTGGTCTCCCACCAGCCGTGAGCGACTGCGTTTTCGTGGATTTCTTTTGCCCATTCCGTGATGTTCATTTTGTTATACCTCAATACATTTTGATTCCCGCCATGATGTAGTCCACGCAGGGGAGCGCCACGGAGTTACCCAGGCAGCGGTACCGCGCCGTGTCGCTGATTGGTCTGCCGTCCGCGCCGTACTCCGTCCAGCCGTCCGGGTAGCCCTGCAATCTCTCGCATTCCAGCGGCGTCAACCGCCGCACGATCATGCGCTGTGCAACGGCGTGCCGGTCTCCCGCCGTCAGGGTGGGGGCCGCGCCGTATCCGATCCCCAGACCGTGGCCGCTCCCGTGGCTCGCCATGTCGTGGATCACGATAGGCGGGTCGTTTCGGCAGGTCAATGTCCCGCTTCTGTTTTGTGTGATCCCCGCGTTGGTATTCGCGCTTGCCATTACGATACACAGGTCGGTTTCTGGGTGGAGCACCTCTCCCGCAGCGCCGCCTCCAACGCGGGCGGCAAATCTTTCCCACGGTTTTGGGCTCTGCGCAAGATGCCCTCGCAGGCTCTCCGGCTCAAACAGTATTTGTTCGGCGCGTCCTCCTGCAAGATCGAGGACAAGGTACACTCTCTTGCGGCGCTGGGGCACTCCCCAGTGTTGCGCGTCAAAAACTCTGTAAGCAAGACTCCATCCGTCTCCGGCGTAACAGTCTGCGTAAGCCCATCCGCCCGGCGGAACCGGAGGCATAACGGCCTGCGGCTCCGCGATCCGGACGAGTTCTTCAAGGACCCGCCGGAAGTCCTCTCCCCGTCGGCTGCTGAATGCGCCGGGGACGTTCTCCCAAACAGCGTAAGTTGGATACAATCCATGAGTTTCCTCCCGCATCCTTCGGATAATGTCCACGGCGGCCAGAAACAGGCCGCTGCGCGCTCCGTCCAGTCCCGCCCGTTTGCCTGCGACGGACAAGTCCTGACAGGGAGAGCCAAAGGTGACAATATCCACCGGCGGCACGTGGTCGAGCCTGGTCACGTCTCCCAGATGGACCATCTTCGGCAGGTTGCGCCTGGTGATGGAGATGGCGTTTGGCTCGATCTCCGACGCCCACGCCGGTTGAATGCCGTACCAGCTGGCCGCCAGCGGAAACCCGCCGATGCCGTCAAACAAACTCCCCAGCGTCATTCTTTCATCCTCCTGCAAGATTGCATTTCGTGGCAGCGGCCGCCGTTGTAGATACAGGCAGGCACCAGCAAACCCGTAAATTCCGGACAAACTTCAAGGACAGTGTCGCACATCTGCTGCACAACGGCCTGCGTTTCGGGGCTTGCCTGATTGCACAGACGTTTATTCGCGATCACCATCAGTTCTTCGGCGTTCACGTCAAGGATCATGTCGACCGGCGCATCCTGCCGGGCGGCATTGCGGTCGTACTTCGTCTGCCGGTCATTGCGCTGAGATTTCACATACGGCTGCGCGTGAACGTGCCTGCAAAGGTGCGTCGCTACCCACGACGGGATGCCTTCCAGCAGAAACGAGAACCGAAGATACCGGATCGGGCTGTGCCGCGCCTCCAGGATACTGTACTTCCATTCCCGATCCGGCGCGTGCAGCGTTTTTTTCCCCACCGTCACCAGCGCGCGGCGCTTCACCTCTCCCCAGTCTTTTTCAGAGGGATACTCGATCAAGTTGATTTCAACCATGCGCAACTCCTTTCTTCGTCCCGGACAAAATTCGGGCACTTCCTCACAATATAGCTCGTCGTATTTTCATAGGCAGTTTGCTCCGCCTTCCAACCGAGGACAGGCGTATAGTCCGTAAACCACGAACACGCCCCTGCCCGTGCGTTCTGGCAGTCCCAGCAGAGAGTTGGCTTATTAGACTTGCGGAATTCAGGATATCGCCGCGTCAGTACGGTGTTGACCGTGGACGGCCTACCGCCTACGATATTCGCGATTTCGACATACGTCATTCCGGATCGGCGCATTTCCGTGCACCTGTCGATGAGCTCGTCCGTCCATTCGCGGCGTATGCTGTCGTCTTTCAATCGCTTCTGAACATTCGAGATGCTGCTGTTAAAACGTTTGGCCAGCGCAGCTATCGTATATTCGCCAGTGTCGTAGAGTTCGCTCAATTGCTTGAGTTCTTCAGTCGTCCAGAATTTCGAATCTTTTCGCTTTGTGTTCAGTCGAATACGTTTCGTTCTCCGCCTCCGAAACACCGAATCTTCCGTCCGTCCCATAAGTTCGGCGATCTGCGCGTCGGAGCGCCCTGCGGCGGTCAGTTCTGCAAGCAGGACGTCGTCCTCTGCCGTCCACATGGTGCGCGTCTTGCCGGTCACAAGAACACCTCCTGCTGTGTCCGCTCGAACTCCACAAGGGAGCGCCACAGGTTCACCCAGTCGGAGTACTGCTCCGGCCCCGCCGTGCCGGAAAGAATGGTGTGGGACAGGTGCCCGATAGCCGCGACGGTAATGAGCAGGTCGTCCCGAACATTCAGCAGTTCAACGGGTAGTCCACCGCGCTGCACGAGCAGTTCTTTCAGCTCCGCGCATATCGCGTCGTACTCCGCCCGGAACTGTTCGCGGGCAGCAGGCATGGAATCGGCTTTCTTCTTGCGTTCGTACAGTTCTTCAATCTTCGACAATCCGTTTCGCCTCCTCGATAGACCGGGCAAATCCGGCCAGCGCGCCGCATTTCTGCATCGCCGCGATAAAATCCCTTTGCTCCGGTCGAATGCGCCCTGTGGGCGTTTTTACCTCGATAAACACGGCTCTGCCGTCTGAGCGCCGCACGCCGGATAGATCAGAGTACCCCTTAGGCACACCGGAAGAGAACCAGCGCCCGTCCTCCGTATACGCGCCGCCAACGTTGATACGAAACAGCACGCAGCTGTCTGAGAGCGCAAGCCGGATCTCGTTTTGCAGCTCGTGTTCGCTCAACCGATCCACCCCCTTTGCTTCTGCTGGAAGTACACCCAGCCCGGCTTGTACCCTTTGCGCTTTGCGTACAGCATCAGCTCCGTGACCGACCTGCACTGCTCCGGCTGCGTGTAGCCGGACACCAGCTCCATGAGCTTCGCTTCCTTCTCCGCCCTGATTTCTCGATAGGTCTTTTCGTAGACGTGCCCGCAAGCGGGACACGAAGGTGCCGGACGGTGCGTAAAGAAGCACACGGGGCATTGTTTGATCTGGACTTCGTCCGGGTCTTTTTTTCGCGCCGGCTTCGGCTCGAGCGTCCAGCGCCGTGCATCGTCCGGCAGGCCGTGCCGCAGGACGTTGCCGACGTGGTCAAGGATCACCGCCGTCTTGCCGGGCGCGTACCTCATGCAGCGCATGGACTGCTGAATAAACAGCGTCAGGGACTTTGTCGGCCGCAGCAGGATCGCGCAGCCGCAGTCCGGCACGTCAAAGCCCTCTGAGATCAGATCGACGTTACACAGCACCTGTACCCGCCCTTGCCGGAAGTCCTCCACGATCTGTGCGCGCTCCGCCGCCGGTGTGTCGCCGTCAATATGTGCCGCATCGATTTTAGCGGCTCTAAATTGCGCTGTAACGGCTTTTGAGTGTTCGATGGTGGAACAGTAGCATATAGCCTTCAAACCGCCCGCCACGGTCAAATAATGCCGGATAACGTCGCCGTATACCTTCGGGCGCATGAGCAGCTGCGCCGCGTCCTCCGCCGCGTACTCGCCCCGCCGGGCCCGAAGAAGCGAACAGTCCACAGTGGACGGCGCGAAGTACCGGTACGGGGCAAGGTAGTTGTGCTCGATGAGCCACGAAGCGGAGACGCCTTCGACCAGCGCGTCATTCACGTCTCCCAGCCCGCCGCCGCCCAGCCGAACCGGCGTGGCCGTCACGCCCACACAGGGGACGGAAGGCCAGTGCTCATAGACCTTCCGGTAGCTGCCGGCAAGGCAGTGATGATTTTCGTCCGTGATGATGAGCGCCGGTTCCGGTTCTGCGTCAAGGTGCCGCGCAATCGTTTGTATCATGGAGATTTTACACAGCTCCATGTTCACGCCCCAGCTCCGGAACGTGTTCTCGATCTGTTCGCACAGCTCTCGCCGGTGGACGAGGAACAGGACCCGGTTCCCGATCTGCGTCGCCAGCTTCGCCATTTCGGCGACGATCACCGACTTGCCGCCGCCGCAGGGAAGCACGATGCACGGCCTTTGATACCCTTCCCGGTACGCCTGTCGCACGCTTTCCAATAGTTCTGATTGATAACTACGCAATTCTGGCGTAAAAATCACCTCCTTGGTGAGCTAAAGTGGAGACTTTTTCACCTTCAAAAACCCGGAAAAGCCCTAAATTAGGGGATGTCTCACAATCTCACCTGAAATCGCGATATAAGGTCGATATATACGCGTATAGTAAATTTGCCGATTTCGGGGTTCGCGTACATAAAGATATACATACTTAGTGAGACTGTGAGACTTAGTGAGACTTAGTAGTATAAAAGCGCCTGTTTTCGGGCGTTTTTGTGGTCTCACCCCATGGGGAGACCACAGGAGACCCGGAGAGACTTTAGAATGGGCACTGCTCATCTTGGAGTTTGAGTTTGATATAACGCGCCTTAACTCCGAATGCTTTTGTGCAATGCGTCATTCTCTTTTCGGTGTTGAGCACGACCATCTTCCGCTGCTTCCATTTGCTTGAAACCGCCGCGAAGTCATACCCTGCATCTGCCAGCGCCTCACACAGTACTTTTTTGTTGATGAGTACCATGTCGCCCTCGATCTTGCCCCACACCTCGACTGCGCCGTTTGCGTTGCCCGTAAAATGCCCCTCGTTTTGCGCGATCCAGTCGACTACCCAGTCATACGCCCGCACAGAGGCGTCTATTTCGGCTCTGGTGGTCAAGTACCGGGTCACGTCGTGTAATTCCATGGGCGGCTTGCAAAACACGCTTCTGGCGGCGATTTCGTCCGCTGTGAGCAGTACGGCTCCCGCCATGACCTGCTTGCTCTCAAAGTCTCCCGCCTTGGAAATCGCGTCATAGTGCTTCTGGTAGAGCTCTGAGAGCTTGTAGTCCTTGAGCGCTTCGACAAACATCCGCCCGGCAAAGCCGTAATGCCCGCGGACGAAATTGCTTGTCGCACGTCCGTCCTCGATCACTCTGTCGTCGCCTTCGATCTCGATCTGGATGCAGCGGTTCTGCACGCCGCCGCCGGAGTTCGCCTTGCTGACCGGCTCCTCGCCGGTCGTCAGAAACGCGCAGCGCCAGGTCTTTGTGTCCTCCACGCCGCCGTATGCCTTTGCGCGGCCTCTGTCGATGCCCTCGCACAGGTGCATGATGAGCTCGTCGTAATTGCCCTTCCAGCGCTGTTTCAAGACCTGCAACTCGTCCCCGGCAAAGGGGATGTTGTACAGGAACGACGCGGTTCGGGCTATCGCGTTCGCCGTCATGTTCAGCGTCCGGACAAGCACACCTAGCTCCGGATTGCCCCAAACGGACATTGCTACCATCAGGCCGACGCTCTTGCCCGCACCCGTACCGCCCCAGAGATGAACTACAAACGGCAGCAGCCCCAGCGGCTCGATCAGCACGGACGCAAAGCTCGCCGCCAACAGGATGCGGATATACGGGCTCACGTCGCGCAGCAGTCCCACATAGGCCTTCCAGCGCTCAAAGTCGCCCTTCTCCTTTACTGCGGCAAACAGCGCCCGGAAATCATCGTCGCCGTCGTAGGCAACGGAGTGGTATGGGACAAACGATTTATCCGGCAGCCAGCCGAGCCGGTCGATGGACGGCGTGCAGGGGATCGTGTCCATGTTCTCCGCGACGACGTTGGAGAGATAGCTCACAAGGTGTCGCGCCGTCTCCGTCGTGACCTCGACGCCCTTGTCTGCGATTCGAACGATTTTGCTTCTGTCGCCCAAAACGCTCCGCTCCGCCACGAACGAATGCCAGCCGCGGTCTTTGTAGTACGAAACGCGGAGTTTTTCAATGCCCGTGTCCGTGTTGACCAGCCGTTCAATGGGCAGGATAGGATGCGGGCAGGCCAGCGCCTTGACCTTCTCCTGTCCCTTGTCCTCCCAGCGCCATACGCCGAGGTCGCAGGTCGTCCATTCGCCGCACCGCAGCCCTGCCAACGGCGGGTCTGTGAAGTTAATGACTTGAGAACCATCCTGACGCTTGAGCTGTTCCGCTTTTGCCCGATGCGCCTTGTAGAGCATATCGAACTGCGGCTTGCAGGCCAGCTTCTTCGCTTCCAGCTGGAGCTGCACCAGCTTGCTGGCACGTTCGACCGGGTCAACGGTGTCGATCAGTCCGGCGAATGTCTCGTCGCTAAGCAATTCCTCGATCGTCAAATCTGCTCAAGCCCCCTTTCCATCCAGTCTATCTGCTCGTCCAACGCCGAAACGTCAACGCCCTGTGCGGCGATCTGGCGGCGCAGATCGATGAGAAACAGCAGCAGCTGATGCACCTT
>ERZ1035037.481-NODE-481-length-11271-cov-13.576498_pt1 | contig 11271 bp, 7 predicted proteins | sample MGYA00520618_ERZ1035037 | MGnify/ENA primary metagenome ERZ1035037 (study PRJEB33766, sample SAMN09781741) | gut metagenome | biome: gut microbiome | host: Homo sapiens | place: Madagascar | study: EMG produced TPA metagenomics assembly of the PRJNA485056 data set...
CAGATATAATGAGTCATGGAGATTATGTATATTTAACTAAAATTTTGAAAAAGCCATATTTAAAATATAAAAAGAAGGTAAAATTTGAATCAGCTGAGAAAATGATATATGATTTAGAGTCAAGAAAAACTGAAAAAGAGATAAATAGACTAAAACTTCTTGCTGATATTACAAACAGAATTTTAGAAGAAACGTTTAAAAAAATACAAATAGGAGATAATGAAATTCAAATTGTAAATAAAACAAAAAGAATTACTGATGAAATAATGAAGTTATATGTTGGCTCAAATGATATCGTATCATATGATATGGCATGGGAAAATTGCCCTATTGTACTTACAGGTATAAATCTTTCAAAAGGTGGTCATTCGCTACCAAGTACAAAAAAGTTATTCAGGGGAGATACTATATATTTTGATTTTGGAATAAAAGCTACGTTTAGTGATGAGATGGCCTTATATACAGATATGCAAAGAATGGGATATGCACTTAAAAAAAATGAATTTAGTCCTCCAAAACAAGTTATGAAGGTATTTAATACTTTAGTTAATTCTATATCAGATGGTATTGATGAAATGAGGCCTGGTGTAAAAGCATATAAAGTAGATAAGGTTGTACGTGATGAAATTATAAAAGCGGGTTACCCAGAATATAATCATGCAACTGGCCATCCTGTTGGTAAGGAAGTACATGATATTGGAGCTATAATTTCTATAAAAAAATCTAAGCTTGCCAATTTAGAACTTATTGAAAATGGTATTTACACTTTAGAGCCTAGAGTAAACATTTCAAATGGAGGCTCAATTGAGGAAATGATCCAGGTAACAAAATATGGAGGCGTTCCACTTACTCATTTGCAAGATGAAATTTATCTTGTAAAATAATATATAAAAATTAAATTATTGTAATAATTTATACAAAATTAAGAAATATTATATAATAGAAAATTAGAAAAGGTAGGTAGATGATATGAAACTATGTTATGAAAGAAAAGACATATATAATAATGTTGATGAGGAAGAAATATTAAACGCTAAAAAATATTCAAAAAAGTATATGGAATTTTTAGATAAGGCAAGAACTGAATATTTGTGTGCTGCTGAATGTCTAAAGATGTTAAAAGATGCTGGATTTAAAGATATTACTGAATGTGAAAAATTAAATGTGGGAGATAAAGTATATTTTGTAAATAAAGAAAAATCTATATTTGCCTCAGTAATAGGTAAAGATGATCTAAAAAATGGTGTAAATATAGTAGGTTCACATATTGATAGTCCAAGACTTGACTTAAAACCAATGCCACTTATAGAAAACCAAAATATGGCGTTATTTAAAACTCAGTTTTATGGTGGTATTAAAAAATATCAATGGCTATCTATACCACTTGAAATGCATGGAGTTGTATATACTGAAGATAATGAAAAAGTTGAAATTTCAGTTGGTGGAGAAGATGACGATTTTTGCTTTACAATAGCAGATTTACTTCCACACCTTGCAAAAGATCAACTTAGTAAAAATGCAACTGAATTTATTGATGCCGAAAAAATGTCTGTACTTGTTGGAAATATAAAGGATGAAAAAGCAAAGAAAAACAAGGTAAAAGAAAATATTTTAAAAATTTTAAATGAAAAATATGGTATTAAAGAAATTGATTTTGTAAGATCAGATATTTCATTTGTTCCAGCTTTTAAAACTAGATATATTGGTTTTGATAAAAGCATGATAGGTGGATATGGACATGACGATAGAGTTTGTTCATATGCAAATGTAAAAGCTATAATAGCTGCAGCAAGTGAAAACAAAAAACTAAATAAAACTGCTATTTGCCTTTTAGTAGATAAAGAAGAAATAGGAAGTGTTGGTAATACTTCAATGAGTACGCAAGCTTTTGATTTGTTTTCAAAAATGATTATATCAAAGACTGGAAATAAAGAATTAAGTGAATTAGAGATGTACTATAATTCAAAAATGTTATCTGCTGATGTTACAGCAGCTGTTGATCCAGACTATGATGAAGTGTCAGATGTTCCAAATGGTAATGTTATTGGTTGTGGTGTCGCTATTGAAAAATATACAGGTGGAAGTGGTAAATATAGTGCTAGTGAAGCTACTGCAAAATTCACATCTGAAGTAACACAAATATTCGATAAGAATGATGTTATGTATCAATTTGGAGTACTTGGAAAACAAGGAAAAGGCGGTGGAGGAACAATTGCATATATACTTGCAAACAAGGGAATAGATGTAATTGATTGTGGTACACCAGTACTTGCAATGCATTCTCCATTTGAAGTAGTAAGTGTGTATGATACATACATGACTTATCTTGCATACAAAACATTCTTTAACTCATAAAAATATGTAAGGGGGAAATTTTATTGCTTAAAAGTTTATTAAAAAATACAGATTATGTTGTATTAGTTACAGTTCTTCTTCTTTTTGTAATTGGAGTTATAGCAATATTTTCGGCAGGATATAACACAGATGTAAATAAAGATGAATATATAAAGCAAATAATGTGGATGGCAGCCGTGTTTGTAATGATGATTGTAATATGGGCAGTCGATTACAAGGTGTTTGATATAGCAGGATATATATTATATGGCATAAATTTAATTTTGTTAATGTTAGTTCTATTTATGCCTTCCCTTATGGGAGCAAGCAGCTGGTTTAATTTAGGAGGTATCCTATATCAGCCATCAGAGCTTATGAAAATTGGATTTATCATATGTGCAGCAAAGCTTGCAACAATTTACAAAAATAATATAAATCAAAATGAAAAAAATTATCATGATTGCAGTAATGTTACTTACTTTTTTACTCCCTGTTATTTTAATTATGTTACAACCAGATTTTGGAACAGCAATGGCTTTTGTTGTAATAGCTATATTTATGTTGTTTAAATTTGGTATAAAATACAGATATATATTTATAGGAATACTTGCAGTAGCTATTCTTATACCACTTGTTTACTTTTTTGTACTTAATCCAACACAACAGGAAAGAATTAAGGTATTTATAAATCCTGAACTTGATCCACTTGGAAGTGGATATAATGCAATACAATCAAAAATTGCTGTAGGATCTGGAATGTTATTTGGAACAGGTATACTAAAAGGAGCACAAACACAATATGGTTATCTTCCAATAAAATCTACTGATTTTATATTTTCCGTTATATCTGAAGAAATGGGATTTATTGTATCAGCAATAGTTGTAATTTTATTTACTATACTATTAATTAGGTTAATTAGAATATCAAAATATGCACCTGATGAATTTTCAAGTTTTATGACAATAGGTGTAGCAGGCCTTATATTTTTCCATTTTGTTCAAAATATTGGTATGACAATAGGGCTTTTACCAATAACAGGTGTACCACTTCCATTCGTAAGTTATGGAGGTAGTAGTTTAATTACAAATGGTATGGCTATAGCAATTGCGCTTAATGTTTCTGCTAGAAAATCAAGGAAATTATTTATGTAAAAGTAGAAGATAAATTAAAAAATGTATTGATAAAAGTTTAAATATAATGTAGTATATTTATGGAGGGGAACATTATGAAAAAAAGTTTAAAATTTATTGTTGCTTCTTTTGTGTTAGCACTTGCAATTCCAGTTATATTTGTATCAAATATATTTTGCGCTACATATGAAAACACAATAACTGAGGATAATGCCCAAGTAATAGTGAGTGTAAACTCAAATAAAACAAAAGTTGCTCCAGGTGAAGAATTTACAGTTACATTTTCACTAGATAAATTACCAGATAATGGTTATGGCCTTGCAAGCTTGAGCCTTAGAATGTACTATGATGCATCAAAAGTAGAAGTTACAAGCATAACAGAAACTGATCTTGCAAATGAATTTAAAATGGCTGTTGGACCATCAGATGAAGATGCAAACGGAAGTGAATTTACATCAGCAAGATACATTGTGTTTGGAGGTGCCAATGGAGGTGCAGACGCTGTATGTTCAACAGGAGAACTATTTACTGTAAAATTTAAAGCAAAAGATAATACATATGGAAATGTCAAAATGTATCTTGGAAGTACAGATGGATTTAATGCTGGTGCTGTTACACTAAATTCTGATGGTAATCCAGTTACTGATACAAATCCGGTTTCTAAATATTTAAAGTCAAATTTAAGTGAGTTAAATATATCTAGTACAACAGGGTATATAAAAGGTGATGTAAATAAAGACGGAAGAGTGGATGTAGCAGATGTAATATATGCAATGAATAAGCTATCAAAGGGAACATTAACAGAAGAAGAAAAAAATATAGGAAATGTAAATGATGATAATATATTTGATGTGGCAGATATAATAAAAATAATGAGATACTTATCTGGAAAAATATCTAGTCTATAATGAACACAAAGAGTGGTTTAGTTTTATATACTAAGTCACTTTTTTCTATTAATTTATATAAAAGAGTATATTAAAGTAACTTTTTTAGTCAAAAATATTGTATATTTTCGTAATTTAATATAAAATAAAGTCATATAGAGGAATGAGTAGATATGAAATTTAAAATATTAGGAATTTTTAGCATCTTTTTTTGTTGCTTTGTTTTCTTAACTGATTGTAAGGCATCAACAAAAGTTAAATTTGATTCAGATGTATATAACATACAAAATGGAACTGAATATTCAAGTAATAAGGATATAAAATGGATTACTATACCTAGTGATAGACAACAGCCTAGGATATTTTTAGAAATTGATATTTCTTTAATAAAGGAATATGACAGTTCGAAGGGTAAAATATCATATAAGGCTATAAAAAATTGGTTGAATAATCTAGAAAAAGTTTATAGTTATTTTAGTGAATTAAATTTAACTCCTAGATTTAACAGTATAAATTTGGAATTTACTGGAATATCTAGGCAGTTTGCCAGTGCGTATGTTGGTTCGGGAAATAGGGTCGTATTTAATAAGGAATATCATTTAGCATCACTCGAAATTATCGAAAGAGATTATAACAATGGAATTAGTAATTTACTTGGGACAGCTCTTCATGAAATGGGGCATCTTTTTACTAAATCAGGTCAATATTCGGATAATTTTGATGTTCCATGGAATTTTGGAACTGAATATATAAATATGTTAATGGTACAATACGTATTAGATAAAATGGTAGAAAATAATGATAACATTGTATCAAAGATATACACATATGATGATGTTATATGCGCATCTAAGAATATAAAATCATATAATTATTTAAATGGAAATAGTGTAGATATTGCATATTCATTTAAGGATGGATGGGGCTTAGTACATAATAAGTATAAATATTTTAACCCAAATGATCCTTCGTATAGTATGGTAATTTATAATATGTCAATTATTCTTGATAAAATTGGTAGAGAAAATGTAAAAAAAGTGTTTAATTATTATTGTAACAATTATGATAGTGTTAGCTATTTATCAAGCAAAGATAGCTATACTAAATTTAATAAATTTATTGATACAATAAAATCAAACACAAATTCGGTTACATGGAATTCACTAAATGAAAACTATAATGATTTATACAATAAGTTTGTTGTAAATATTTTGCCTTATTCTTCATCTTTAAAAATTGTTAAAGGGAGTAAATTTAATTTATTATATGATGTGACATATAATAATGAACATCACGATAAGTACGCTCCATTAATAGATCTATATAACAAAAATATATTAAGTTTGAATGAAGATGGAAGTATAAATGCAGATAATATCGGAGATACTAGTATGGCTATACAAGTTGGAAATCAATATAAAGTTATAACTGTTAGTGTTGTTGATGGAATTAAGATATCAAGCATCAAACTTTCAGAAACAAAACATGTATTTAACAGCTATAATGAGTCATATAAGCCAAAATTAGAAGTAAATCCATCAAATGCAACTAATAAAGAGATTATTTGGAAATCATCTGATAATTATGTTGCAAGAGTATCTAGTGATGGAACAGTAAGATCACAGAAAAATGGAAAATGTAAAATAATAGGTTATTCAATGGATGGTTCAAATGTTACAGTAAGCTATGATGCTATAGTGGATATAAAAGCAAAAAGTATAGAATTTAGTAATTCAAGTTATAAAATAACAGATGCAGCCCAAACACCATCATTTACACCAAAAATATTACCAGAAAACACAGCAAATAAAAATGTAACATGGAAAAGTAGTGATACTAGTATTGCGACAGTAAGTTCAGGTGGAGTAATAAAAGCAGTAAGTAATGGAACATGTAAAATAATAGCTACAACAAAGGATGGTACAAATTTAAGTGCAAGTATGGATGTTATAGTAGATATAAAAGCAAAGAGTGTAGCACTAGATAAGACAAGCTTAAAAATAACAAGTAAAAATAGTATAAATAAATTAGTAGCAACAGTAACACCAAGCCAGGCAAATCAAAAAGTAGCATGGAGCAGTAGTAATGGAAATATAGCAAAAGTAGATAGTAAGGGAAGAGTAACACCAGTAAGTAATGGAACATGTAAAATAATAGCAACAACAACAGACGGAACAAATATAACAGCAAGTTGTGATGTAACAGTAGATGTAAAATTTGTAACGGGGATAAGTTTTGATTTTAATAGTTATACAATAACAAATGCAAATCAAACACCAGTGTTTAATCCAAATATAACACCAAGTGATGCAGAAAATAAAAATGTAAGGTGGAGTAGTAGCAATACAAAAGTAGCAACAGTAAGTTCAAGTGGAGTAATAAAAGCAGCAGGAAACGGAACGTGTAAAATAACAGCAACAACAACAGATGGAACAAACTTAAGTGCAAGTTTTAATATAACAGTAAATATAAAAGCAACAAAAATAACATTGGATAAGACAAATATAAATTTAACAAATGAAAAATACTGTGATAAAATAACAGCAAAAATAGAACCAAGTGAAGCAAGTGATAAGGTAAAATATACAAGTAGTAATGAAAAAGTCGCAAAGGTAAAAGAAGATGGAACAGTAATAGCAGTAGGAAAGGGAAATTGTATAATAACAGCAACAACAACAGATGGAACAAATTTATGTGCAAAATGTAATGTTACATCAGAAGTTGAATATCAAAAAGGTGATGTAAACAAAGATGGGATAGTAGATGTAGCAGATGTAGTATATGCAATGAATAAGTTATCAAAAGGAACATTAACAGATGAGGAGAAAATTATAGGAAATGTAAATGATGATAGTATATTTGATGTAGCAGATGTAATAAAAATAATGAGATACTTATCTGGAAAAATATCTAGTTTGTAATAATAGATGAGCTTTAATATATTTGGAGGCGAAAATATGCGAAAAGCAAAGGTGATTGGTTTAATTTTATTTAGTTCTTTATTTATGCTATTTACAAGTAAAAATATATTTGCATCAAGTAGTTTGATAAATAAAGAATATAAATCGATAAATGTGTATGAAAAATTTGATATAAAAACAATACAAAATGATTTAAGTAAAAAATATAACTATTCATCATCAGATAACGCTGTAGCAAGTGTAAATTCTGATGGAATTGTGATAGGTGAGAAAATGGGAGAATGCTATATAACTGTATCCGATGATAGTGGTAATTCTTCCAAGCTTAATATTAGAGTAGGTTTTTATAAAGGTATAGATGTTTCAACTTTTAATGGAGATGTAAATTATAGTAGTATCAAATCTCAAGGAATAGATTTCGTTATGATAAGATCATCATATGGATGGTATGATAGTTATGATGCAGCTGCTGGAAAAGAATATGGATTTCAATATGATGCTAAACTATATAACAATGTAAAAGGTGCAGTTGAAAATAATGTTCCGTTTGGTATTTATCACTATTCTTATGCAAGAAATACCAGTGAGGCTGCATTGGAAGCAGAGTATACTATTAATGCTCTTAAAAGTACAGGTGCGTATGCAAATAGTATGTCTCTTCCAATTGCCTATGATGTTGAAGATAGTAAATATCAAGGTTCAATAGATAAAGAAACTTTAACAGATATTGTAATTACATATTGTACAAAAATAAGGGAAGCTGGATATCAACCAATGATATATGCAAATAAAAGTTGGTTTGTTGAGCATTTAAATATAAATAGATTAAATTCATTGGGTTATGATTTTTGGTACGCTTTATGGCCAGGTGGAAATATTGATTTTTCAAACAAAATACAAATAGCAGATTCTGGAATTTACCCATTAATTTGGCAATATACAAGTAGTGGTAGCGTAGATGGAGCAAATTCAAATTCTGGAAGAGTAGATCTAAATGTAATGTATATGAAAGAACAAGTTAAACTCACTTTTGTAAGTGATGGACAAGTTGTTGAAGAAAAAGGAATTGATAAAAATTCATCTTTATCAGAAATACCTAAGGCAAGTAAAAATGGCTATACATTTCAAAAATGGATAGATCAAAATGGAAATGAAATAACTTTAAATACAAAGTTTAGTACTAATATGGAATTATGTGCTGTTTTTAAGAAAAGAACTATAAAACTTTCCAAGGCTAGGGTTTTCTTAATAAAAGAAAATCAAGAAAAAATTACAACTATGTTTGATAATGGAGATAACATTTCGCCAAAAGATTTAATATATAAATCTTTAGATGAAACTATCGCGATAATAGATGAAAATGGTACTATAACTGGTAAAAACATAGGGACAACAAAAATACAAGTCTCTCTTAAGGATGATCAAACAATTACATGTATATGCGATGTAGAAATAGGCGATAATTATAAAAACGGTGATGTAAACAAAGATGGGATAGTGGATGTATCAGATGTAATATATGCAATGAATAAGTTATCAAAAGGAACATTAACAGATGAAGAAAAAAATATAGGAAATGTAAATTATGATAATATATTTGATGTAGCGGATATAATAAAAATAATGAGATATTTATCTGGAAAAGTAGCTAGTTTATCATAAATAATATTATAAAAATGAATTTAATATTACATTGTTGTTACATTTTCTATTAAGTATTGAAAAATGTAATAAAATGATGTATTATATAATCATGTTTTTATAAAAATAATGAGGAGGTAAATATGAAAAACAAATTTTTAACTAAAGTTTTTGCTGCTTTAACAGCATTTGTAATGACATTAACTTTGGTACCAAATGTAACTTTTGCTGCTGAAAGTGGTAAACCAGAACTTAAAGTTAGTGTTGATAAAAGTGAGCTAGAAAGAACTGGTGAATTTACTGCAAGTGTTAGCTTAAATACTAATAATGTGGCTAATATAAGTGGACTACAACTTAGATTAAAGTATGACTCAGACGTACTAGAAACTGTTGGAGATGTTACTAGAATTTTGCCTACGAGATCAAATGAACTTTGCAGTCCTTCTGTAGATATAGTTAATAATAGTGCAAATTTTATTTATGCTTTATATGATGATGGGGCATCTTTAGACTATAATGGAGTTGTTTATACTATTAAGTTTAAAGTAAAGGATAATGCTAATGTTGGTAAGTCAGATTTAACTATTGATACTCAAACAGCTTATCCGATTAAAAATGGATTGGATAATATAGAGGTAGATTCAACAATAATTAATTCAAGTATTAACGTTGTAAATCCTCTTAACAAAATTTCACTTGGTAAAGAAACAAGTACATTAAACGTAGGGGATACAGAAACTTTAACAGTTACATATGATCCTGAAGATACAACTGAAGATAAAACAGTAACTTGGGAATCTTCAAATAAGGATGTTGTAAGCGTAGATAATGGACAAGTAACAGCTAAAAATATAGGAAAAGCTGTTGTTACGGCAAAAGTTGGAACAAAAACAGCAAGCATAAAATATACTGTAGTTGCTCCTTTAAATGGAATCAGTATAATAGGAGATAATTCACTACTTAAAAGTGAAGAAAAACAACTTACAGTTGTATATGACCCAGAAAATACGACAGATGATAAAACAGTAACTTGGGAATCTTTAAATAAAGATGTTTTAACTGTAGATGAAAATGGAAAAATATCTGGAATTAAAGAAGGAACAGCTATTGTAAAAGCTGTAGTTGCTGGAAAAGAAGCAACTAAAGAAATTACTGTAATTGAGAAACATATTGATAGTGTTGCTTTAAGTGGAGATGATTCAATACTTAAAGGCGAATCAAAAAGATTAACTGCTACAATAAACCCAGAAGATACTACTGATGATAAAACAATAACATGGAGTAGTGATGATGAAAATGTTCTATTTGTAGATCAAAATGGACAAATAAGAGGAATAAAAGAAGGAACTGCAAATGTAAAAGCTGTAGTTGCTGGAAAAGAAACAACAAAACAAATAACAGTAAATGAAATACATATAAATTCAATAGCAATAGATGGAGATCAAGAGTTTGAAATGATAAAAAATCAAACAAAAAATCTAAGTGTAACAATAAATCCAGAAAATACAACAGACGATAAAGGCGTAGTATGGAAAACAAATAATGAAGAAGTAGCAAGAGTAGATAATGATGGAAAAGTTACAGCATTAAAAGAAGGAGAAGCAACAATAACAGCAACTGTAGGAACAAATGAAACATCAGTAAAAATAAATGTAAAAGAAATACATATAAATTCAGTAGTAATAAATGAATTAGATGATGAATTTACAAGAGGAGATGAATTCAAATTTTCAGCAACATATACTCCAGAAAATACAACAGATGAAAATAAAACAGTTGAATGGAGTTCTTCAAATACAGATGTTGGAACTATTGACCAAGAAGGAAATTTTGTAGCATTAAAAGAAGGAACAACAAAAATAACAGCAAAAATAGGAAATATAAAAACAGAAAGAGAAGTAACAGTTATAGAAAACCATGTTGGCGATTTTAAACTACTTCAAGAAGAAGGAGAAGTTTTAAATATCGGAAATACTCAAAAATTAGTAACTGTTGTAAATCCAGAAAATTGTACAGATGCTTATACAATAAAATATAGTTCTTCAGATGAAGCGATAGCAACAGTAGATGAAAACGGTAATGTTACAGCACTAAAAGATGGAAAAGTTGTAATAACTGCAACATTAACAACAGAATATGATGAGGAATTTGAAGATAGTATAGAAATAAATATACCTGCAAAAGAAGTAATATCAAATAAAGCTGAAGATGGAACAACAAATGGGGCAGCAACACAAGAAGCAACATCACCAAAAACAGGAGATGTTACATTCGTACTAGTATCAGTATTAATGCTAGGAGCTGCAACTACATTAGTAGTAACTAAAAGAAGATCTGTAAAACAAAAATAATATATA
>ERZ1035037.482-NODE-482-length-11269-cov-6.705012_pt1 | contig 11269 bp, 9 predicted proteins | sample MGYA00520618_ERZ1035037 | MGnify/ENA primary metagenome ERZ1035037 (study PRJEB33766, sample SAMN09781741) | gut metagenome | biome: gut microbiome | host: Homo sapiens | place: Madagascar | study: EMG produced TPA metagenomics assembly of the PRJNA485056 data set...
GCATTATGCAATGTCTTCGTTTAACTTTTTCCATGTTAATTTTGTTCCATCTGGTAATTTTCCAGATGATTTTCCATTTTTATTAAAATATTGACTCAAAGCAGCACGATATTTTTTGTTTGCATCTTTATATGAGTCAAATATTTCATTTGTTTCTATACATAAAACCTTTTGATTTTTACTATCACTGATTTTCTTTTTTCGTGATTCAAAACGATACTGATTTACAGCCTTTTGTGATATAATATTACTTTCTATTGCAGTATTAATGTAATTACGTATTGTTGATTCACCGAGCTTGTGTTTTCTTGATAGAACTTTAGTATCATATATTCCATTTTGTAAGTCGATTAAAACTGCCCTAAAGATATTATCATTTGATGCTAAATCACATTTTTTAAAATCAATAGCATTTAAATCGAATAATTCTGCCAAATAAGAATTAAGTATTGAATTAGTTATATACTCAAAACGTTTAGATGTATAATTACAATCAATACGAATTACTGATATACCATGGTTTTTTGCCATTTTATCTTTGTATTTATCTATTGTTATACCGTCATCTAAATCTTTTTGGAATGGTTTTCCAAATGAATTGCCATGACCTAATCCACCATCCATTTCCACAATATAATTTTTATTATTAATTTGAAAATAGAAATCATATTTCTTAGGAGATATCCAATCTGGAGAATACTCTTTTTCATAAGTAATATTTAATTGTGATAATAAATTTGCCATGAATTTATTCGGATAACTAAAACCATCATTACATATGTCACAAGGTACTTTCCCAGCTTTTGTTACATTTTGAATTTGCAAATAATATTCATTTCCGCAACAAGGACATATATACCATGTATATTGTGTACTCCATTTTTTATATTTATAAGCATCTTCCATATTTTTAAATAAATGAACCAATTCTGGATTTGTTGTGGCAATATCATTAATTCCTTTAATAACATGTTTTATAGCAGATGGGTTGCACTTTGGGCAAACACAGCTTTTATTTCTACTAACACTTTGTGGTAGAATATTAAATTTATAACCACATTTTTTATGTTTTATTGTTATTGGAATATTTTGTTTTATGTATTCACTTTCTAAGCTGAATTCATTACTGAATAACTCAAAAAAAACTTTATTAAACTTCATTCTACCTCCTTTGTTTTAGGACAATAAAAATAGACAGGGCAATAGTCCTATCTATTTATTCTCCGTTTATAACAAAAGAGTGGTTGGTAATTATCCAACAAGATCTCTTTATTCACTTTTTAATCAAACAGATCGCCATATGGTTTATATGTATCTTCTGTTTCTTTTTCTGCATTAAACGCAACTCTGCTCACATGTCTCTTCTGTTGTGTTTCACCTGCAAAAGAGAATGTTTTATTCTTTTTAACAAGTTTTCCAAGAGTAGCATCAGCCTTCTCAGATAACTCTTCCTTAGAATATTTGTTTACAGAATCCTCAGACATAAGTGCTTTAAATTCGTCTGTATCAAGATATTCTGAATATGCTTCGTCATCAAATACAGTCATCTTGTCTGCAAATACTTCAGCAGATTTATATGTGTTTAATTCCTCTACAACAGAAGAGTATTTGGAACGCATATCCTGAATTTCTGTATATTCTGAATCGGTAAGATATTCTTTGTGCAGATTATAGCGTTCACCATCAAATGATACATTGTCATTATCTTTTGTATATTTCTGACCATAAATTTTACCGCCATCCCAACTTTCGTAAACAAAGTAAGAATCATATACACCAGTAATGTAATACCACTCATTATCTGCGTCTTCATAAGAAGATAAGAGATTATATAAAGCATAACGAATGTCATCATGAGAAATTTCAAATGTCTTTGTCATATTCTCAAAATTCTGACCTTCGCTCTCATTATCTCCATCAGTAGTTCCTTCTGGCTCAGTAGTGTTTTCTCCATCACCTTCATTATCATTAGAAGGTTCATTCGCTGTATTATCACCAGAATTGTCACCATCTGTATTGTTGTCTTCACCAAATACTTCTGCAAATTTAGCCTCTAATTCTTCGTCTGATAATTCTGAATAATCAAAGGTTACATCTTCAACTGTTTTATTGTATTTAGCAAGTAACTCTTCAAATTTTGTCATACTTTCTTTATTTCCTCCTTCCTTTGATAATGTGTGAACAGAAGAATTCTGTTCTTTATTGAAACAAGCAGTCTCTAAATTTTCAATTCGTGCTTGTAGTTCAACCATTTTTGATTCATAATCTTCAAATAAACTGTTATTCTTAGAACTGAAATCTGCCAACTTAATATTTGAACCAGTCATTCCAGGCTTTACTTCATTGCCTTGAGGTGTTTTTCCTAGAATTGTCACACCAGAAAACCAAAAATCTTCAATATTTAAAAACTTCTGCTTTGCGTCATAACTGAGTTCTCGGATTGACAATTCGACTGATACAGAACATTCTTCTTCACGCTGTAAAATTTCAGCAGCTTTGGAATATTCCTCAAAAATATATCCATCGACTTCGCAATAAGTTTTCTTTTTTTCTTCATCGTAAACTAACTGTGCATTGCAACTTTCAGGTATGATTCCAATAGGGTATTCATCATAAACCACATCACCATTCTCGTCTTCATGCATATTATGAGAATAAAATTCCCACTGTCCTTCTGGATTTTCATCAGTTGTTACCTTGTGAATGTATCCAAGAATAGGACGATTGCTAAAAGATGGAAGGGCGGCTTCCATGACAGAAGATTTAATATTAGAGCCGTTTACATTTAAATCTGTATGACATGACTGTAAATGAACTGGAAGAAGTCCATCTTTGTTCTTGTCTGATTCATCAAAATTTACACGTCCATGTACCTGAACAACCAATGGTTCACCAGTTTTTCCAGCACTGAATTTCGTAGAACGTTTGTATTTATTTGAATAGAAATCATACAAATCTTCTATATAAAGAAGTCTTTTCTTAGCCATTTTCTTCTCCTTTCTTCAAAATTTAGGCATAAATAAAACCACTCGAAATAGGAGAGTGGCTAAATGTTCAGCATATTACTATACTGAATCTTTGATTTATCTATATCATCTGAAAACATCAATTTATCAGTATTCAGAAAAGTATAAATACCATTTTGTTCATCAATTTTCTGAAAGCCAATATTTATCATCTTAGAAGCTATTTCAGAATCTGATGTCTTTATAAAATTTTGTTTCATCCTTTTTCTCCTTAATTACCAGCTTGTGTACCAGCATCTTTTTCACCGTCTCTAGTAGCAAGTCCTTCATCTGAAAGATCATCATCATTCTTAGTCTGACCACCACCTTGTTTGTTGCTTTGTGTATAAGAAGAAGAAAGTGGCGTAAAATATTCTAACAATCCCAATGATTTCACCATAAAAGCATTATTTATTACTCTTAAAGGAGAAGATCCATCAAGCGTTGCATAATCCATAGTGTCAATACCTAATGTAGCTTTGTCTTTTTTGTGTGACATTTTCGAATCGAGGTCAAATACAGATACATAATGAAAATAAAAATCAAAATCCTCTGTGATATTTAATTTGACATATCTCTGGATGTTTGCTTCGATTCTTTTTAATAATTCCATAGGGAGTGTCATATCAACTGTAATAGAATGTTTAAGACCAACAGAACCAGATTTTTGACCATTGAATATCATCTCTGAAATTCCAAGAGAAGAGAATAGATTCTTAATTGCCTGTGAATATACATTTGTATCATCAACCTGATTTTTATTACCAAACTCAATCTTTTCAACTTCACATGGAGTCCATGCCGAACCAACAAGGCTTGGTAATACTTCATCAATCGCAGCTTGAGTAGCCTGTACAATCTCAAGGTCTACGGCAAAGTCATTTACTTCGCCTGAGTTTTCATTCATAGGGATTTTTGATAAGAGAAGAACATAATTTTCAAGTTCTGTTTTAGAACGAATAAGAGCTTCGTAATCAAGCAAATCTAAGAGTGATACGAATACGGGTAGGAAGTAGGGCAGTGGTACAACTGGATCGTCACCACATATAATACAGATAGTTTTCTCTGGTGGTAATTCAAACCATTTATAATCATTACCTTTTGATTTATATGTTTCGTAGCCTTCTACAAAAACATCATCCCATAAGCCTTCTTCTGAATCAGTTTCACTACCAGTACCATATAAGAAATCCTTGTTGTTACCAGAATCAAAATAAGAAGCATCGAATTTTACAATCCATGTATCTTTTTCTGCACGAGAACCGATTTTGTAATATTTTGGATCAAGCGGATGTATAAAGAATGAATCTCCATCATCGTAACAAAATCCACAATAGATACCATCTCGTAAACAAGTGGCAATTATTTGTGAACCCATTTCTTTTAAATCCATTTTATCTAATCGAGTACAAAGCTCTTGATATCCTTTAATGTATTCGGATGCATCCTGTGGGGGATTCGCCCAATCGGGAGTATTGTAAGATACGTTATAACTAAAGATAGGAGTGTAAGCATAATATTCTATAATCTTTTTATAGTTATGACTGATACGATATAAGAAAGCAGATATATCTCGAAGATTGTCAATATTGGCAAGAGGACTCTTTATGTATGATTGAAGTTTCTCTTTTGTGTATTGAGTATATGTCTTCGATGTACCTTTGGATATATTCTGCTGTAAGATACGTTGTAATTCCTGAAAGTTAATCATCTGTGCATACTTCTGAGTAGAAGTAGTCAACTCATTCTTACGAGTTGGCGATGGTTCTGTCTGCACTGATTTCTTTGCAGAATTATTTGTTTTCTGTGTTGCCATTTATATTTCTGATTTCCTCCTTTCCTTAGTTATAGAATCCCCATTTTTTAGGGCGTTTTGAGACACCGACCATTTTGGTAATGTCGAAGTTGTTTGTACGTTTCTTGTTTATAATGTTTTCACGTCTCATATTAGACAATTGAAATCCGAGAAGGGCAGCAACATATGCCTTATCATCGTTTAGCTTTCCTACTTTATCAGGAGCTAAATCAAATCTGTCTCGTCCATTACTTTGTTTAAATCTATAGATATTTACAAGCTCTGTTTTCATGCTATCTATTTGTTTTAAAGCAACTTCTTCGTCTGCTTCGAGATGACGAACTTTCGTTTCTATAGTTACACTTTTTTTCCGTAGTTCCTTTTCTTCTTTTTCAGACGGATATGTATATCTCTGTTTCATTTCACCATTTGGATATTTTTCATAAAGCAGTGTTAAATATCCTTTATTCATATATTCTTCTGTAAACTCAATCAAATTCTGTTGCATCATTTTAATTAACGCCTCAAATAAATCTGGTTTGTATTTAGCAGGAGAAATAAGATGCAGGATACCATCTATTGCATTTGGGAACTTTGATTTCATTTTTTCATCTGGTCTAAATTCTGAGTCAATAAGACCACGATGCATCACACCATTATCATCTTCCCAATCTTCACAAAGAAAATCTGTGATTGGTACACCTGCACCTCCGGATCCGCTATCCACTAAAATAGCAAGTATATTTTCATAATCTGCATTTCCCTCTCCATTGTAATCAAGAATAATTTGTTTTAATGCCTTTACTTGGTTTGGTGTACTCATTGGTGTTTTCTTTTTCGTAAGCATATCTACAAGAGAGATAACATTTACAATACGAGCTTTCCAACCAAAATTCTCATCCATATATACTTCAGCAACGAGAATTACGGCTCTATCTGCAAGTCGTGCAGGGTCATACATTAAAACATATTTAGAAACCCCATCTTTATTTTTTAAATCAGGAACACGAGGTACTGAATTACGAATAATATCAGCACGTCTTATAATCTGACCGTCACCACCCTCAGAGGTGAAGATGTTCCCGTATTCTCTTAGACCTGCTTCTTTATCTTCACGCATACGAGCGTCAACAACTTCTTGAGTAAGAAGAGGTTTTGGCATTAATACACCGCCTTTGGTAGCTTTAATAACTGTATCAGCATTTATGTCTGCACAAAAATAACGCTTGTCGCCAGCGTCCATTCTTAAACTACATTCACGGTATTTTCTAAAGAAATATTGGTCGGTTCGACCAGCAGAAGAAGCATAGATAAGTTGGTTAGGAAATGCTTTTGGTTCGATTAATGCATCTGTAGCATCATAACCCACACCAGCAGCAAATTCAGAGTTCTGTGTACAGAACGGTTCAGAAGTTTCAAATAGTTCATCAGGAGAGTTCATACATTCATCATAAAAATTAACGTTTGAACGTTTTGATCTATTGTTGTCGTAGCTACCATTTAATGTGTAAACTGCGCTATTGTTATAAAGATGGAACTGATAGCTTGATGGATTATGTGTGAATCCATTACTGTTCGCTTGGCTTTTTACAACTTCACCTTGAAACACATCTGTCAATGTTTTAAAAGATGGGATAGCATTGAAAGTTAATTTCTCTATTTTAGAAAATAATTCTATACTTTGTGAACCAACACCACATAGTATATAACAGTTGCATCCATCTATTGCTAAAGTACGCATCATAAGATATATTGCACCAAGAATGGATTTTCCAGAGTTACGCCCCATACACCATACGGCAAATTGTGCATTCCATGTGTTCATAAAAACATACTTTTGGTAATCCATCATAGAAATGCCGAACAGTTCCTCCGCTGCATGTACCGGGTTACGCAAAATCCATTGTCTAAATTCAGCAATTTCTTTTTGCTCTTGTAACTGTTTCTGTGTTAGTCCATAATTTAATTTAGCGTCAAAATATTTATAATCATTTGGAACAACTATATCTGAATTATGAGGTAATATAATATTTGAATTACTCATCATCTATCACCTCATAATTTTCATTTACTAATCCTTTTTTCAATAAATAATCTTTTAAGTCCTTATTTTCCATCAACAGTTTTCTGGCATCTTCAATAGCTTTATCTCTTTCCTTAGTCATTTGTTCGACTAATTCAACTTTTATATCCTTAATTTCCTGTGCAATATTTTCATCATAACCAATCTGTTTGTGTCTAGCGGCTTCGCTAATTTCAGCAACTTGTTTCATTCCTTCACAAGTACCAATATCAAACGAATTAATTTTTGCTTCACGTAAGCCAATTTCCATAAGCTTTTTAAACTTACCAGATAGGGTGTTAGCACCTTTAGATTTATTATTATTAAAGTTGACTGAAATACCATTATCTTTTGCAAGAGTAGTAGCAACATTCATAAGTTTCTGCGAACTACTTGCCATCTTATCTATTAAAGGCATATTATCAGCAGCATGAGATGAGTCACTAATATATTTGTCAATTTGATCATTCAATTTTTCAGCTTGATTCAGTTTTTTTACAATCTGAATAACAGCACCCATCTTCATACCATCATTTTTTGTCTCGTCATCAATAAATGAATTCAACTGAGCATATAAAATAGGTTTATCTTCTTCGACAGGATAATTCTCAAATGGATCATACCCAATAGCATGAATTGTATCTCGTCTATTCATTTTGTACTGCTCAAGAATTTCTTCATTCTTTTCTCGTACAATATTATTATTTTCCTTTTGAGTTTCCTCAATTTTTTCTGTTTGCGATATTTCATTACCAAAAACAGTAACGTCACTATCTTTAAAAGACATTCCAAAATATTGAGGTAAGCTTTGCAAACATGTAATCATCTGACTATATCCAGTACCACGTTTTTTACCACTTACTTCATTTGTGATAGCATCACAAGAATTATCATATAAATCTTCCAAAAATGGTAAATCGGCTTTTTTCATTGCCTCAATAACAGTCTCTCTTGTTTCATGTGTCTCTTTTGTTTTTTCATCATATCCTGTTCCTATTTTATAAAGACATTCTTTACAAACAGGAATAAGACCTGACGCAGTTTTTGGACTCTTATAAAATTTATCACGCCCTTTGAATTTTCCGCATTCATGACAATAAGCACCATCTTTTATTTTTTGATACTCATTGACCAATTTTTTATAAGCAGAGCGACATTGTGTAACAGTCATCTTGCTTACATCTTCAATTTCATATTCTTTGACTCTTGGCACAAAGTCACTTCCTTTCTTTCCAATAAAAAAGAAGAGTAAGTTTAAGCAACCGACTCTTCCTTAAAATATTTCCATATAAAATTATGACTCGTGGTAGTTCTTCCCTTACAATTATTAATAATTGTACCCTTGTCATAACCTAATTCATTATGTATATCTGTTATTGAATCCCATATTCTTACAACATTCATATCTAAATCATATTGAACAACTTTTTTCTTAATATGAGACATTTGTTTTTCTCTTTTAAATAAACCTTCTTTTTCTCCATTTTCATATAAATATGATTTATTTTTATACTTAAATATAAAATTACGTATAGATCTTCTTTCGCCAATACAACATAAATATATATCATATGTTCTAAGATTTGATATTAATGATTCATCATAAATACTTTTAGATGAACGAATATAATTACCATTTGAATCAAATACATCAACAGGTTCGCAATATATATTTGCCTTACTTTCATATTTCGGCAATATTTCATTTAGCTTATCAACATCTTTCTCATACAACCATATGGTATTTTCATAATAATCTTTTTGAAAATCACAACATTTAAAAATGGCGTTGTTTCTATAATCCGAAGCATTTAATTCATCAAAAGTCCATATTTTCAATAAATCTCCTTTAAAATTATATTGATAATATTTTGCATATTTGTGATAAACATCAGAGTTTAATGAATGAGAAGACATTTCTAAACTCTTATAGTCTTCTTCGTAAAACCATAAACTATCATAAGCAAAATGGCTTTCTGAATTTAGAGCAGTATATATTCCTGCAATCGAAAGATTTAATGTTTTACCTGCCTTATTCTTGGAATCCCAATTTACAATTGAATTATCTAATAAATTAATTTGAACAAGCGGTCTTTTTAAAGCATTATGTGCCTGAGATAATTTTTCTCTTACTTTAGGATTCTTCATTCTCTCTTTTTGGAATTTACTCATTTTTTCAATATTTTCTTCTGTATGAGTATATCCCAAACCACCAGTTCCACCTTCGTTCATGTTGTATCCGTTTTTAAATGAATCATAATATTTTACCCAGTAACGCTCTCTTTGGTATGCTATATCATCATTTTTGCATTTTTCTACAATTTCAAATATAAAATTTTCTTCACCATATTTATTCCATGCTCTTTGAAGATGTTTATTGTGGTGAACACCTTTATTTAAATCTTTTCTATGTTCATCCCATCTAACATAAATATTATCAGATTTTCCAATATATTTTTTATTATTCAATTTGTTGGTTATTGAATAAACTCCACATATTATCTCATAATCTTTAGGTGTAAATCTTTTACTCATAATTTCATTTCTCGCTTTCCACTCGCAAACCAATTAAAATAGAGTGAGAGAGTAGTGCGAGTATCTACTATACTGAAGCTCATGACTTCTTCAGCTTCTCACTCCATAATCCAACCACCTGCAATCGAAACAGTAACAATCCTCTCATAGTTGGCTATATATTTATTCTCTTTTAAAATCAGAGAATTTATCAAAATAGGAGAGTAGCAGCAACCACTCTCCGTAAAAATCAATAATTTAATTATGCAGCCCAAAACTCTTTAACTTTCTTCATAATGTAAAGTTGTCCTTTACCTGTAACAAAAGTTTGTCTATTCGTTTTAGTCTGACCAAATGAATTTGTATATGTATATTCATTAACCTTAAAATAACCAGAATCTACATACTGTTGATAAGGCTGATTGTCTTTCATTAGAATTCCTCTGATTCTAAGAAATTCAAATAATCTATTTCTACCAATATTGATATTCTTATCTTTTAATAACTTTGCCATTGTTTTCATATCAATTAAGTCAGTAGTGTCAGTAACTTGATTTGCAAAATCTACAAGCGGTTTCTGTTCTTCAATTTTCTTTTCAGCTAATTGTCTTGCCTGTCGTTCATCCTTTAAAGCTGTTGCTAACTGAATGAGATAATCTGGATCTGTCAATGTCTTTTCAATTACCTCATTTGTCATATAAGCACCATGCTTACGAATAGTAGGAAGAACTTCATCTGTCACCCAATCTGAAAATCTCTCTGCTTCGGGTTTTCTACTTTTAAATACAAGCTTATAAACACCACTTTCCGTAAGAAAATTTTCACCTGCATTGTTTAATTTTCGGAAGTGCATACTATGCACATCTGAATTTTTAACCTTTACTACTTGCTTTTCTGAGAAACCTCGAATGCTGCTTTTAACATCTGCGATATCAAGAATCTCTGCTACATGTTTTGGATTAAATAATATCTGACCATTTAATTCAAAAACTTCAACATTGTTACCTTCAAAAATCATTAAATTGTTATCCATAAATATTTCCTTTCTGTCACACTAAAGTAAGTGAGCCACTATATAATAAATTTTCATTGTTTGCCGACAATGTTCTCATTGTCTTATGTGGAGCGATTGCGGCAACAATCGTTCCTGAAAGGACTTATTCATGAAAAATAAGTAACAATAGGAGTGAATCACTCCACATAAAACAACGAGCTATATATTTATTCTCTTTTTAAATTCCATCACAACATAAAAAAGAAGCCACTTCATACGAAATGACTTCTCAAAATTTCCAATATTAAATTTCCAATGAAAGTGCAATTTACATTGAAAAAGAGTAGCATTTTGGCTACTCTCTATCATTCATATTTTTAATCAATCTATATGAAATATCATGACTATCTAACAAATCACAAACATATTTACCAAGCCCCGTACCATCAACATAAATGGTTATGTTACCATTCTTGTAATAGTCGGTAACTGTATAGATAAAAGTCAATCTATCTTTCTTTAAATCAAAACGAAATTTTCTTCTACCGACATATACAAGTGTCACGTCAGTTCCATAATCTATATACATTGTTGTGCCATCGTCAGTAACCCATTCTTTTTTATTTCTAATTTCACCAGAATGATTTTGTTCCCATATGGAAATTTTACCATCATTTTCAGAATATTCTAAATGCCAATCATATTCCTTAATCAAAGATAACGTATCCTTTAAGAGTCGAAGAGTGTCAATTGTCATTTTATTTCTAAATGCACAATTATCTGGATCAGCTTCTGCGTTTACATACTTATTGTATCTTTCTGTAAGAGCCTTTGCGTCTTTGATTAATGTTTCAACAGTTTCATCAAAAATATTTTTGTTTCCTTTATTCATTTATTTT
>ERZ1035037.484-NODE-484-length-11222-cov-4.894779_pt1 | contig 11222 bp, 26 predicted proteins | sample MGYA00520618_ERZ1035037 | MGnify/ENA primary metagenome ERZ1035037 (study PRJEB33766, sample SAMN09781741) | gut metagenome | biome: gut microbiome | host: Homo sapiens | place: Madagascar | study: EMG produced TPA metagenomics assembly of the PRJNA485056 data set...
ATCTTTTCCCTGTTTCCCTGTTCTCCAACGATTTCCCGCAAAACCTCCATAGCTGACGTGCAGCCTCCTTTTGTTTTCGTCTCCGCAACTTCGATTCCTCCATCCGTTCCTCCGCAAAACCTTGTTGTTGCTGCTGCCCCGGTTCTCACATTTTCCACTATTACCTCCACTGTGTATGTTTCCTCTGCCCTACTGCTCATGTCGTTCTCCTTTCTGTCTGATTTTCCCGTTTGCTTTCTCTGGCAATTCTCTGTATTTTTTCCGGAGCTTTCCCATCCCCAGGAATGCTTTTCTCCCGGAACCCTCGCAAACAATTTTCAGTTTTTGGAGGGGGGTATAAATACCCCAGCTTGGTTGCCACCAACCGCATAAAACGCCGGTTGTAGTGCGCTGCCCTCTCATGCCCGTACCCCACCGCAAAAGCCGCGCCGTCCAGTGTGTGCGTTTTCTTGATGTGATACATCTCCAGCATATTATAGACCGGCTCCATGCCCTCCGTCTCTCTCACGTTTTTTAGCGCCGCATCCACGGCGTCCACTTCCTCTTTTTGACGTGGCGGTAGCCTGTCGTAGTCCTTTTTCCGGCTCTCATAGCACCGCAGCGCAATCCGCACCTGTGCCCACCAGTCAGCTTTCATGGCGTTTGCCCATGTCCCACGCCCAGCCGCTGAGCGCAATTCCGTCGTCCTCCTTGCATTTTTTGCAGTGGAGATGGTTGCAGTATTTGCACCCCTGCTTTTTCAGCTGCTCCATGGCAGCCGGAAACATATCGCTGTACCATTTCACCATGCCCAGCAGTGCCCCGAAGCTGGTTGCCGCGCCCTGAATGTTTTTTGAAAAATCCTCCCGAATCCCGTCAATCTTGCTCTTGTTGCTGATGGGCGCACTTGCCCCTTTTTTCTTTTGCTCCAACTGCACAATTTTCTTTCCCATTCAATTGCTCCTTTCGTTGGCGCCCTTTTTATATTCCGCTGGGCGCTGGCGGTCCGGTTTCCCGTTGTCCCTGTGTCCCATTGTCCCTGCGGCATGGTGGATTCGAACCACCCGGTACCCCGATCCTGCGAATTACGCACCTACGCCATTTGCCGCTTATTCATTGCCGGGAGGGCGATTCGAACACCCTTCTGTGGAGAAGGAGAAGCCCCACGCGCTGCCTGCCCCGGCGTTTTATTTCTTTACTTTTCGTTTCGGCGGCATTCGTTTCCCGTCCCGCCGGTATAACCGTGCGAATAAATAAATGCTGCCGTATTCGTCCGAATGGAATTGGTTGATATCCGCAATCTCATACTCCGGGAAGATTTCATTCCATGCATTAAAATCTCCGTCTGCCAGCTCCAGCGCTTTCTTCCAGCTTCTCACCTTTGTGTCGCTGATCTCCGGCTCCGGGTCAATCAGGTTTCGGCTCCCATTCCAGGCCTTGTATGTGATTCGCTCCTCGTCCTTGCTGTGGTGAGATTTTGTGATATACCCCACCAGCGCAGCCACACCGTTTTTGTCAAATTGCAACCGTCTGGAGTTTGCATAACCGTGCCCCCACAGCTGTTCCAGCTTGTCCCGGTCAATCCCGCCGGTGAGGATCATGTGGACGTGATATCTCCCTTTTTTACTTTTCTCCATCTGCCATACGTATTTCAGCTCAATCCCAGCTTTTTTGTACTGCGCCCGCAGCTTTCGGATATATTTTTGCAGCTCCTTCGCCGCTTCTTCCTTGCTGCCTGGATTGTCCCGGTATGTAAGTGTAACGCTCAAGTCTTCCCACGTAAAATTCGTGTTGACAATCCTGGTCAGCCGCTCTCTTGCGTGTCTCTGGTTTAGCTTTACTTGCACCTCTCGGCTGGCTCTCTTCTTCGTCCTCTTTCCCGGGATCGGTTTCGCACTTGGAACAACAGGATAGCAGTACGCATCCAGGTACTCACCGCAGCGGTAGTACTTCATTCTGTAGATTGCTTTTCCCGCCATTCCTGTTGTTCCTCCCTTGTCCTTGACTTAATACACCTTACAAGCCTGATTCAGGGGTCTCCCCCTGTGGCTTTTCTTTTCCTGTTTTTATCGTTCTTCCTGCTCTGCTTCAAATTCTGCACATTTCCCGTTGCAGGCTTTCCCATGGAATTCGCAGCAAAATTTATCATCGTGTCGGCACCGTAGGCAAATGCATTCTTTGTGCTTCCACCTGCATACCGCCTCATGGTGCCCGGTTGCCTGTTTTCTCTTCCACAAGGTTACACCTCCTTGATTTGAATTCTAAATTTCTCCCACATGAGTTTCTTTTTCATCCGGTAAACCGGTGTTTTCGTTACCCTGATTTTTACGTCCTCTACTATATATAATGTATAGTCGCCGTTTTGGTCCTTTTGGTAGTATGTAAAATCCGCTTTGTAGACGATAGCCCGGACCCGCTCCCCGCTTGGCTTTGTGTATGCCTCCTGTAGCGTAAAGTTGACCTGCAATCGTAAATCCTCTATCAGTCCGAGTTCTTTCAGGCTCAGAAGCTCCTGATATCGTCTCGCTTCCTTTTTGCTGTCAAACCGAATTCCGTTCACCTCAGTTTTGACATTGTGATATTTGGATTCCTTTGCTTTCGGCGTGGCGGGAGTGGTTTTCTGCCTCTCCCGCTCCGCAATCTTTCTCATGATCTGTTGTTGGTATCGTTCTGGTAGCTTGGAGATATCATCAATCTGCATCTCAGTAGTAATACCTCCACGCTTCCCGTCCCTTCGTCGCATTTGGCTCATAATCCGTAATGACCTTGATCGTTGCCGCACTCTCGCCCTCTTTTATCAGCTCTGCGACCTTCTGCATACATTGTAGCCGGTCCTCTGTCCTGAGCAGCAGCTCCCCCGGCTCTCCGTATTCCGTTTTCAGCCGATATACATTATAAATCATCTTGGCTCTCCTGCTCCTTCGTCTTCCTCCCAGTTAATTTTAACCCCACAGTTTTTGCAGTATTTTTCGTGCATCCTTTCTCCCTTGACGCACATTTCATGGAGCATTATTCCGCATCTGGGGCAAAATGCAAATTCTATTTTTTTCACTCCAATTCCGTTTTTCTGTGGCTTCCATACCGGCTTTGCCTTCTCCTTGATCTTCACCCGCCGGTTCCACTTCTCCGCCGCTTTTCTTCCTGCTTCTTCTTCCAGTTCTCCTGTCTTCCAGCCTTTCCCGCGCTGCCTTTTGTACTGGATCGTGCACCCCCTGGTCCCGCAGTCGCAGCACTCCACATGAGCATATTCCAACACTTCTTGTTTCTCAATCGATACTGTCCGCTTCTCTTGCATGATATGCGCCAGACCTCCGCAAAACGGACACAGCTTTAATTCTTCCATATCACACCTCCGGTAATTTCATATTGGCTCTGTCTGATTTCCCACATCTCCGCATCATAACGGGCTGCTTCGTCTCTTACTTTAATGAGCGTCTTTGTCATCCCATATCGGTCTTTCCACTCTTTTTCAGCCTGTCCGTCCGTTGCTGCTCCCCAAAGCATTACATCCATGTAGTAGCTTCCTTTTTCGTTTTGGAGCAGTCCCCATCGAGTCCCCCATTCTTTCCCATCTTCTCCATATAGCTTTTTGACGTGGTAAATCCATCTGTGTATGATAGCCAGTGCTTCCTTCTCCTCCGCTGGCATCTCCCGGAATGTAAATTCCGCGATATCCCCACCGCTCGTGATGACCCTCTCCAATGCTTCTTCTTTTCGCTTTTCCCGCGCCTTATTCCTTCCGCGTTTCGCCGCTTCCGCCTTTCTCCTTTTCCGGCATTCTCCGCATAAAAACGCTTCCGATCCTCCCAGGAACACTTTTCCGCAATCCTGGCATATCTCCTTTACCATTGTCTACACCTCCGTCATCCAGTATTTCTACATGCCGTTTGCATCATTCCGGGATAAGCCCAGCGCCATGAGCTGCTTCACAAATGTCTTACGCTTCATTTTCTGCACCTCCATCCATCTTCGCCCCGCAGAACATGCCCCATTTCATTCTGTTGCTGCTTGTCCTCCATTCAGTTTCGTGGCATTCGGAGCACTCATATTCATTTTCCCCACAGACACACCCGCGTTTAATCCAGTGCCCATGCCGTACCGGTTCCCAGTACTTTATGTTTTTGTCTATTTGGGCTATCGCATCCTCTAAAACATCCTGGTTATGTTCTGCCACCCGGAGCATTTCAATCAGCTCCGCTTTTGTCAGGTGCATGATGGTGCTGTCGCTATGTCGTTTTATCTAATCTCCCCCTCTCAGCAGTGCCGCAACCCAAAATCCGATCACAGCACCGATGGTTAAGCCTATCAGCAACATAATCATGCAAGTCCTCCATTTGATTGCCCAAAATGCCTCTGTGTAACTGCCATTGGGAACTCCTCAATCTCAGAAGCCCAAAGGCAAGAGCCCTCACCATTGATCCTCTCCCAGATAAGAGGGAATCCACCAATTCCGTCAAACAAACTCGCCATAGTTGCAACTCCGTCATAATTGCCACAAACACGATTCAGCACCCACGTCCACGGAGGAATCGCAATGGAATTTCCAAGCGCCTTATATCTTGTGCTGTCAGATGTTTTTCGTTTTCTTCCGTTACTGTCTATGTAATCTCCAATATCAGTCCACCCATCGGGAAACCCTTGTAGTCTCTCGCATTCTAGCGGAGTTAAACGCCGAACCAGCTTATTCACTCGCACATCGTCGATAATAATCGCCTGCTGATCGTGCATCGCGTTCAGTGTGCCGCAGATATCGGAATACGACTGATTTGTTTGCCCATTCCCAATACATTTAACAAACACAGAATCTCTGATCTGCCCGCCGTTTTCATTCGCATTGAGAGAATGAAAAATTCCATTTGCATCATATATTCTTGCGGATTGAGAATCCCATGGGTTATAGCATTTAATGTCAGGCTTACTCTCATCTTCAAACACAAGTGGTACTTGATTTCCGCCTGTCCCCATTCTGCCCTGAAGAGTTGGAGAAATTCCGCCACAATCTCGGATGACATCACAAGCATGAGTCATATCCAATATCGCAGGCTTGTTGCCACCGCATTCCGCATTCAGTGTTGGAGCACATTCAACGCTATATCCGATACCCCTTGCCTTTTCAGAATTACCGAGTTTGAATGCGGCACAAACCGCATGCCTATCCGCCGTATTTAATGTGTGACAAACATCTTCAGTCCAGCCCTTCCCGCAACATCCAGAGCGGTCAGACCGGTCTATTGCATTTTCTTGGATGCAATAGGTGTGCCCGCTTGTAGCATCAGAGCACATTCCAATTCTTTCGGCAGCTCTTTTCCTCTCCGACTCGCCCGTGTCAATATCCCGGCACACGCTTTGGCGCTCAAATAGTATTTCTCCTGCGGTGTCTCCTCCAAAATCCACGACAAGTGCGATTCTACGGCGGCGCTGGGGGACTCCCCAGTATTGCGCGTCAAGCACTCTCCAAGCCAAGCTCCATCGTCCTGCCACTCCATCGTGATACCCTCCCCAGGTAGGCCAACCCTTTTCAGGGACTTCAACACTGGGGGCTTCCGGTTCGACGATTTTGATTGCTTCTTCGATGACTGCGGCAAAGTCTTTCCCTTTGTTAGAGCTGAATGCTCCGGGTACGTTCTCCCAGACCATGTATCTTGGGCGAATAGACTCACCTGACCGTCCATTTCGTGCATCCTGTTCCCTCATTTCTTTGACTAATCTGATTTGCTTCATGTAGAGACCGGAACGCTTGCCAGCCAAACCAGCACGCTTACCGGCGACCGACAGGTCCTGACACGGCGAACCTCCAATTACACAATCCACAATCGGGACATTGTGACCGTCGATTTTTGCGATATCGCCAAGGTGATCCATCACTCCACCTCCTGCGCATCCGGCAGTTCCATCCAGCCTGTAACGCCTGTAACCAGATCTCCATTATCATCAACATAACCAATACCGCCGCCATATCCTACGTAAGCCCATCCAGTAATTACGCCTCCGATCCCAACGCGCAGGAATATCCGTTTGTGCAGCACTTGTTGCCTCTCTTTCACGCTCACCCACGGCCCCGGCAGCCTTGAAATAACCGAAATTGCCATATCCGCCGCAGTTGCCGCCTCGGTGCTGCCTTTGCAGTCCTCCGCAAATTTCCGCAATGCCGCAATTGCGGCCTGACGGTCAATGTAATCAGCCATAATATCCTCCTTATCTTTGAGCCCCGCTCCGGTTATCCTTTCCATATGTCCAGTATGGAGGAGGTGCGTTTACACCTACCTTTACAAAATTTTGTTCCGGAGCGGAGCGCAAATTCACATTTTTGTTGCCTTGTAGCGGAATGTTGCAAGCGGCATTCCGGTCAGCTCCGCCGCCTTTACTCCGGTGATGCTTCCTCGTTTCCACCTATCGACCACTTCGCTAAAATTGTCCGGCAGCGGCTTTTGAGGTCTCCCGAATTTTACCCCGCGTGCTTTCGCCGCCGCAATTCCTTCTGCCTGCCGCTGTTTGATGTTCTCGCGCTCATTCTGCGCAACAAAAGACAGCACCTGCAAAACGATATCTGCCAGGAACGTGCCTACCAGGTCTTTCCCGCGCCTGGTATCCAATAGTGGCATGTCGATCACCACAATGTCGATTTGCTTTTTCTTTGTCAGGAATCGCCATTGTTCTTGGATTTCCTCATAATTTCTTCCCAGCCGGTCAATGCTCTTGATATAGAGCAGATCACCCTTCCGGAGCTTTTTTGTCATTTTCTGATACCCCGGACGGTCAAAGTCCTTGCCCGACTGCTTGTCCATGTAAATCTGCTTTTTGCCTACGCCCTTTTCTCCCAGCGCAATCAGCTGCCGGTCCTCATTCTGGTCGGTAGAGGATACCCGTATGTAACCATAAATCACTGCGCTTCCTCCAGTTCTCCATCCTCCATCAGCGCTACAGCGTTGCATAGGATTCCCATTTTTGCGTTTTCCATTTTCCCGTTCTGGAACTCCCTGGGGCTGTTGTACAGTCCCCACCATGCCCCGACGGATTCTCTCAGGATTTCTCCGTCAGAATCCTTTGTGCATTCTTCCTGGAATGCTTCCTCTCTTGCCAGCGCCACAGCCTCCCCCAGAATGGACATTCTGATTCTCTCCAGATTCACTTCGATGTCGATGTCCCCGGATTTCGCGGATTTCGCGTATTTCGGTTGTCCTCCAGTTTTCTGCGTTGCCATCCGGCGCCAATCCCTGCACAGCTTTTGTAGCGTCTGCACGTTTGACCTGACATATCCCTGATATGCCATTACCATCAGCATATCCTCAAATCCCTCTGTCATTGTTTTTGTGGACTGTCCGATAGCCCCAGCAGATAATCAGTGGAGCACTCAAGGCTCTGCGCAATTTTCGCCAGTTTCTCCGCGCTCATGGCATATTTCCCTTTCACATATTCGTTGATATGGCTCCTTCCAATTTGCGTTTCTTTTCCGACCTGCGCTTGTGTTTTCCCAATTTCAATCATCCGAGTTTGCATTCTCTCGCCTAGAGCCTTGATGACATCACTCATCGCCGTTCCTCCTTCAAACCCAGCATCCAGTCTGACGAGCACTCCAACGCCTCCGCAATCGCTGCCAGCGCATCTGCTTTCATCATGTTCTTTCTGTTTACATAGTTTGATATGCTTCTGTTTGACGCTCCTGTTTTCTTCGCCAATGTCCGCTCTGTCATTCCCAGTTCAAACATCCTGACCTTCATTCTCCGGGAGAGTTCCGTCTTTACATCCTTCTTCATTCCTGCCCCTCCGTTCGGTTCTCCTTACTGTTCAGTGCCATGGCGTAATTCTCCAATTTGAGGTACCCTGCTACTGTGACCCCCTTGTCATTTCTGGCTTTGTCCAGCAGTTTTTCCCGCTCCCGCTTGGATACCTGCCCCATTGCGGTCAGATACCCTTCAAAATTCTTTCCGTCTGCGTTCATCTCGTGTCCTCCTAAACATTTCTTGCACAGGCATTTCCCGTACAGCTTTTCTATTTTCCCCATAATGCATCGGAGCGGAATATCCGTCTCCCGGAATATGTGTGCCTTTCTATCCGGCTCCAAGATTCGTTTTCCGCATTCCTCGCATCGAAAATATACGTCTTTCATCTCTCCTCCTTTCGCCGGGGCTCCCATGGCACGAAGGAACCCCGACTTAGATAGGAAGTATACCAGCCAATGGCTGGTGGGCATGATAACGCTCATGCGGGCGGCTGTTTACAGCATTCTGGTCATGATCACCGTGCAGGCGATAATTAGCACCCCCAAGGCCCCGGTGCAAACCCCGTAGAGAAATCTCCACGCGCCCGCTTCCTTCTCTGTCTCATTTTTTCCTTGTTGTTCCCGCAGTTGAATGATTCTCTGGATAGTCTGCGTGTTCTCCTGCGGCTTCTCGAATCTCGGCATTGCTTTTTCCCAGGCTCTGTCCCATGCTTCATTTGCTGCCTGCAATGCCGCCTCCGCTTTCTCTGCCCGGATTCTGTCCCGGTTCTCCTGCAAGACCTCCTGCACCATTGCCTTGGCTTCTTCTCTCTCTTCCTTTGTCATTTTTATTTCGCTCCTTCGTAGACTTTGATCGTCCTTTGGATGATATCCCCGCCATAGCTGTCTTTGGTCAGCTCCAAGAATTCTTTGGTGGTCATGCTGTCGTCCAGATCAATCCCGTGATCCTGTGCAAATGCCGTTCTCCCTTGCAGGCAGCTTCCAGTCAGCCAATGGTGCCAGCTGAAAAAGTCCCGGTTTGGATACCTCTCATTGAGTTCGTGGGCTTCCACAAACTTTTCGATTCGTTCCGTTTCTGGCATGTCATCAAACAACTTTGCCAGCAGCGCATCCCGTGCTTCTCTCAATGTTTTCCCATGTGCAAATTTACCGTTCTGCTTTACGACAAAGCATTTTTCTGTGGTCAAATCCGAGTGCAAAATTCTACCTAGCGCACATCTGTTATGGCACGCATCAATAAGCGTCATTACGCCATCAATCCGGTATACCTGCTGTCCGTTTAACGTCCTGATCCCGTCCCCGGACCCGTACCCGTACCCGGACCCGTACCTGATATGCAGGAATGCATTGATTTTCTCCTCAAGCGTTAAGCATTCCATGGCTTGACCCCCTCAATAGACCGAACTGCCTCAGACGTGCATGACAGGATTTCGATTGCGTCAAGCACCTCCAACTGATCTACAGTCACAGTAAATTGGCAATTTGACGGTCTCTTTACGCCCTCCAGTGCCATCTGCAACAGGCTTGCCGCCCCATCCCAATACCATAGGCACCGTGCATTCCGCATGACCACGTCCTGCCCATCTCGTTTTTCAATTTCTCCGTAGAACACACCGCTTTGGTCTCCCCGCACAATGTACTTCTGATTCTCCATATTTGTTCCTTTCTGCGTTTCAGCGCGCCCGCTTATTTTATTGTTCTCCCCGAATCCGGTACGGCGTCAACGCCTTATACTTTTTACTCCGGATTCTCTCCCGTTCCTTCTCTGCTCTGATCTTCTCCCGCTCCCTGCGAAACTTTATGTATCTCTCGCAGCTGTCGTGGCATATTGCATGCCGGTCTGGGCAATCCTTACACGGCGCGTTCATGCCTCCACCCCGCAGAACCGAAGAAATGGAATCCTCGGTATTTTTGTCCGGTTCCCGGATACCGTTACCGGGAATCCCAGCAGCTCCGGTTTCTGCCTCGCCGCAACCCGAATCAGGTCAGGGCTGCAATGTATTACCCTCGCCGCCTCTGCCGGTGTGATACACGTTTTCTCCATCTGCCGGATTTCCTCCAGCAGCTCCATGTCTGTCATTGTTTTCCCCTCCCAACACAACCACCAGTATTTTGTCCTCAACGTGCCAGCTCTGCACACTATGCAGCAGCACCCATGTTGGAAGCATCGTTGTTTCGTGCGCCTCCCCATGCAGAATGAACCTCCATGTATCTGCCCAAACCAGTGCTGCCAGAAAATCCGGGTCCTCTCCGGCCTTCTGCCATACGTTATTCTCTGCTGCCGTCACCCTTGTCCTCCTCCTTCTTCTGGTTCGCCCGCTCCGCTGCTTCCTCGATTTTTGCAAGAAAATAGCCCTTGTCGAACTCCGTCAGCTTCGGAAACCCGTCCCGGATTACCTCCGCCATCTTCTGCTCCTGCTCAGACATTTGTTTCACCTCTTTCGTTTGTACCCGTAATTTCTATCCCAATCCCTCTTGCTTCCAGTCGCAGGGCCTCGGTTAAGTCCATCACCCGTAGGATCGCGTTACTCAGCTCGTTTACCGCTTTCGTCGGTGCCTCCGATGTGTCCTGCACTTTATCCAGGTCTTTCAGATCGATTTTACTATCATCCTTGTCATCCTTCCTCTTGTCCTTTCCGTGACTTCGTGCTACAATCTCCTTGAAAGGAGGTGTCACGCATTGCCTACAAAAAACTCCGAATTCATGATGAACGAACTCGCTGCCATTTATACCGCGCTTGAAAGTCAGATTGAAGACTGCGAATCTTTTCTGTCCGATTCATCCGTTCCCTTGTCCGAAAAACGTTCCGTCATGGATTCCTTGAAATATAGCAAGTCTGCGCTCCAAAAACTCGACGCTATTTTTTCTGAGAACTCATGCAATCCTCTGTAAAGTTGATCGACAGAATACGTTCCAGCTTCCTCCTTTTTTCTCGCTCCCGCTGCTCTTGTAATTCCACTACAAGGGCAGCGATTTCTTTTGCCGTTCCATTGATTACTACTCTCATGTTCTCCCTCCTTTCCTCTTGCTCTCCCTCCATCCCCGTGGTAAAATTCCATCGAAAGGAGGTGATTCCAATGACAATTCAAGACCTTGACGCTCAGCTTTCCGACGCAAAACTGAAATATTCTCAGCGTACCCAGCAGTGCCTTTCCCGTTGTGATCTTGGCAGTTCTACAACTCAGGTGCTTGACGATTTGTCTCGCTACACGTTTGAACTGTTTGATTCCTTCAAATCCTCAATCATTGACTATTTGCAAGACAAATAAATTCCCGAAACCGTCAGTTGCCGCTGGCGGTTTCGTTTGTCAGCGTCATGCTCATTCCGATTGTTGCCCAGTGGAGTTCGCTTTCCAGCTCACTTACGCGGTTAAGCGCTTTGCTGAGCTGCTCTACCGCATCCATCAGTTCGCTCACCTGCTCCTGCGTCTTTTCCAGGTCTTTCAGGTCGATTCTCAATACCATTTCTCCCCCTCCTTCCTTCGTTTTATCTTCTGTAGCTATAATATATCTATAATAGCT
>ERZ1035037.486-NODE-486-length-11168-cov-11.538558_pt1 | contig 11168 bp, 20 predicted proteins | sample MGYA00520618_ERZ1035037 | MGnify/ENA primary metagenome ERZ1035037 (study PRJEB33766, sample SAMN09781741) | gut metagenome | biome: gut microbiome | host: Homo sapiens | place: Madagascar | study: EMG produced TPA metagenomics assembly of the PRJNA485056 data...
ATTCAACATGTTCCATGCTCCTTTTCGTATTCTTCTCTGGCCTTTTTGGCCTCTTTTCGGATCATTTCCTGCACCTCCGCATAAGTGGAGCTCATGCAGTTGTTACACCTGGGCCTGCGGCAGTGCAGACACCTCCAGATCAAGTCCCTGTTGTCCATCCCATAGACGGGATGCTCTTCATCCTTTTTGTGCCGTCCCATGGAGCGCTTCCACCTCCACCCGGATGCAGTCTCCCTCCCAAAACTCATGGGAGACCTTCCGGACATACTTCGGCCCGTCGTCCGCCAGAAGATACCCCTTCATGGCGTCCACAATGGCCTTCCCCAGCACCGCGTGATTGTCAATATCCAGGCCGTCCGCCCAGTAAAACCGCACCTGCGCCGGGCTACTGATCACCCCCGGTGTGATCCCCGCCCGGTGCATGGCCGCCCGGGCGATCATGTGCAGCTCCTCGGCGTCCCGCTTCCGCTCCGGCCAGCTCTTCCCGGCGTAGTAGGCGTTCAGGCCGAACCGGCGATTCCAGATCGTTTTGGCCTTGCCCCCCTTGGGATACTGGATCTCAAACCGGATCATTCCGGCATCTCCGCGGTCACCCGGATCAGATAGCCGTCCTCCTCCTGCTGTGCGCTCACTTTATAGCGCTCTAAGATCTTGGCCGGATCGAACAAGGGCATTTTCAGCGTCCAGCCGTCCCCCTCCTTCTGGCCATACCACATGGCCAGAACCGCCATGTTGGCGTTCATGGTAGCATGTGCCGCCGCCAGCCCGTCCAGGGCCGTCTTAGCGTTGGGCCGCAGCTGGGCCAGCTCCGCCTCCTGCCGGTCTACCTTCTGCCGGCAGCGCTCCAGCTCATACTCCAGCCGCTTGATCTTGTCTGTGTTTCTCTCCACGGTCATCCCTCCAATAGTAATTTTGCCTTCCGCATTTTCTCGTTCGCCTTCCCCCTGCGGATGCTCTCCCCTCGGAAGGCCAGGGGCACGCACATCTCCAGGATGCGGTCATAGATCCGCTGATACTCCATGCTGGGCGGCTTGCACAGCTCATCCAGGGTCAGGTTTGTGGTCACGATCAGGGGCTTCCTGGCCTTGTACCGCTCGTCGATCACCATGTACACCGTCTCCAGCGCGTAGTCGCTGTGCCGCTCCGCCCCCAGGTCGTCGATCACCAGCAGCTGGTAATACCGCATCTCCTGGGCGATCTGGGTCTTATCCCACCCGGCGTTCAGGATGCGGGGGAAGCTGGTCATCATGGCGGGGATCCCCCGGTCGATCAGATCGTTCACAATACAGGCAGCTGCGTAGGTCTTGCCGTTGCCGGTGCCGCCCCACAGCAGCAGGCCGCTGTTCTCCTCCCGCATCTCCCGCCAGTGATCCACGTACCGGCGGCACTTCTCCAGCTCCGGAGACATCTCCGCCGCCTGGAAGGTGCAGTCCACCAGCCCCTTGTCCCGGATGCCGTTGGCGCGCAAAGTGCGGATCTTCAGGTCTAAGGCTCTGGCCTCGTCCGCCTTCTTCTCCGCCTCCATGCGCCGTTGCTCACAAGCGCACTGACAGCCCACGATCCGCTCCCCAAAGTGGAATTTGATCCTGCACTGCTTAGGCGTCTCGCAGTGGCCGCAGTACAGCAGGCCGTCTTTCATGTAGTCCCCAGGAGCGGGCCGCTGGGCGCTGGCTCTAGCGAAGGCGTCAATGATGGATCCTGTGTTCATAGGCTTACCTCCGTGCTGCCGTAGTCATAGACAAACGGCTGTTTTGGCTTCTGCCTTTCCCACCGGTCCCACTTCTCCGCATTTCTGCAAGCCGCTTTCCAGTCTTTCATGGGGGTCTTGCCGACCATCCAGCCCTTTGATTCGTAGAAGTCGATGAACTCCTGCGGGTCTACTGCCGAATGGCGCTCAGCCACATAGGACTGAACCTCTGCGAGTGTGGGGGGAGTGAAGCGCTTCGCGCGCGTTATATCACCTTGACCTTGTCCTTGACCTTGTCCTTGACCTTGTCCTTGACCTTGCTTTTTTTGGCTTTCCGGAAAAAGGGTTGGGTTTTTTGGCTTTTCCGGTAAAGCATCCGCTTTCTGTTCGATTCTTGGACGGCCTCCTTTTTTCCCGTTTTCACTGCATCGGGCAGAAAACTCTTCTTGCGCCTTGATGGATTCATCTATGTCTCGCTTTATGGCGGGCCAGATAAACCGCTCCGGCCCGGGAAGCTGGGGTTCCGTTCGGTCTCTCCGATATGCGATCATGGCCAGAACTAAAGTCCCCACAGCTTCTTTGTCGTACTCCCGGAAATAATCGTCATAGCTCAGCCATAACTTGACGTACTCTTTGCTCTCAGCCACCGGCCTGTCTCACCTCTCTCTTGGCCTTCACCTTGTAGATCCGGCACAGGGTCTTGTCCATCACCACCCCGCCGGGCAGGTGATACTTCTCGAAAAACTCCCGGTCGCTCATGGTGTGGGCCTCCTGGTGCATCTCCCGGCACAGGGGCAGCACCTCCATGCCCTCGTGAATGATGTCGTCCCGGTTTCGCCCGGCCCCCACCCGATCAATATGATGCAGGTCAGCCTTCCGCCCGGTGATGCAGCACTTCTTGGCGATCAGGCAGGCGTAGATGTAGTCCTGCACGTCGTCCACATACTCCAGCAGAGACACCCGGCACGGGATGTCATACTCCACGATAAACCGCACCAGATACCGCTGGAAGGCGCACACCAGGCTCATAGGGGCGTTGGCCAGGGAAAAGATCCTGTCCGCCGTCTCCCCGAAGTCGTCCGCCAGGAACCGGATCTTCAGGTATTCTTTCGCGGAGTGTACGTCCTGCCCGGTGTAGTCGCTGATCTCCCGCAGCAGGGCGTAGCACATCTTCCGCTGCCGGTCGCTCAGGGGCCGGGCGTCCAGGGGCTGCACCAGGCACTCCTTGTACCCCCGCTTGGTCATGGTGTACCAGTCGTCGTAGTGGGCCCGGATCAGCAGCTCCTGGGTTCGCTCGTCATAACCCACGATCCGGCCCTTTACCGTGTCAACCGGCGTCTTCATGGGTCGTCTGCTCCGCCTGGGCCTGCTCGGCCTGGGCCTTCTTGACGGCTCTCATGCAGCCCCAGCACAGATCGCTGTGATAAGCCGCCCGGCTCTTCTCCACGATCTCCTCCGCCGTGAATTTCCCGGCCTTTCCGTTGTAGCCCATGATGGACTTGCCGCACCGCTGACAGACGATCCTGGGCTTGTCCTGGGGCTCAAGGGGCCGGTCATACTTGGTCTTGTCCTGGTTCCAGTAGACGTCCGCCGCCATGCCCAGGCTCTTGCAGGCCACGGAAATGGCGTCCGTGTAGGCCATCTTGTAGGCGTCGTCGTTGGTGGTCAGGCTGCCCTTCTGGGTATCCACCAGCATCGAGCCGCCGATGCCGAACAGGGGGTCAGACCATCCGTTTTCCGTGGCGTACCGCAGCTCCAGGCTGCACCAGCCCACCACCTCGCCGCTGGCCCCCGGCGTCGTCCAGAAGGCCACGTTCTCGATCTTCCAACCGCTCCCGCAGGGGCCGAACAGCTCCGTCAGCTTCTTCAGCCGCCACATGGGGTTGATGTCCGTCTTGCCCCGCAGCTTGCCCGCCTGGATCTGCCGCTGGGCGTTCTCCGGGCACACCCGGCTCTGCTCGTAAATCTCCATTTTTTCCATAAGCTACCTCACTTCACCTGGAACGTGGGCTCCGTCTCCACGGGTACCACGCCCTCCGGGATGTCCCCGGTCTCTTTGATGTATTTCTTCACATCCTCCCAGCTGGCCTTGCGGGTCACCTTCACCGCCTCCGGCAAATTGGCCTCGCACCAGCTCAGCAGCGCCCCCTCGTTCCGCTCATAGTCGATCCCGGCGGGCTTGCAGATCAGCTCCCCGGACGGCAGAGCGTACTTCTCCGTGCCGCCCTTCGTCACCCGGTGGGGAACGCCGTCGAAATACTGCCGCAGCAGGCCCTCCATAAAGTCGATGGTCTCCTGGGTCTGGGTCTTTACCTGGATCATGCGGGCCTGGTAGAAGTCCAGCCACTTGGCCTGCTCCTCCCGGGCCTCCCGGATCTTCTTCAGGGCCCACTCGGCCCCTTGGTCGTCCTGGATCTGAAAGATCCCGCTCTTCTCTTCGTCCATATGTCCTCCTCAGTCCGCCAGATGCCTGTTGTCCACCGCATCCAGCGCGTCAATGCAGTTTTCGCAGCCCACGATCTCGCCGCCCCGGGCCCGGTAGAGGGTGCTGCACTCCCAGCCGCAGCAGGGGCAGCGGGGCATCTCGTCCTTCTCCGGCTCCTCCAGGCTTGGCTCCGGCATGTATCTCCTCATAGCATCGCCGCCCCCAGCGCCGCCAGCAGGGCATCCCAGAAGAATACCCCCAGCAGGATCATCCCGCCGATGGCGCAGAACCAGAGCCCTGCCTCCTGCCGCTCTCTCCGCAGCTCCTGCCGTGTCCTTGTCCGTCTGTCCATATGTCCTCCTCACATCACCCAGGCGGCCACCACGGCCCCCAGCAGCGCGGTCACGCTCATCGCCAGGCACCCCGCGGCAAATCCGCTGCGCCAGCTGTCGCTCCGCCCGTCCAATATGCTGCCCACCGACATGGACAGCCCGCCCACCGCGCAGACCGCGGCGATCACGATCACAATGTCTCTCATCAGCACATCCCCCTCGCCTGTACGATGGCCTTCGCCACCAGGTCGATCTCATAGACCCGCTTCCGGGGCCCCAGCTGTACCGGCGGGATGCCGTTGCGCTGGGCCCACATATCACCGAACCGAGCGTGAGGGGAATACCCTACCTCCGCAGCAAGCTCTGTTGGGCTGATACAAGCCTTTCCGTAAGCCGCCCGCATCAACCGCCGCTTCTCGGCTATCTCCGCGTTCAGCGCAGATACTCGTTTTTCCTTCATCCTCTTGCCTTTCCCCTGCGGATGTGCTATACTGTCCGCAGGAATCCGTTGTTCCTGTGCCTCGCCCGGTGTGCCTGACCGGACGGGGCTTTCCTTATGCCCGTTTCTTCTCAGCCAGAAAGAGATTGATAAAGTACTGCTGGCCCTTGCCCGTTACCTTCACCGTCCTGGTCACTCGGATGCTTCCGTCCGGCTGATTGATGGTGGTCTCCTTCACCTGGAACCACTCCCGATCCATGCTCCGCTGGGTGGGCAGGTTGTACCGCCCGCCGTCCTTGCACAGATAACCATGATCCCGTAAGAACCGGAACAGCCGGTTCTGCCCGATCTCCACGCCGTTCTGCCGCAGCAGCTTGGCTAGGTCGCCCACCAGAATAGAAGTGTGGGATGCGCTCACCGCATCGGCGAACAGCACCTTTGGCTTGTCCGCTTCCGCCTGGGCCTCCAGGGCCTTCCGCGCTTCCCGCTCCGCCTTGATGGTCTCCAGCAGCTTGATGGTGGTGTCCGGGTCTGCCAGCATCTTCTCCACCGTCTCTGCTGTGGCGTACATCCCGTGCCGCCGGATGGTGGGAAGCACATCGGAAGTTACCCATTTGCGGAAAGGCTTGGCCTCCGGCTTGTCCGACCGAAGAATCACGTTGTAAAGGCCGGATTCATTGATAATGGTCATGCTCTGATCTCCGCCAGGGGTATGAATCTGGCTCACGCCCTTCTCGTCCTCGTCGAGCCGTTCGGCCACCTTGGCCGGAGTTCCGAGTGCAAGCACTCCGCACACGTCCCGCAGTACAAACCACGGCTCACCGTCTCGCTGGATCGTGCGGACTTCGTTGCTGTTGTAATTAAAAATTTGGATCTCGTTCATTCGCCCTCCTTCCCGGCCCTTGCCGCCTGCGCCAGCTCCGACGCCGCCCTGATCTCTGCCGCAGTCACGCCGTAGAGCCGGGCCAGCGTTTTGATGTACTTGCTGGCGATGCCGTTCAGCCCGTGCTCCCAGTTCGACACGGCAGAAACCCTCACCCGCAACTTCTTTGCTATATCTGCCTGTCGCAGGCCCGCATTTTCTCGGAGCTCTTTCAATTTCACGCGTTTATCCCTCCCTTGTTAAGTTCAGAACTTTATATTGACAAACCAAACCAGCGCCGTTATTATGTAGGTGTCAGCCAACAAAATATAAGTTATAAGCCCGCAAACGAAATGATCCGGTGGGGGCCTGGTTTTTTATTGCCTTCGTTCAGTCCTGTAAGGCTATTGTAGCTTCGATTTTAGCAGTTGTCAATATAATAACTTCGTTTTTCGCAGTTTTGTTATTCTATACAAAAAGCCACCAATAATTTTGGTGGCTTTAAGGAGTGCATAGAATGTCACGCGATTTCAAGATTCCGTTTTTTAAGTCCAAAAGAGATAGTCTTGCAATCAATTTGTTTTTGGATGCAAAATTAGCCGCAAACGCAGCAAACAAGGCAAGAACAATTAAAGATTTTATCGAAAACTATGATATTGTTCTTAATTCATTTGAAAAGCTATCAGCCATGAACGGGCGGGTAACAAGCGTAAAAGGAGATCTTACTGGAGAATATCGTAGGTTAAAATTAGAATTCCAACAGCATTTTTACGATGCAATTGATCGAAGCGGCGATCAAATTATAGACAACTACAAAGGATTATATAAATACGACGATGGATATATTAAGCACAGTATTGAACAATTTGAATCTGATATAAATAAATATATTTCTCGCGGGAACTCTGCAAATCAAGAATTTTCAAAGAGCAAATACCGTTACGTATGTCACGAATGTGGTATGTCGGATTTGATTTATGCAACCCAATCTGACCCAAGTAATTTTGGTGTAGATGCAGAAGCAATTATGCAAGCTGAAAGAATTTGGCAACAAAAACAACAAGGCATTTCAGAATCTGAATATGAATTAAGTCAAATCGATTCAATGGAAGGACATGCTTTTGAATATTGGTGCGCTGATATTCTTAGGGAAAACGGGTTTAAGAATGTTGAAGTTACGCAAGGAAGTGGAGATCAAGGTGTAGATGTCCTTGCAGAAAAAGATGGAATTAAATATGCGATTCAATGCAAATGCTATTCTTCTGATTTAGGGAACACTCCAGTACAAGAAGTAAACGCAGGAAAAATTATTTATCATTGCCATATCGGAGTTGTTATGACAAACCGTTACTTTACATCGGGTGCAAAAAAAGCAGCAGAAGCTACCAGTGTTTTGCTTTGGGACAGAAGCAAACTTAAAGAACTAATAAACAACAAAGCAAAGGAATAAAACAATATGGCGAAACGTGATACAGTAAATGTTGATTGCGAAAAAGTAATCCCGCTTATAAAATCAAACGAATGGAATAATTTTGCTTTTTCAAGAAAAGTTGGAAAATACAATTCATGGTTTGGAGAGGTATTAAGAGGCAAAAATCTTCCATCCCCCGAAGAGGCCGCCCGCATGTGCATCCTTCTCAACACCACCCCAGAAAAAATTCTGCTGCATGAGGGTAAGGACGAAAAGGAAACGGCCAAGTGCCAGGAAGATATTAAACTGGTGCAGGAGTTGGTAGAAAAGGAAATGGGCATAAAAAATCCCCCGTCTGAATCGACGGAGGACGATGAAAAAGAGTTTATTCGGTTGTTCCAGTTGTTGCCGCCGGAGGTACAGGAGCGGGAGCTGGCCTATCTCCGCCAGATTGCAGCCCGCGCAACCGATCAAGATAAGTGACTTTCTCCTTCTGGGGAAGCGTTTTGTATAGCTCCAGCGCGGTTTCTGTCATTTGTTCGGTCATTTTTCTGCCCTCCTGTCTCTATCCGTAAGCCAATAATAGAACAACCGTTCGTATTTGTCAAGCCGATTTATGGGACTATTTGAAAAATATGAAAGGATCTTGTGGGCCGGATCCTATTAACCCAAAAGCCCCGCCACACTCCGCAACACGCAGCGGGGCCAGTCATCAAGCGCGGGCGGTTTTCCCGCCTGCGCTTATATTCTAACATGGGAAAATTACACTTTCGGTCGCATTGTGTCTGGGGAAGTTAAGATGGCAAAAAGAATCAGAAAAACAGCCCGTTATCACGGAAAAAAATACGAAGCTACCGGCAAAACGGAACTGGAAGCACTAAAAAAGCTGGCCGCCATGCTGGAGGCAGCCGAAAAAGGCGAAATCAGCAGCAACAGCACTGTAGACGCCTGGTATCAGCAATGGATGGAACTTTACAAAAAGCCCAAAGGATTGACAGCTAAATCCCTGGGAATGTATGATGAGAAGTACAAGAAGTACATCAAGCCCGCCATCGGCCACATGAAATTGAAAGACGTTCGGGATGTCCACCTCCAAAAGATTCTAAACAGCCAGGCTGGTATGTCGGAATCACATGTGAAGAAAATCCGCATGGTTCTCCAGGAAATGTTTAAACGGGCCCGTCAGTCCCGTCTCACCATTTATGATCCGGCGGAGTTGCTTACACTACCGAACATGGCCGTGCATAAACGCCGCCCCATCACGGAAGAGGAACGCAAAGCCATTTTAGCCGTGGCGGAAACCCATCGCTCTGGCCTTTGGATCCTCACCCTACTATATACCGGCATGCGCCCAGGAGAAACCGCCGCCCTTACTTGGGGCGACGTGGACTTTTCCCAGAATGAGATTCACGTCCATGCCGCCAGAGAAAGCGGCATGACAAACACCATAAAGGCCCCTAAGACAGCTTCCGGCGTTCGGGATATCCCAATCCATGCTGCCCTGCGTCCAAAGCTCCAGGCGGCCCGCAGACAGCCTACTGATTATGTTTTTCCAACAGGAGCCGGAAATCCCCAGAATGAAAACAGTCTCCGCCGCCTATGGACGGGCTTCAAGCGTGATTTGGATATTTACATGGGCGCAGAGACAAAGCGGAACAAGATCATCACCTCTGTGGTCTCCGATGATCTTACACCTTACTGTCTGCGGCATACTTTTTGTACTGATCTTCAGCGCGCAGGCGTTCCCATCAACGTAGCAAAGGAATTGATGGGCCACGCAGATATTCAAACCACCGCCAATATATACACCCATAAAGATGGAAAAATTCTCCATCAAAATATGAGCCTATTAGATGGCACCGGTGGAAAAAGTGGTGGAAAATAAAATATAGTGTCCATAGTATCCTTAGAGCGACAAGGCATTTGCGATAAGCGTTGCACTGTTTCCGGTTCTGAATGTTGGGGGTTCGAGTCCCTTCGGGCGTGCCAAAAAGAAAAACCCCGGAAGCCTTGATACACAAGGGCTCCGGGGTTTTTGTTTTGCTTTTTCCGCCCCTTATTTCTCCTAATTTTTGGTACAAAAAGTAACCTGAAATAACATAAGGTGGTGGAAAAGTGGTGGAAAGATTTTTGTCGGAAATGCTATGTGCGGCAAGGGTTTGAAGTGAATATTTTTCTGTTTGTATTCATGGTGGTGGAAGATTACGAAATTCGTCGTATTTTAACCAACACGCTGTTATATACTTTCCGGTTTGTGACCATCAAAGCATCCATCAGTTCATCCATGATGGGCCACAATTTGTCAGGAGGCTTCCCCACAATGCTCTGGAGAAATTCTGTGTCACCGTATTGCATTACTTCATCTGGGGCCGCAGCCGCAGAATACATGATAGGTCGTTGGACACTATCCTGGTTCACGTTGCGGCCCCTGATAGTATACAGCACGGCCAGCTTTTCGTAATTGCTCCAGCTGGATTCTTCGGTTTCAAGGCGGGCAATCCATGCGTTGATTTCCTGTTCATTTAGCATGGAAATGCGCCCCCTTTTACCATTCCACGGAGTTCATGCAGCGCTGAATGGCGTTGCGGATGCTGTCATCGTCGGCCTGATCCAGCATTTCCTGAAGTTGCCGCTTCATATCCTCTTTACCGCCATCTCGGCTATAATGGCCCCGGACATAATGGGTTCCACGGCGGGCATAAGAATTACCCCTGTTATAAGAACCACGCATGTCAGCCTGCCCGTCTCCGTCCCTGGAGTATCTGCGCTGGGAGTAGTCGCCATCCCGGCTGTACCCTTCGTCCTCCAGCATCTCGATTTTATCAATGTTCTTGATGGTGTCGGTCAGCTTGTGGACGATTTCAAGATCGCCAGCACCCAGTTCACCTTTGCGGGCAACTTCGTCCAGCTCCTTGCAGAGCATGTCCCGCAGTTCATACATAGCTTTCATACTCATTTTGGCTCTCCTTTCAGCTCACGCGGTCTACAGACAGGTTTGAGTTTGCGAAGTTGACGGCCTGGGTGCTGGTGTTCTCCATAGCAACCGTCAGACAGCATCCGCGGGGCACCTCCACGATGGCGTTGACGTAGATGTTGAAGTAATTCTCCACCGCAGCAGGGGTCACGATAGCGGTGGCGCTGGTCAGCGGCTCCCCGTTGATGGCCAGGGCGGCGGTGATGGCCTCCACCGTCCCGCCGGTGGGAACGGCGATGTTGCCCCCAAAGCCCACCCGGAAGCGGGCCTTGCACTGGTTGGTCAGACCCCGCAGGGTCACGATGCCCGCACCATCCCGGTGAACGATGCAGGGCTTGCTGTTTACTGCCGTTTCAGTCAGAGGGACGTTCTGACCGGCGGCGACGGTCACGATATTGCCATTGCTGTATTCAGCCATAAGATCATTCCTTTCATAAAATAAGCGGCGGGACTACTGCCCCGCCGCGTTGGTTCCAGTATCAGCACGGGGCTGAACAGTTCGGAGATCCCGAACAGCTGACGCTATGCAGTTGTCAGCAGCCGCAGGTGCCGCATCCCGTGTAGCTTCCGCCCGCCCAGGGGTTGCAGCTGGCATAGGCCGGAATGGGCGTGGGCCGCAGCTGGGAGATCAGGTAGTTGTTCTGGGCGGCCTGAGACGCCGCCAGCTTCAGCCCCTGATTCTCGCTTTGGAGATCCTGCAGCTTGCTCTGGGTCAGGAAGTCCAAGATAGCCCGGCTGTTCTGGTTCTGGTTGTCGATGATGTCCCGGGCGGCGGTGTTCACCGTGTTCCGGGTTTCGCACGCCTGAGACGCCATGTCGTAACGCACCTGGGCGATGGCGGCCCGGTTCTCGCAGCAGCAGTTGGCCGCCTGCATCTGCATGGCGTTCAGCTGCTGCATCAGGGCGGCCTGCTGGTTGCTGCGGGAAAGCTCAGCCTGCCCAAAGCCGTTTGCCATTGCCATGTTGGTGTTGTTGATGAGCTGAGCCTGCTGGTAAAATCCGTCGCAAAGGCCCTGATTTACACTCTCGATCTTGCGC
>ERZ1035037.490-NODE-490-length-11088-cov-12.659476_pt1 | contig 11088 bp, 20 predicted proteins | sample MGYA00520618_ERZ1035037 | MGnify/ENA primary metagenome ERZ1035037 (study PRJEB33766, sample SAMN09781741) | gut metagenome | biome: gut microbiome | host: Homo sapiens | place: Madagascar | study: EMG produced TPA metagenomics assembly of the PRJNA485056 data...
TTATAGATATATTAGTTACTTGGTTACTTATATTTGTAGTATGTTTACATAATGGCTTAGTGATGCGGTTTTTCGGTGGTAACTAGCATCGTAACTAGCAGTAACTAGCAAAGGGGGTTAGTTACTAAAATGGGAGGTCTGAACCGAGGCTTTCGCTGGAAATTTGTTTGATCCAGCATCTCTGCCGCCCCCACCGGGAAGTTACCTGCACATTTGGCACCTTAATCCATCCGGGCGCGCTTTGCATGATAAGGGCAAGCTCGTTACTGTCCTTGCGCGTTGGCTTAAAGCTCTCGCTCAGTGCCTCCTGCCACAGCTCAATGATGCACACGCTCTCGCCCTCTGACTTGTCGTCAAGGTAAGCTTTTATCATGCCAATCCGGTAATCATCCTCCAGCGCGTTTTCCTGATGGTATAGCGCTTCAGGTAGGATGGATTTGTCCAGTACCGGCGGCAGCTCGCCCTTTTGATAGAGTGCATAGGCCTCTGCCCAGCATTGCTCAATGTATTGCTGGATTTCCTCCTTGTGCTCAAAAAGGTCACGGCCTGAGCTCTTGCAGTCCACCGGGTAGTAGCGCCGGTTGCCGGTTTTGTCGGTCAGAAATTCTGAGGTATTGGTGGTACCAACAAAAATGCACTGCCTAGGGCTCTCTGTAACGCGTTTATCGTAAGGTTTGCGGTATGTATCCACCTGTCGCGAAAAATAGCTCTTGGCGGCCTCTACCTCTTTTGTGCGCTTGAGGGCTAACAGCTCGCTAACCTCACAAATCCAGCCGCCCTCCACAGCCTCGACACCTCGCTGGCCATCAATCTCGTTTACCTCCCGAAAAAACTTATCGTCCATCGCCAGCCAGCGGATGATAGTGGATTTGCCCTCGCCCTGCTTCTTGCCGATCAGCACTGCCATATCCTCAAATTTACATCCGGGGTTAAAGGCGCGGTGGATGCCGCCAGCGAAGATGAGCCGGGAAACCTCCTCAGAGTACGGGCAATCATCCACTTTGAGCCACTCAATCAAAAAGCGCTTGATTCGGGGCTTGCCGTCCCAGATGATGGATTGAATTTTGTCCCGCACCGGATGGTATCGCCGCTGGTTAAAGCGCACACGGAGCGCATCATCCAGTTTTTGGGGACTATAGATGCGATATTTTTGTTCGATGTATCCGCGCAGCCAGCTATCATCTTCGTCCTTCCAGCGTCTGATTTCGCCATTTTCGATGCACTCCGGGGAGTTGGAGAGCTCGTTATACAGGAGCAAATCCTTCAGAATGGGGTCGCCCTCCAGCACGGCAGAAAAGTTTTCAATCACTAGTGCCGGGTTCCCTTTCTCGGTATACTTCAGCGGGATGGGGCAATCCTTTAGCATCTGGTACTCGATTTCGCTTTTTTCAAGCTCCTTTTCTTTCTCAGCGAAGGATTTTAGCAGCCTCCGAAACTCTGTCTTTACTCGTAGCTCCATTGCGCGCCGCTCCAGTTCCTGTAAAGTGCGTTCATATTGGATGGGGTCAGCGATTTCTAGCAGGGACAAAAATACATCATCTTGCAGGATGGTGGTGCAAGTAAGCTGCTCGATGGTAGCACTTGTAAAAGATATCAAGGTGCCTCCCTCCCCTCTCGCTCAATTTCATCGTCTAACCGCTCTATCTCCGCCAGTAGCAGTGCCTTTTCCTGTGCCTGCTCGTGGGTGATGATTTTCAGCTGTCTGCATTTAAGCCACTGTGAGCGCCTACAAAGCGTTTTTTGCTTTAGACTATCCTGTTTCGCTTTTTGCTCAAAAGCTCGTCTGCTCCGCTCCTGCTCGCGCTGTAGCGTATCTCGCAAGCTTTGCTTCTGTCCGATAAGTCCAAGTCGGAAATCACCGTCCAACTTTGCCACTGCCTGCCAAAAACTGCACCGCTCTATCTCCATCACAAAATCAATCACACTGCCGCCCTTGCCGCATCCGAAGCAGTGCCAGCTGTTTTGCTCAGGGTAGATTTTTAAGCTCGCGTCCTTGTCCCCGGGGTGGAACGGGCAGTGTATAAATCCTGCCCGCCCCGGCTCTAGGTGATAAAGGGCGAGCACATCGGAGATACGCACCCTATCTTTAACTTCTTGCGCTAAGTCCATTATTACTCCTGCCCCTCCAAATAGATTTTTGTTTCATAATGCAGGATTGCCGTTATCATCTTGCCGGTAAGCTCTGGCGTGCAAAAATAAATTCTTGCATCATATCGGGCTTGCCATGCCAGAATTGAGGCCATCAGCGCTTGTGGCTTCATCTGGCTACGGTATCGGGCCGCCTGTATCTTCTCCCAGCTCGCGTTCTCAACTAGCAGGTGCAATCGTGTGCCCGCCTGCTGTGCGCGTTCAAACTCCCGCTCAAATCGCTTGCGCTCTCGGGTAAAACATTGGCACAGCTCGTCTAAGCTCATCTTGCGCTCCACCACTATAGGCACCCTGCACGGCTCACCATCCAGTTCAATCTCACAGCCATAGTCTCCGGCATCCAGCTTTTCTCTCCGCCAGCGCGGGAAATCTTCTTTGCGCTTTCGGGCGCGCTCGGTATCCTGCTCGCGGGTATCGATCAGCACAGTAAGGGTTTCCAGCGCGTCCCGAATCTCAAAATGCGTGTAACTCATGGCTTAAAATGGGAGGTCTTCCTCGTCATCCTGCTTTACCTCCGGCATGATATCGATGCCGGCAGGCTTTGCGCTCGCGTCCAAAGGCTTGTCTGCTGGAAGCTTAAAATCACCACTACGCACCTTAGCCACATTGATAAAGCTATGCGGTTGTGCGCTCCACCCGGTTTTGCCATTGTAAGCCCATTCCCGATCCTGATACAGGCAGCCTACAACCTTACCCTTGAGTCCCTTCTCGTTCCAGTCCCAGTGATAGCCGGGATTGCTTTCTTCAATGGCCTGCGTTGTGCGCTTAAAAGTTTTCTTGGTCCACTCGTCCTTGTCGGTGCCATCGTCCTTTGGGATGTATAGGCGCATTACACCCTTCCACTTTTTATCTTCAGCGTTCTGCGCATCGAAGTTCCGGCGATAAAATCCCGCAAACTCGCCGGTTGCGATTTCAAAGGCAATCTCTAGCTTACTGAAGGTGCTGCCGTCCTTGCCGGTGTAGGATACCTCCTTGGCATCCATGATTTTTACCTCGTAAGCGCCCTTCGGCAGCTTTTCAAAGTCCGCTACCTGTACTTTGTCGTAACCTGCAAATGGTTTCATAATTTATTCTACTCCTTTATTATTATCTAATCCCCAGTACTCCCGGATGGTGGTATCTACAGCCTTTAAATCGTTTTCGATTTCCAACTCAAACATTCCTTCAGGGGATTTTGTAATGTCGTTCCCATCATTTTGTGTGCGGAAGTAGTGCCTTGTCCCATCACACATACACCGCAAGGCGATTGTCACCATTCCTTCGATGCACACCTTTTCATCCAGCAGTTTTCCGATAGTCCGTAGCTTTGTGAGCCCGTAATCGTTGGTGAGCTCGTGCATGATGATATATACAATCACATCTTCCGGGAGCTCGTTTTTGGTAAATTCTATCAGTTCCCAAAAATCATCCGCAATGGTATTGTACAAATCAAAACTGCTCGAGCCAGCCTTGGGAGCCGAGTGCCCACGCATAAAGGTATTGGTTTGCAGGTAGCCGGCATCATCAATCACCGCTGTTTTGGTGGGCATTTTTTTAAGCCCTGCTTTAATGCTTTTTACGCTGTCAGATTGGTACTCGTATTTGAATTTCTTCCGAAACGGAAGCCTCTTTCTTATCACATTCACAAAGAAAATTTCATCCTCTGCAAAATTGAGTAATGCTCTTGATTTCCCCGTGCCCGAACGGCCATAAATCAAAACCGGAATCCCCATTAGTCCCCCTCCTCTCCTGCATCCTTCAGCGGGCAGCTCTCATCAATTTTAAGCTCCGCGAAAGGTAAAATCTCATGGGTGATAGTGCAAATCTCCCTTTTGTGGTTGCTGGGGTCTGCTACACAAAAAGTGCACCACCTGCAAACCTGTTCATCATTCGGAAAACTCACTTGTCGAATGAGCGTCTTTGTTATGTATTCGTCGCAACCCGTGCGCTGCCTCAAATCAACCCCTCCTCTAACTTAATTTGGTAATCATCTGTATAAACTTCTGGATTTTGCCACTCTACCCCGATATAATTAAGGACATGGCCCCATCCGTACCAACTTCCATCCTCTCGCTGGATGATGTGATTCATCCACATCTCCCATTCCTTCGGATTTGTTTGATACAACAAGTCAAACCGATGCGGCCTCGTCTCCATGTGGATTCCAAAACCGCACATACTGCATCCCGTTCGCTGTGCTTTGGTAGTTCTCAGCGTTCCATCACTATCCTGCACGATTTCGCCATAAATTTCCGGCACCGGCGCGTCCAGTTCCAGCGCCAACCTCAGCAGATCCTGCCGATTAAAAATTGCAAACGGGCAACTTCGCTTAGTAGTTTTCCCAATGTAGTTACACCCGTGTATCATCAATGACTTTTGTCTGCGCCCCCCCTCAGAGGCCATCAACCCCATATATGGATATCTTCCGCTTTCTCTTGCATAATCGTTGCAAGGTTTCTCCTTGAGGTAGTAGCAGCACTTGTCCGATACCTTAAAATCAGGTATTCCATAATCTACACCCTCGTTTTCATTCTCATAGCCGCCAAACTTTTCTAGCCACTTCTGCGAGAGTTTCATTCGGCTGTTTTTCTGCCAGCCACCATAAGCTCCCGTTTCGCCGGTGATAATAGCGTGTCGAACGGTTTTGTTCTTTTCACTCGGATTTTGCAGTAGGCTGATTTTCCCGGCAATTTCCTTTGATAACACCGGAAAGCCGTACTCTCGGATTACCTCAATCTTGCTTTTGAACGGCGGTAGCGACTGCACACCCAGCTGTTTGTGAATCTTTTGAATGCTTTTATCCTCCAAAGCAGATACCGATATAGCTGGCACATCAATCCCAATCGAGCGCAAAAACAACAGTAGAGTGATGCTATCAAGTCCACCAACAGCCACGTAACAATTTCTGTTGATTTCTGGATTCTCAAAAAATCTCCACGCAGTTTCTTCAGCAAAAGCCTTTTTAAACTCATACCCCTCTTTTTGCCATGCCTGAAAGTTTGCAACCTTGTGTTTAGTATCGTTTTCTTCCATGCGCTCCAATACGTTTTTCAAATCAACCCCTCCTTCACATAATCCAGGAATTCTCCCGAGTGCCGGCAGAACTCTGCCTTCTCCTCCTGAATGAGTTTGTTTTTTTCTGGGTCCAGCATTTCCGCCAGATACCCGGCAGTAATCACACGCAGTTTTTCTTCCTCGTCCGCGCCCTCAAACATCCAGTCGAGCCAAAAATCTGCCTCGTGCTCTGCAATATAGCCAGGCACAAAGTCCGCGCCCTGATTGCTGAGATAATCATACAAGCAATCGTTGCATACTCTGTCCCCGTTGCTAAAGGCGACCAGCTCATCATCCGGTACCCAGAGTTTACAACAGGTGCATCTGCTGCACTCTATGTCTCGGCATTGCGGGTCGTGGCGCTCAGCACCTACAATCATGCCGTTTTCAAGCATTGATTTTCCCTCCTTTTTGCTCTTTTGCCTCGAGGATAAGCACCAATCGGTGTAAAAACTGCTTGTTTGTTGGTGTTTTTGCTGGCAGTAGACTCGGGCTAAAGTATCGTATCATCAGAGCGGTCGCAGGGTTTTTATATGCCTGCTTAATGGCCCTCCCGATAGCACTTCGCACCGCGTTTGGTTTTGTGTTGTGCTTTTCCCCGAGCGCAAGGTAAATATCCTGTAATTTCGCTTCCCCACGCGGGTCCATCACCATGGCTTCGTGGATATAATTCCTGCCTGCGCCCCGCTCTATTCCGAGCCCACTAAGCAGTCTGTCTAACTCAAGTTCATCCATCTTTATCCCTTCCTTCTCTGCCGCCTTTTGGCATCTCTGCGGTTGCAGGCATCTTTAAATTTTTCGCGCAAGTGCCGAACCTCGCCATAATATATCTTAGCGTTGCGCTCATCCGCACAGTCATAGGCAATCCCGGCAAGGCAGCCATCACAGCCGCCGGGCAAGCCCTTATATTGGCAGTGTTCGCAGGTCTCGCGCTCTGTTTTCTTTGGCCCGCTCATTTAGTCCGCCTGCCTCTCAGCTTCGATTTTGGCACACCGTACCGCCTGTTTTACAGCACGCTTTTTTTGTTTCCAGTAGCGGTGCCGCTGGATTTCTTCAGCCACAATGTAGAGCAACGGCAGCACCAGCATCCCGCCGAAGAGCACCAGTCCCAGCATGATAATCTCGAACATTACTCGATATCCTCCCCTAAAAAGTATTTGTGCATTTCTGCAAGCTCGATGTCCAGCGCACGGCAGATGATGTAAGCCTGATCCAGTCTTGGGCTAACCTTGCCGTTGCAAATGGCGTAAACATAGTTTTTGTCTTTGCCAATCATGGCAGCAAGCTGGATTCCGGTTATGCCCTTTTCCATCATGCGTCCCTTTAACTTTCTGAGTTTTGGCATGGCTTTTTTCCTCCTTATGCCGCATCATATTTAACTACCAACTCGCGGACTACCTTGATATAAATTTCAATCAGCTTTTTGTCCTCGGCAATCACATCCACTTTGCTCAGTCGGTCCCGTTTGGATTTGCAAACCCCTTCCTCCGCCATGCGCCTCCGCTTGTTGGTCAGCCGGGTTTCCAAACTTACCCCCGCACGCTTGTCCACCAAACTGAATACTTCGTTGTTCACCTCTCTGATATACTCGTTTCCGCCCATGCTATAAGCAATTTTGACAATCAGCTTTCGGCAATCCTCCCGCCATCCGTTCGGATTAATACCCACAAGTTCGCGGATATTCTCCACCTTCTGCTCCACTTGATGCAGTTGCCTTGCCTGCTCCTGTTGTGCAAGCTCGTTTTCAATCGCTTTGTCAGTTAAGAGCTTTAACATCTGCATTTCCGGGGACAGTCGGCTCAGGTCGCGTGAAGCGGAATAGCTTCCGGTTTTGCGGATAGAAGGAATGACCTCGCTTGTCACCCAGCGCTTGAACTTCTTTGCCGTTGGCAGCTTACTGGACAGTACCAGGCTGTACAGACCGGATTCGTTGATGATGGTTGTTTCCTGTGCTCCTGAAGGGGTCTCCATTTTGGAGATACCTTTATCTTCTACATCAATGTGCTTTCTCACAGCATCGGTTGGTTTCTCGTATCCCAATGCCACCGCTACATCCTTCCCGACAAACCACGGTTCGCCGTCCTTCTCGATGGTGCGGATTGCCCCAAACTCTGGGCTGCTGAAAATCTGTAAATCTGTCATAGTTTCCTCCTTTGGTCATCTTCCCTTTCGTGCTATAATGGAGCAGGAAGGGAGGTGAATTGATATGCCAGTCTTTAATGTTTCTGCAACAGGATTTTGTCCCGTGTTTAAGGATCAGCGTCAGATTGTAATTACAGTAGAAAAGTCCAGTTTTCTTTCCTCCGGCGTCGAGTATGTGCCACGTCGCTACGATTGCCCATGCTCCGATTCCTGCACAGTGATTGATAGTGGCGAAGATTGCCCCATCTTTGCCAACTTCTCCTATCACTAATCCTTACATAAGGCCGCTTGCCAGCGGTCTTATTTTTTTGAATCAAAAACGTTTTCTGTGTTTATATTTACCTGACCAAGCCTCTCCCAAAAGCTATCACTCGGTATCAGATCGAACGGCGAGAATTTTGGAACGGCACAGGTTTCAATGTCCACATTCGCCATCAGATGCAGTATCACTTCCTGTGCTGGTACACGTTCGGCGTCCAGGCTGAAATCAATCCTGCGCACTCCGCGCACCTTCTGCCCGTCAATCCATACCTCACCATGAACCCCATCGGGAGATTTAATCTGAACTTTTGGCAAGGTTTCTTTTTCTTTGAATTTTGTTTCCATCTTTACCCCTCCTTTCCTTCTTCTCCTTTTCGTGTTACAATGAACGCGAAGGGAGGTGGTTATTATTTCAAGTGAAATTATTTGTGCTATCATCACATTTGCTGGAACATTGTTTTCTGTTATCTCTGCATGGTTTGTTTCTAGATTGTCCATCAAAGCAGAAATTGAAAAACTACAAAAAACATGGGAACATGAAGATGTTGTATCATCGGATGATGAATTTTCACAAATGGCTGAATCTGTTGCAATCTATCTCTATGGTGGCATTAGTATTGCAAATTGCATTGGTAAGGTTTCCGCTCTCCGTTCAAAAGAATATGGAGAACTGGCTAAATCATTAGATGATTTATATATTGCTATCCAGACTTTGGATAAAACAGCCATTAACAAAGCCTTATCCAAAGTAATAAAAGAGAAGCGAAAAGCCAAATCCCATCAACAGAGCCAAAATGATGGCACATAAATATCCCATTATTTTTCTTGCACTGCGGCGCTCTTTGAAGTAAAACGCTTCGATGAGCGCCATTGTTGTAAATGTTGTGATTACTGCTATACCAACAATTACGTTTCCTAAAAGCGTTACCTTCTGCACCTCTACCATCCCCTTCACCTCCTCTCAATTTGTGTGATTGAATCTTTTTAAGATACTTTTGGAGTAAAAAAAATCTCATCGATTTCTTCTGCCGTCAATGCGTATGCTTTTTTGATCGCCGCAATCTCATTTTGCGTAAACTGAGCACCATCTGCTTCATTGATCTTGGCGTTGGTTCTAGATAAACTCAGTCCAAGTACATTTGCTAGATTGGACTGAGTATTTCCATTTTTAGCAAGTACACTAGCAAGCAACTGTTTATTCAAGTTTTTCACCTCCATTTGTGTGATAGTGTCTTTTTAAGACACCACTAATTTACCACAGTTTTTGTGTCTTGTCAAGATACTTTTTCTTGATTTTTTAAAAAATTATGATATAATTAAGATGTGTAAAGGAAGGTGTTGCTATGACAACAGGTGAAAGAATACGTAAATTACGTATCGAAAAAGATATGACGCAGGAAATGTTAGGCGAAAAAATTGGAGTTAAAAAAGCTGCAATTTATAAATACGAAAATGGGTTAGTTGTAAACCTAAAGCGAGATATTATTGAAAAACTAGCAAATGTTTTAGAGGTTTCTCCTTCTTATCTTATGTGTTTAGATGAATCAAAAAATGCTTCTCAAGGCTTCCAACCAATTCCGAACATGAAAAAAATCCCCCGCGTCGGTCGGATTGCCTGCGGCACTCCTATCCTTGCGGAGGAAAATGTGGAGGAATATGACAGTGTTCCAGAATACTGGAAAGCGGATTTCACGCTGATCTGCGTTGGTGATAGCATGGCACCGAAGATTCAAAGCGGGGATTTGGTAGCAATCCGCCAGCAGGAAACGGTGGAAAACGGTCAGGTAGCCGCTGTACTGATAGACAATGAAGCAACATTGAAGCGAGTATATATTTACCCAGATAAACTCATCCTTCGGCCGGAGAATCCAGAGTACGAACCAATCGTGATATTAAATGGAGAATCTAGCACTATCCGTATTGAAGGACGTGCCGTCGGCTTTTGCCGTGGGTTATAAAAAAAGCCCCACTCAGACCGGTTCTCTGAGTGGGACGATGAGAAACCGCGCGGTTCGTTTGCACAGCCTTCTCAATTTTTATTATAACAAGATTGATTGATATTGTCAATCAGAAAAACCGCCCTCCGTGTTGGCGCACAGAGAGCGGCAGATTGTCTCCCACGATAGGAAACGTTATATAATGTCCAATGTTATTATAGCACTTCTTTGGTGGGCTGGCAACTGCACACCCAAAAAAAGGAGTGTATTTTTATGCCAAAAAAGAAACTCGCCCCACCTACATGGGACGAAAAAAACAACCGATGGAAAAAGGTTGCCTACTGCAACAACATATCTAAAACGTTTTACTCCAAAAAGCGTGGCGCGATATCAGCAGAAAAGGAGATCACCGCCGCTATCAATGCCTGGAAAGATAAGATGGAAGGGCTGACTGGATGCGGAAAACTCACCCCCATGTCCCGTGTAAAAGATGTGTACGAAGATTTTAAAATAGATATTGAAAGCCGTACCAGCCAAGCAAATTGGCGGACGGTTGAATGGAGATTTGACAGCTGGATTATCCCGCTAATTGGGAATCTGAGTATCGTTGATCTCAACGACGGAATCTTGCAAAGGGTAATCAATAACGCATACAAAAAGGGTGAGCTGTCCCGAAAAAGCCTGCTAAATATGCGCGCGGATCTAGCGGCGTTTGTAAAATTTTGCCGAAAAAATCAAATATCCTCCTATCATCCCGAAGACATCGACATCCCAAAAAGCGCGGCCAAAAAAGAAAAGAGGATTATGCAGCCATATGATCTAAAGGTCTTGTTTTCTGTCGATACATATTCTTACTATGGGAAAAGAATTTTTGAGCCGTATATCTATGCCTTTCGCCTCCAGGTGCTGCACTGCATGCGCCCTGGAGAAGTGGGAGGACTGAAAAAATCTGATCGCACTGGGGACGTTGTAAAAATCCAAAGGTCAATCAATTTTTTGGGCGAAACGACGAAAGGCAAAAACGAAAATGCAGTTAGGGCTTTTAAACTGTCCGAACTGGGGAAAGAGTGTTGGGATAAGCAAGCAGCCTTGTCAGATAGTGATTGGATGTTTCCAGAGTTTAATACCGAATCATATAGAAAAAGGCTGAAAAAATATTGCGAATCCAATGGGATTACTGTTGTCTCCCCATACGAATTAAGACACACATCTTTTTCGATCATGCAGGCCCTGCCGGAAGGCCTTGTAAAAGCTGCCGGAGGCCACTCCAAAAACATGGATACCTTTGGCGTGTACGGCCATGAAATGCAAGGCGATATGGATTTGACTGCCCAACTGTTGCAGCAAAGATTTAACGATCTGTTGAGCGATAAATAAAAACAATGTCAAAACCATGTCAACCGCTAAAATAACGTAAAACAAAAGCTCGAGAAATTCGCGCAATCATGCGAAAAACTCGAGCTTGTGTTTTGGTCTGAGTGGCGGGACTTGAACCCCATCGCATAGTATGTTAAAAAATACAACAGTTCATTTTATAGCGCGTTTATGCGATTTATAAATAATATAT
>ERZ1035037.491-NODE-491-length-11069-cov-14.735337_pt1 | contig 11069 bp, 14 predicted proteins | sample MGYA00520618_ERZ1035037 | MGnify/ENA primary metagenome ERZ1035037 (study PRJEB33766, sample SAMN09781741) | gut metagenome | biome: gut microbiome | host: Homo sapiens | place: Madagascar | study: EMG produced TPA metagenomics assembly of the PRJNA485056 data...
TTTTATTTGCAAATTTAATTAATTACTTAGATGTACTTCTATATTTTATGATGACTATTATTTAAACTAATGAACTTACTGAGTAGTTATAAACTCTTTTTCTTTTCTTTAAATGCTTTGTTGCTTTCAAATTAAAACTTTTACCCTGTATATTTTATACAAATATATCAATTTAAAAGTATTCACAAAGTTTAACTGAAATAGTTTGCTCAAAATTAAGATTTTTGTGCAGAAAAGCTTAAATTTACAACATATAAAAATTAAATAACGGATATTTAACTTAAACAAAAGGAGATTTCAATATGCAAGAAAGGAGAAATATTAGTAGTATGCCTACTGCAAGTGAAAGGGCTATTTGGACATTATATCATTGGGGTGCTATATTTGCTCCTATATGTATAATGCTTTCTCATTGGTATATATTCTATGTATTCAGTCAGAATAACTGTGAGCTGATGCATTACTCTCCTGCTAATGAAATATGTATAGCTTGGATATATACAATATTGTACTTAGTTGTACCTTTTGTATTATTACCTGCTAGTTATCTTTTCAGATGGTGTAATCTTTTCAGAGTACCATTTATTTACTTTATATTTATTAATGTAGAAAGATTATATTATGGCTCTTGGTTCTGTACAAATGAAATGATAGATACTCACTATATCCTCATCTATTGTATTATATGTATATATGGTTTGGAACTTATTGGATTAACTTTAAAATACCAGAAGGATATTAGTAGAAATATTAAGCTTTTTAAGATTTATCTTTTAAGAAGAACTAAAAAAATGTTTACTGGTAGCCATGCTAGTGATAATATGTGTGATGAGATTATAGATATAATTGAAAAGAAACATGCCTAATGGATTTAAGAGAACAATTTTTATGTAATGCCTTAGATAGATTTAAAGAGATGATAACCAATGGAGATTGTTCTAAGGCTGATATTACTTATTTTTGCAATCTATCTAAATATGAATTGGATAGAAGAGGAGCTGCTATAGACAAGAAAGGATGGCTTACAAAGATAGAAGCCAGTCAAATGCTTGGAGTTAGTACTTCCACCTTTGACAGAATGATTCTTAAAGGCGTCTTACCCAGGGGAAAGAAGATTGTAAATCAAAAGAATTTAGTATGGAAATGTGATGATATTGAGCAATTAAAACATATAATGTTGCTCAATATAAAAAGTTGATATACAATAGGTTGGGTGTAGAGCTTGAGCAATGTTTATTGTTCAAGCTTTTTTGTTATATCTTTGCTACAGTAATCGGTTACAAAGTGTTTTTAAATCTAATATTTAATTGCTTAATAAAGATTGTATCATGGATATGACAAATGAGAAAGTAGTAGAGAAGAAAGTCTACGAAAACAAGAAGGATGAATATGCATCTAAAGGTGTTGCTGGTACAGCCCTTGGCTTGGGTATAGCTGGCACTGCTCTTGGTGTATTGCCTTGGCTTACAGGTAATGGTGGTCGCAATATCTTTGGTTCACTTGGTAATAGTATGCCAGATAATGTTAATATCAACACCTATGGTGGTATGACTACAAGTAATGCTGCTCCTACAGCCCTTGAGGTAATGCAGAAAGAGTGTTCTGATGAAGTAAGGTTGCTTACTGACATGTTTACTTTGAAGTTGAATACTCAGCAGCAGATGTATGACCATCGAGATACTGACATCAATGAGAAGTTTAGTATGTGGAAAGGCTTTGTAAATGCATTAGATGCTGAGAATAGGAGAAGTATGGAGGCAGAGTTTGGTCTCTATAAGTCTCAAAGGGATGCTGATGATCACTTGAAGGATGCTATGGTAGCTCAGGGATTCTCCCTTTACAAGAGTCAGCGTGATGGCTTTGATGCTCTTAATGAAAAGTATGCAGCAAAGTTCAATGAGCTTGATAAAGAAGTAGCAGTACTGAAGGCTATACGTCCATATCAGGATAAGTTGTTGATGGATTATACTGATAAGAAGACCTGCACCTGCATCAGAGGTCAGCTTGTATTGCCTAATACTCCTGTAGTCAATGGCTATGGTAGTTATAATGGCTGCAACTGTGTGAGTAGTGCAACACCCACCACTGGTGCCTAGGCAGAAAGCTTCTAAGAAAGGAGCTAAGAGAAAATAAGACAGGTGTGAGATACTACTAAAAGGTATCTCCACCTTTCTAAAATAAGTATCAATTTTAAATAGATGTTAGTATGAATTTTGCATCAGACCCTATATTAGGAGGACAACAAAGTCAACAGGATACACTCAGTCAGATGAATGAGTGGGCACAGAAGTTTGCAGAGTTACAGAAGCAGAAAGGTAATTTCAATATGCAACCACAGCAATCAAAGACTCCTACCTGGGATGAGATAGATAAGATAATGGATAGTCTTACAGATACCCAGAAGAATTATCTTAACCAAAACCAAGACTTTGTAGAGAGTTATCAAGATGTAGCCAATATCTTACAGAGAGAAGAACTTAGAATCATTAGACCTCTTGTAGAACAAACTAAAGATGGTAAGGAAGCTTTAGATAGACACCTGGCACTTATCAAGAAATTAAAGAAGAGTGCTATGCAGGCAGAAGAAGAGAAGACTGCTTTATGGAATGAATATATGACCAACTATAGTGATATGACTTTCAAGGACTTTATGACAATGAAGAAGCAAGATAAGAAAGGAGGCTCTAAATGAATATACCTACACTTAAAGAGAAAATGCTTAGTAGCTTAGATATTTGGCTAAAAGAACGTATTGATGAAATGGTAAGTGATAATCCCACTTTAGCAGTATCTTCAGTCTATATTAAGCGTGGATGTCATAACATCCTTAAAAAATATGAGGGAAAGATAAGTCAAAGTATTGATAATGCAGCCTTATTCCTTGCAGATGAGAAGGGGGACATCAATACCAATACATTGTTTGCAGATGTAATTGAACTCTTCAAAGGACTTGAGGATAGCCCCTTTGATATAGGATTGGTTCAAGGTGTAGTAGGCAAGGGGAAAATTTCCATAACATTGCCAGACAACATTTTTACTAACATCATATTTGGTAATAAGAAAACTATCACATTCAATGAGAAAGACTTCTTGGAATTGAAGGCTTTGCTTGTTGAATAATAAATACTTAGAGATATGGAACAGAAAGAAATAATGAATATGTTTGATAAGCTCTATACCAAGATGAGCACATCCTGTGACCCTAATAATATGCATATCTTTGGTAATACTATGAAGAGTATGTTTAAAGATATGATAGAATTGAGACCAGATGTAGCTCAGGAATATCTTGATAAACTTGAAGCTATCAATTGGAAGAATTATCTGTCTAAGAAGGAAGCTATAACCATAGTAAATAGTATGGAACCTTCAGGAGGTTGGGATGTTTCAGAATGGGAGAGATGTATGAAGAATCTGGATTTCCGTACTGAGGATTCTCCTTATTATAATAAGTGGGCTATGTATGTTGCAATGAATATGATCTACTCTGATAGTGCCAGTACTATTGCTAAGATTGCAGGTAAGAGTCTTTCTGAAATGCCTAGAGAGGAAATATTCAAGGCAATACATTGTTTAGCTTTAGATAAACTAAAAGATAAAGATGGTATGTTTGACATACGAGCATACTTTCATGTATAAAGAATTTACATCATAAGATTTACTGTTTGTGTTAAGGAGGGGATTCTACTAAGAGTCTTCTCCTTTTTATATTATATTAGTCAGTTGATTTAGAGTGACTTAGGAAAAATGTTAGATACCCTATATTGATTACTTCTTTTGTTATCTTTGCAAATAAAGAAAATAAAGAAATATAAATATGGCATGTAACGCAATAGGTGGATTCCCATCACAACAGTTATCCTTTAGTAAGAAAGGAAAGGTATGGAGACAAAAATGCGTGGATTTTGGAGATAACCATAGTTTACTTCATTATCATTTGACCAGAAAGTCTGTTGCTGCAATGAAGATAAACAAAGACTTGATTAATGGTCAGATACACATGAGTGACTTGAAGTTATTCCTTAATCCTTATGGTATTGATGCGTCCTTTATTCCAGACAGTATACAGCATTATCCTATCATTAACTCTAAGTTAGCAGTACTTAGAGGTGAGGAATCAAGGAGATTATTTGATTTCAGAGTAGTAGTAACCAATCCTACTGCTGTATCAGAGATGGAAGAGGAGAAGAATAATCAAGTAAATATGATGCTTCAGCAGTTAATGATGGATGATTCAATGAATGAGGAAGATTTTAATCAAGAACTACAGAAGCAGTCTGGCTACTTTACCTATGAGTATCAGGATAAGAGAGAAGTAAGAGGTAATCTCTTACTTAATCACTATATGAAGGAACTGGATATTCCTCAGCTCTTTAATGAAGGTTTTGTAGATGCTTATACTCATGGAGAAGAGGCTTATCTCTGTGACATTGTAGGAGGAGAACCTTATATAGAGAAGATTGATCCATTAAAGATGAGAGTCATTAAGTCAGGCTATTCCAATAAGATAGAAGATGCTGATATGATAGTCTTGGAAGACTATTGGAATCCAGGTAGAATCATTGATACTTATTATGACCAACTTACAAAGAAAGACATAGAATCTTTAGAGACCACTCTCAATAACATGAATTGTAACTATACTGATTCTCTTGACAACATTGATGCCAGGTATGGTCTTGTACCCAATATCAATATAGATACTACAGCTGGAGATGCAGTCTTCAATCCTCTTAGTCTGTTTGATGATACTATTGATACCACATACTTACCTTATGATATGAATGGCAATATCAGAGTATTGAGGGTATATTGGAAATCAAGAAGACAGATAAAGAAGGTAAAGAGTTATGACCCTGAGACTGGGGAGGAAGAGTTTAACTTCTATCCTGAGACTTATCATTGTGATCCTTTGAAGGGTGAGGAAGAACAGACCTTCTGGATTAATGAAGCATGGGAAGGTACTAAAATTGGTACTGATATATATGTAAACATGAGACCAAAACCTATTCAGTATAATAGACTAAGTAATCCTTCAAGATGCCACTTTGGTATCATTGGTAGTATCTATAGTACAAATGGTGATGTACCTTTCTCTCTTGTAGATATAATGAAGCCTTATTCCTATTTCTATGATATTATCCATGATAAGCTTATCAAGCTTCTTTCCAAGAATATGGGTAAGATTGTAAGGATGGACTTTGCTAAAGTACCTAAGGGATGGGATGTAGATAAGTGGCTCTATTATATTAATGTGAATAACATTGCTGTAGAGGATAGCTTTAAGGAAGGTAATATAGGTGTAGCTACAGGTAAGCTTGCAGGTGCTATGAACAATGCTTCCTCTGGTGTTATTGATGCTTCCTTGGGTAATGAAATTCAACAATACATTAATCTTTTGGAATGGATTATTAATAAGGTAGGTGAGATGGCAGGTATCTCAAGGCAGAGAGAAGGTCAGATTTCCAATAGAGAGACTGTTGGTGGAGTAGAGAGAGCTACCTTACAATCCTCTATGATTACAGAGACTCTTTTCTCTATACATGATAGTGTTAAGAAGAGAGTACTTGAATGTTTCTTAGAAACAGCTAAGATAGCCCTTAGAGGTAGAAAGAAGAAATTTGATTATATCCTTGATGATGGTAGTAAAAAGCTAATGGAGATAGATGGTGATGAGTTTGCAGAATGTGACTATGGTCTTGTAGTAGATAACAGCAATGGTACTCAAGAACTTAATCAGAAGATTGATACCTTTGCACAGGCAGCTCTTCAGAATCAGATTCTTGACTTCTCTATAATTATGAAGATATATACCACCAAGAGTACTGCTGAAAAGATTAGGATGGTTGAGAATAATGAGAAGCAGAGAAGAGAAGAAGCTATGCAGCAACAGCAACAACAACTTCAGTTACAGCAAGCTCAGTTACAACAGCAGGCTCAGCAGGCACAGGCAGAGCAAGAACTTAAGTATAGAATGTTTCAGGAAGAAATGGAGAACAACTTGTTGGTTGCTCAGATTAATAGTAAGGCAGAAGCTGATAGATTGCAATTAATGGGTGGTGCTGATGCAATGACTATGGAACAAAAGCTTAATCTTGAAAGAGATAAACTCTCAGAGAATGCAAGGCAATTCAATGAAAATCTTGCTTTACAGAAAAAGAAACAAAGTGATGATGCCAGACTCAAAGAGGGGCAGATAAAAGCTTCAATGAAAAAGAGTAATAATAAATAATAAGGAGAATGCAATATGGATATGGAGAAATTACATAATAAGAAGTTTAAAATCTTTGGTAGTACTTGGACTATTAAGATAGTAGATGCTATTGAGGAAGAAGTAGATGAAGATGGTAAACATTACTATGCTGGTATGACCTATAATGCTACTAAAGTAATAGAAGTAGCAAGAAATGTATATGGTACTAAGATTGACAAAGATGAGATGTTTAGGATTCTCTGTCATGAGTTAGTTCATGCTATATTAAATACAGGTTCTTACCTTAAATCTAGTAGTGATGAACCTTTAGTAGAGTTCCTTGGCAGAGGTATAGCTGAGTTAATAAGACAGAATGTATTATGTAAGTAAAATATAAAAGAGTAGAAGTAATGAAATTAATAACTATAGAATCTTTTCAGCTAAAGGTAGCTGATGAAGCTTTACTTATAAAGCCTATAAGGAAATTATTTAACCAAGACAGAAGTGCATCCAAGGAGCAGTTTTATAAACAGATGTCCTATCTTTACTTTATGGTTGATCCAAGAAGTACTTACTCTTATATTCTTAATGAGGAAGAGAGAGCTAAGGCTATCATAGAACAGGAAGGACTTGAAAAGGACTTTAAGCCATCTTCTTTATTGGAAGAAGCTATGACAGTATATAAGAAGCATACAGTAACTCCTTCACAGGAGTTGCTTAATGCTGCATTAAAGGCTGCACATACAGTAAGTGAGTTCTTGATGAGAGATGATATTTTAGATATGGAAGATGATAAGGGTAAACCTAAATATCAAATTTCTTCCATTACCTCTGCATTAAAAAATGTAGAAGGTATTGTATCTTCTTTGCAGAATCTTCAAAGAAAGGTTGAGAGTGAACTTAGTGAGCAAAGTAAGGCTAGGGGTAGTCAAGAGTTAACAATATTTGATGATGTAGATTAATATAAAGAAAGATTAAATATAGCCTTAAGTACTTTGTATATAGAAATAGTTTCTTTATTTTTGCAAAAAATATGAGTTATGAAGAAGTTAGTATATTTATTTATAATTATGTTTCTTGGTGTAGGATGCTCCCACCAAGGAACTTCTAGTAATGATATTAGTGTTAATAGTGATACAGTATATATTGCTCCAGATAGTGTAAGAGATTATTCCTATATTGACTCTATTAATCAGGATTTAAAATGTAGGTCATACGAATTATATGGAGATAGTAATTGGCTTGAAGATGGATTACCTGATAATATAATGAGAAGAAAAGGAGATACTCCCCATAAAGATACTTTATGGATGCTGAAAGAAGACACACCTTATCATAAAACGCCAATAGAGAAATAAAGGGAGGAAGAGGAATGCCAATAAAGGATGATTCATTAGTAGCTCAATATATACGAGCAATAGAAAATCCTGATAGTGTAGGATTTAAAAATGGTATATGGTATGCTCCTCCTAAAGGACAAGGCTATGATCCTAATAACAGAGGCTTTGGTATGGATATAAATAACAACAATGATACAAAAGCCTTAACAGCAAATAGACCAGGTAAATGGCTTACAGAGGAAGAGGAAAGACAGCTTAGGTTAAAGCATTTGGAAGATAATCAGAAAACTCTTGATAGGTGGACTCCTCAAATGTTAAGAGAAATGCCCTCTGAAGAAAAGAAAGCAATGGCATTAGGAATGCTATATAGAGGTGATGGGGTTAAAAGTATAGTCAAGAATCCTACCCTAAGGGATGCTTATTACTCAGGTTCTGATGAAGATATGCAAAGAGCTGTATCAGAATATTATAAAGCTAAAAAGGTTCCAGAGAGAGCAGCTAATCACAACAAGTTTTTTAATAATAGAAAACCTAAGGGAAAGATGGAGTTAAATTATAAGCCAAGAAATTGGTTTCCTGAATATCAATCATACTCTGAGGGAGGACAACTATATGGTAATGCATGGGACTCTTTATCTTTAGCTGATAAGGCAGAAATGATTAAGGTAGCTGTTGCTAATGGTATTATGACTTTACCCGAAATTAGAAATACTTATAATGAATTTGCTAAAGGAGGTTATAAACCATCGGAAAATATTAAGAAGAAAATTTCTGATTGGGAAGGTTCTTCTATGAAAACCAATAGAAGCTTTGAGGATGAAGCAAGAGATTTTAATAGAGTAGTGCCTACTGAAGTGAGAGATAAGCTAACACAACAACAAAAGGATGCTTTATATTCCTATGGTTATAATGTAGGTATGGGCAATCTTAAGGAAAGAGTAGTGCCTACATTAACTGCATATACTAAAGGTAAGGCAAGCAAAGAAGATGTTCAAAGGTCTATGTGGGCTAAAAGGGATAATGTGTTTAAAGGTCTTACTACAAGAAGAAATGCTGAGAGAGAAATGTTTGGTGGTAATTATAGAACTACCTTTACTAGGACTGGTAAGTTAGGTACTCATATAGACCCTTCAGAATATACCTACTATGAAGACCTTAGTCCTATGATAGACAATATCAATATTCCTCAAATGCAGTTTCCCGATAGTAAGGCTACTGACCCTACTACTCTTTATAAAGCTCCTCATATTGATGAAACTTTATTTTCTAAACCTGAAGTTACTCCTGAAAAGCCTGTGTATAACCCTCAGCAGGAAAGACTTGAAGGTTTGAAGAGAATGAATACTATTATGGGATTATTGGGTCAAAGTACCCCTTTTGCAGGATTAGTTGATACCAGTACCCCTGGCTTATTGTCCTATGTTAACCAAATATATAATTTATAAATCATGTAGAAAAAAGAAAGGTAGGAGGTTTCCCTTCTACCTTTTTAAATATCCTTTTTTAGTGTTTGGAAAATTTAATACTACTCATAATCTGACATATCAAGAAGAATTTCTAACTTAGATGCTATCTCAGTCATTCTTTCTTGAATTACACTAATTTCAGGGATTCTATGTTCATGTCCCTCTTTCCAAGTAACAGTCAGTATACCTAAGTCTTCGCCCTTAGAAGTCTTCATAGCTCTCATGGCAAGGGCTGTACATTGATTTTCCTTAAGGATTCTTGCATAACCTGCATCTACTTCTGTTACTTCATTCATATTAGAGAACCACTTGAATTTATTCTTTAACATATATCCTATAATAGGGAAGAGATTGGTAGGGATACATTGGAAATCCTTATAGTTAAATGTTACATCTTCAGCTGTATTTACAGATGGAAAGCTTTCATCATAGAATCTCTTATGATACCCTCCTATATACTTTTCTGTATTATGCATCAACTCAATGGTAACAACATCACAATGAAGAGCATCTCTAAGATAATCTGTTAATTCATTAGCCTCTTCCTCTATCCTTGATGTTTGTGCATAACATTCTTTGTCTTTCTGTTTATTCTTCTTCTCTTGTTCTTGCATTGCTATAAGTACAGCATTCATTACTCTTTTCTGGGCATACATGGAATATAATATCATTGCCAGTCCAACAATAACACCAATGGTTATAGGGTTGGGTTTCATAATAATACTTACTACCCAATCATATAAATCATCCCTTAAAAATAACTTACCTAAGAATAGGGCTATTAAAGTACAGAGGATTATCTTGAAGAAGATACTCACAGAGTGGTCTTTTACTTCATTTAGTTTACTGAATCCTCCTAGAAATTCTGTGATTGCCTGTATCACACTAGAGATTTTTTCTAACATTACCTTTACTATTTACACATTCTTTACTGTTGTTAAAGGATGTCATAATGTCCAATGTGATATTTGTTACACACCCTACAGAAATAGGATGTCATTCCATATAATCTATGTTTTGAGATATACTTATTAGCTTCCTTTGCAGTTTCATAAGTTTTCTTACTCTTACCTTTAGAGGTATAGTGTTGTCTTGGTCTGGACTTCTCAAAAGGTATCTTACAAATTCCCATATTAACAATATCTATCCTTTCATGCAAAGATATATACATTATGTATGATTATAGAGATATTAAGGAAAGTGCTAAGAATAGTTACTATTTTTCTTAGGAATAATACAATAATTTAAGGATAAGAACGTTATTAGATAAAAAGAATTGTTTATGAAGGATTCTTTATATCAATATTATAGTCAGAATCCTCTTAATTTATATGAGGTTAGAAGACATTTCTTGTGGCATTTCTATTGTCAGAATCATAGTAGGAATGATGCAAGGAAAGTCTTGAGGGTAGTTGTTACTTCTTCTAGAATAGGTAGGATAATAGAAAAATCCATACAGAAAAAACATGCACCTAATTATAGTGATTTCCTATCTACTATAAAAGGAATGCTTAGATTCTGGTTTTGTTCTAAAGAAACTTTAGTGTTAGCTACTATAGAAGCTATATTGAAATGGGATATTGTAGCCAACAGAAAATTGAAGTTAAAAACTCAAGATGAATTAAAACATGATACTCTTGAAGTACTTAAAAAGTATTTGATATATAAAGAAGTGCCCGCTGATGATGTTCTTTCAGCAGAAGCTGTTCATACATCTTCTTCATCTGTGGATTTAGAGTATATGAAACCTTCTTCTGATGATAAATCTTCAGAGGATACTTCTGAATCAGAGGACTCTACTTCTCTTCAGACATGGACTTTAGATGAATTTATCAATGAGTTTGGACCAAAGATGCAAGTAAAGGAATTTGCAAATAGTAAAACAGGAGATTTATTCAAAAGTTGTGTGTTTACTAAAGGTAAAACTAGAACCTTTGTTGCTTTTTCTTCTAAGTTAGGTGAACACACTAAGAAAGAATTACTTGATATGAAGGATGAATTAATAATACTGAAAGTACAAAATGGTAAGTATAAACTTGCCAAGCATTATTATACATAAAGTATTAATAT
>ERZ1035037.496-NODE-496-length-10963-cov-8.864411_pt1 | contig 10963 bp, 4 predicted proteins | sample MGYA00520618_ERZ1035037 | MGnify/ENA primary metagenome ERZ1035037 (study PRJEB33766, sample SAMN09781741) | gut metagenome | biome: gut microbiome | host: Homo sapiens | place: Madagascar | study: EMG produced TPA metagenomics assembly of the PRJNA485056 data set...
TAGCTTTAATGATAATGAAGTACATCAAACATTAGTTGGTACTGAAGCAAAACCAGTAACAATTTCTAATTTAGAAAAAGGATTTTATATTGTAAGTGGAGAGGTTAGAGATTTTTCAACAGATGTTGCGAATACATTGACTGGGGAAAATTATTATATGGTGACTTATTATGATGCATATGAGTCAAGAGTATTGAGATGTAAAGCTGATGAAAAAGAATTTCGTAAATATAAATATGATAAGAACCAAAAAACAGTATTTAACAATGAACAAGAAATTCATACAATACCTATTGTGGAAGGATATGCAAATGTAACTGAAGATAGATGCCAATTTTTAAATGTAAGTGCTGATGTAGAAGTGCAATTACCTAGCCCTAATACATTTGCAGAAATTAATTTATATGTGATGTCAACTAAAGAAGGTGCAAATATAAAACTACCAACTATAAGTTGGGATAACGTACCTGTGATAACAAAAGGTAAAATGTGTAAATTAACATTAGCATATATAAATGATTTATGGTATGGATATTATACACCTGCAACAAATTCTTAATTTGAGGTGATAACATGAGTGATTATGGTAGAATAAAGAAAGATGGTACATTTAAAAATGTTTTAGTTACTGCACCAAACACATACCAAAAATCTGATAAGGAAATAATAACAAATTTTAATGAAGACGAAGCGTTAATGAAAGAATATGGTTATAAACAAGTAATTACTACTGAACCACCTTATGATGAGAATTATGAAACTTTAACAGTGGATTCATTAACACAAGATGATGAAAATATATATTTAACTTATGGGGTGGATAGATTTGCAAATCCACCTACTGGTGTAGATTTATCTAACTATTATACTAAACAACAAGTTTACAATAAAAAAGAAATAGATAGTATGTTAGAGAATCTAAAAAATAATTCAATTACTACTGACGATTTGTATGCATTAAGTGCTGAAATAGAAGATTTAAAAGCTGGTTTTGCTAAAATTGATATGGCTGAAATAGATAGACTATCAACTGCTTATGCAGATATAGAAGAATTGAAAAGTAAATTGGCAAATATAGATACTGCTACAATTAAGAATTTAACAACTGATGTAGGGAATATAAAATTACTATTAAATGGACATTTGACTTCTGATAATATTCAATCTTTAGTTTTAACTGCTAGTAAAGTTACAGTTGAAGATGCGTTTATAAAAGATGCTATGATTGATTCTATAAATGCTAATAAAATAAATACTGGTGTGTTAAATACTAATAAAGTTAACATACAATCCGATGATGGAAGTATGACATTAAAAGGTAATCTTCAACAATTTAAAGACAAAAATGGTAAGGTACGTATTCAAATAGGAAAAGATGCTACTGGTGAATTCACATTCTCATTATTTAATGCAGAAGGAACAGGAGTATTAATAGACGAGAAAGGTATAAAAAGTGGAGCAATTGGTAGTGGATTAATAGTAGATGATATGGTTAGTGATGATGCTCATATATCAGGTGGAAAAATAGATATTGATAGTTTAATTACTAATATAAATGGAAATACAAGTACAATTAATTCTAGTAAAATTAAGTTCGATGATACAAATCAAACTTTAGATGTGGCGTTTACGGCTTTAAAAACTAAAGTTGATAGTATAGAAAAAATAACAGTTGATGGTGATTTAAGTTCTGTTATAAAACAAGTTCAAAGTAATACAACTAATATAAAACTTCAACAAGGACAAATTAGTTCTTTGATTGATAACACAACAATAACTACTGAAAATGGTAAAACAATTCAATTAAAAGATGCTTATAATTCAACTGTTAGTACGGTTGATAGTTTAGTTAATAAAATAGGATCATTAGAAACAAATGTAGGTTCTTCTTTGACTAACTCTGAAACACAATTTTATGTATCTACTTCTGCTACTTCTTTAGAAAGTGGCGAATGGATTACTGATAAATCTCCTACTTGGGTTAGTGGAAAATATGTATGGCAACGTGTAAAATATACTTATTCTAATGGAGGAATAAAATATTCAACACCTGTATGTATCCAAGGTGCTAAAGGTGAAAAAGGAGATAAAGGTGATCAAGGGATACAAGGTATTCAAGGAGAACAAGGTGAACAAGGAATACAAGGTGCAGCTGGGAAAGATGGTAAAACAACATATTTCCATATAAAATATAGTGCTAATGCAAATGGTAATCCAATGACTGAGACTCCTAGTGCTTACATAGGTACTTATGTTGATTATGACCCAAATGATAGTACTGATTATACTGCTTATAAATGGAGTAGATTTGAAGGTATGCAAGGTGAACAAGGTATCCCTGGTACTAATGGTGTAAATGGGTTAACTTATTATCTGCATATAAAATATAGTGATGATGGAGGTAAAACTTTCACATCAAACAATGGTGAAACTGCTGGAGCATATATAGGAGTTTACACTGACACAAATGACAAAGATAGCGAACTAGTTAGTAAATATACATGGAGTAAGATAAAAGGTGAAAAAGGGGATAAGGGTGATCAAGGTTTACAAGGTGTGCCTGGAACTCCTGGCGAAGATGGTAAAACTTATTACACATGGATTAGATATGCTGACACTATAGATGGTAGCGGTATAAGTAATGATCCAACTGGTAAAACTTATATAGGTTTTGCTTACAATAAAGAAACATCTACTGAAAGTAATACACCTTCTGATTACACATGGAGTTTGATAAAAGGGGAAAAAGGAGATACCGGAGTACAGGGTGTCAAAGGTGAAGATGGTAAAACTTATTATACATGGATTAAGTATAGTGACAATGCAGATGGTACGGGACTATATGACACACCGAAGGATAGTACTATGTATATAGGAATTGCCATAAATAAACCAACACCTAACGAAAGTAGTAATAAAGCTGATTATGTGTGGAGTAGATTTAAAGGTGACAAAGGTGAACAAGGCTTACAAGGTGTCCCTGGAAAAGATGGTAAAACATATTATACATGGATAAAATACGCAGATGATATCAATGGAACTGGCATTAGCGATGATCCAACTGGTAAATCTTATATTGGTCTTGCCTATAACAAGGAAACGTCTACCGAAAGTACTAATAAAACTGATTATACATGGAGTCTAATTAAAGGGGAAAAAGGAGATACTGGTGTAAAAGGTGATACTGGTGCAGATGGTACTACTTACTACACTTGGATTAAATATAGTGATAATGCAGATGGTACAGGATTATATGATACTCCAAAAGATACAACAAAATATATCGGAATTGGTGTTAATAAAACAACGCCTAATGAAAGCAATAACAAAACCGATTACACATGGAGCAAATTTAAAGGTGAGCAAGGTGTTAAAGGTGAAGATGGTGTCACTTATTATACTTGGATTAAATATGCTGATAGTGTAACTGGTGAAGGTATTAGTAATGACCCAACAGGCAAAACTTATATTGGGCTTGCTTATAACAAAACTACACAAACTGAAAGCGACAAACCTTCTGACTACATATGGAGTCTAATAAAAGGAGATAAAGGGGATCAAGGTGTACAAGGGGTTAAAGGTGAAGACGGTGTAACTCATTATACTTGGATAAAATATAGTGATAACGCTGATGGCACAGGATTATACGATACTCCAAAAGATAGTACAATGTACATTGGTATTGCTCCTAACAAAACAACTGCTACTGAGAGTAACAATAAGAGTGACTACATATGGAGTAAATTCAAGGGAGAAAAAGGAGACCAAGGTTTACAAGGTGTGGCAGGTAAGGATGGTAAAACTTACTACACATGGATAAAATATGCTGATGATGATAAAGGAACTGGTATTAGTGATGACCCAACTAATAAAACTTATATAGGTTTCGCTTATAATAAAACAACTGCTGATGAGAGTGTTAACAAAGCCGACTATACATGGAGTTTAATTAAAGGTGAAAAAGGTGATACTGGAGTACAAGGTGCTAAAGGTGAAAATGGTATCACTTATTACACATGGATAAAATATAGCGATAATGCTGATGGAACAGGTTTATACGATACACCAAAGAATAGTACTATGTACATAGGTATCGCTATAAATAAGACAACACCTGATGAAAGTAATAATAAGACTGACTATACGTGGAGTAGATTTAAAGGCGAGCAAGGTGTAAAAGGTGATGATGGAAAGACTTATTACACTTGGATTAAGTACGCAGATGATGATAAAGGAAATGGCATTAGTAACGAACCTACTGGTAAAACTTACATTGGTTTAGCATACAATAAAACGACACAAACTGAAAGTAATACTCCTTCCGATTATACATGGAGCTTAATCAAGGGTGACAAAGGTGATACTGGTGTAAAAGGAGAAGATGGTAAGGATGGTATTACTTATTATACATGGATAAAATATAGTGACAATGCAGATGGAACTGGATTATATGATGTACCAAAAGACACAACAAACTACATTGGGATTGCTATTAATAAGACAACACCTACTGAGAGTAATAATAAAGCTGATTATGTATGGAGTAAATTCAAAGGAGATAAGGGTGACAAGGGAGACCAAGGAGAAAAAGGTGAACAAGGTGACCAAGGACAACAAGGGGAAAAAGGTGATACTGGTCAATCTATGACAAGTAGTACACCTCAATGGTATGCTTCTGATAGTGCAACTACTCAAACAGGTGGAGATTGGTCAGATACTATGCCTACACTTGAAGTTGGTAAATATTATTGGATTAGATATAAACAAACTTGGGAGAATCCAACTAAAACAACTTATACTAAGCCAATATTAGAAGAATTAGGCGAAGCAGTTAAAGAGGTTAAAAGTCAACAATCTAATTTGGAACATACATTGGAAGGATTTAAACAAACAGTTAGCAAGGATTATGCTAAACAAACTACTGTAACTGATTTAACAAATAAATTAGCTAAAGACTATACAACTACAAGTGATATGAATAGTATAATTGACCAAAAAGTTGAAGGTGTGTTAACTACAGTAAGTAAAACATACGCTACAACATCAAGTGTTACAGATTTAAATACTAAATTAGAAAAGGATTATTATACTAGTACACAAGTTAATAGTGCGATTAATCAAAAAGCTGATGGTATATTAAGTACAGTAAGTGATAGTTATGCTGAAAAAACAGTTGTAAATGATTTAGCTAATAACTTATCAAGCAATTATACTACTACAACTAATATGAATAGCGCAATCGACCAAAAAGCAGATGGTATATTAAATACAGTAAGTAAAACATATACAACAAAAGATGAATTAAAAGAATTAAGTTTTGGTGGTAGAAACTATTTACTTGATACTAAAATTGCTAAAACAATAACTGGTACTAAAAGTGCTAATCAATGTACTAATTTATATCTATTGAGTGATGCAAAATCTTCTTGTAATAGTGAAAAAATATCATTATCATTCACATATAAAGTTTCAAGTTATACTAGTGGAGATTTTATAATACAAACTTATGGAGGTTCAAGTAAAGGATGGAGTAGAATTACCCCTAGTAGTGATGGTACTTTCACTTATAAACACACTATAACTGCTCCAATTAATTTCGATAGTGCTACTGGTGTACAAATTAGAATGGATGCTTTTGTAGGAACAGTAGAAATAAGTAATATGATGTTAGAAAAAGGAAATACAGTTAGTGACTGGACACCTGCTCCTGAAGATAGTGCAAGTCTTATAGAAGATTTAGGTGATTACGTTTTAAATATAACAAAAGAAACTGTGATAGTTTCAACTGATTTGAGCGGCAATATGTTGAGTTAGGAGGTTTAATGATTATGGCAAATGGAAACAACTCTACACCTAAAAGTGTCCTTAGTAATTCTTTCAATATGATTATTAACCGACCTGCACAAGAAATTACCAAACCAAGTACAGTTGTAAATATGTTGAAAGATAATGTGTTGTTAACTCCTGTAAACACAACACCACAAGAAGGAGAATATAAAGTAACTATAATTAAATGTACGAATTGTACTGCTGAATTATCTACTGATAATAAGACGATTGTTGTAAATAGCGTTACATCTAGTAATGGTAAAATAGATATATCAATTAATGTTGAATCTAAAAAGACATATAGTAAAACAATATCTGTTGCCAAAATACTAGATACTGCAACAGTAACAAATGAATTTAGTAGGATAGACCAAAAATCAAATAAAATAGAATGGTTCGTCAAAGGTAATTCATCTAGTACTATGGAATTAACTGAGGATGCGTTAAGTGTTATTACAAAACAAGTTAAAATTACTGGTGATATGCTTGTAGATGGTGCTATAAATGGTAAAACAATTATTGGTGCTACAATAATGAATTCTGCTACAAATCCTTCCTTTAGTGTAGATTCACAAGGTAATGTAATAGCTTCAAAAATAACAATTAAAGGTGGTAATATTACTTTAGGTGAAAACTTTAAAGTAACTGAAGATGGTACTTTAACTGGTAAAAATGTTAAATTAAGTGGTGACATAACTGCCCTTGTTGGTAAAATTGGTGGATTTACTATATCTGAAAATGATTTAGTTGGTACTAACGTTGGTATGGGTACTGAAACAGGTAGTAATTTAGCATTTTGGGCTGGTAGTGACATACCAACTGAAGCTCCATTTAATGTAAACCACGAAGGACGACTAAATTCTTCTAATATAAATGTTACAGGTGGAAATATAAACGTAAATGATAACTTTAGAGTTAGAGACGATGGTACTTGTGAAGCAAAAGACTTGTTAATAGAAGGTAGAATAAGTTGTAAAGAAATAATAGCTGAATCAAGTAATGTTGAATGGCAAGATAAAAGTTTAGTTAGAAATTGTAAAGTTTATGTAACATATGGTTATACATATCCTGATGATTATGATGAAAACAATTTTGAAGATGGAATGATATTTGCAAGTTTTAGTGATTTACAAGACGTAGTTCCTAGAAATTTAAATGGTTATACATTAGATATATATGTGACTAAAAAACATACTGAAAATATATATCTTAATAATTTTAATAACGGTAGAGTTAGAGTAGCCATGCAAGGGCATCAATTAAATGGTAGTATAGCATTTTATGGTCATGGTATGGATTATGAATTTTATGGTAATGTGCCGGGTTCAACAAACAACGCAAGTGTGTATTGTAATATAGTGCCTGGTGCAAATGGTAGAGTTCAAAGTAGTTATAGATATTGTTTAGTGGCTGATAGATGTAGGGTAACAGTATATGATGTAAGATGTTATAGTGGTACTGCTACTGATTATGCTAATAATGGTATTTGTTGTACAAATGGAGCAATTGGATATTTATCTTCAATAAGTGCTATAAATAGTCCTAATGCATTAGTTAGATGTCATAGTGCATCTCATGTTTATATAGCAAGTAGTGCTGGTAGAACAAGTGGTCAAACATTCCAATGTGTTAGTGGTAGTATAATTCAATTGAATAAAGGAACTCATTGTGGTACAACATCTAGTAAAGGAGCTACATACATTAATAACAATGGTCAAATATTTGATACTGGAGTAACTTATAATAGTGTAGTTAAAGACGATACATCTACTCCTACTCCTGATGTACCTAAAGTTACAAGTGTAACTAAGACTATAAAAAGTTCAGGTGGTCGTACTTGGAGAACAAGTGGTAGTTATGCTAATAGTTGGTCTAGTGAATCAATAGTTAGACAAGGTGCATGGACAAGTGGATATGGTAAAAATGTAGGATATTGGTTCTTTGATAGTGATATTTATAATATATTACAAGACCCTGATTGCACTATTACTGGAATCAAAGTAAAAATTACTAGACAAAGTGGTGGTAGAAATGCAGCGGTAACTCACTATTTAAGAGCACATACTTATGCTAAGAAACCATCAGGTACACCTAATCAATTAGGTACTGGAGTTATCAATAAGAAATTTAGTTTAGCAACTGGATCAAGTATTACACTTACATTGAGTAGTAGTGAAATTACAAGTTTAATATCTAATAAAGCTAAAGGATTAGGTATTTGTACAAGTGATTACACAACAGGTGCAGGTGGTTCTTATAGTTGTTGTAGTGCTTCATGTTCGGTAACAATAACTTACACTACAACTGAATAATAAAATAAATGAGGTGAAAATATGGCTATTACAAATAATTATAATATAATTGTTCAAAATGGAAAATCATCTTTGAATAAAGATGTTTATTTGACCGCTGGAGATAAAAACTTAATGTTAAAATTTAATATTAAAGGTTTAGATTATGACATAAGTGGTTGTACTACATGTGAAATAAATTTATTATCTCAAGCTGGTAAAGTTGTGAATGCTACTGCGACAATAAGTGCAAGTGTAATAACAATGACTGTATCTCCTACCATGATTGATGAGTTAACTGAGGTAGGAACTTATGCTTTAGAAATTAAAATAAGTGATGCTGATAGTACATTAACATTACCTTTAATAAGTAATCAATTTCATGTAAGACCTTCTTTAAGTATGGGTGGAGATACTATAAATGTAGGAACAAGCTCAGTAAATAAAGGTCATGTTGGTTTAGGTGATACTGAAAGTGGAATATTCAATACTGATAAATCATACAAAGCCAATACATGGAATAATGGAGATGTTATCGAAGCAGGTAAATTAAATAAAGTTGAAAGTGCATTGAGTTATTTAATGGATGTAGATGTAATATATATTACTCCTGTTAGTAATACTGTAACTTTAAAAGTTGAACGTAAACAAGCATCCAAATTAACAGATAATGGAATTATAGTTTTACCTGATATGACTGGATGTGCATATGCTAATATGTTCTTATTATTGGAATGTGCTAAAGAGATTAAAGTTACATTTAGAAGCACTGGTGATAATACTGAAACTATAACTATGCCAAAAGGATATCATGTTATAAATATGATATATTATGAAGATTGGATAATAACTTGTTAGGTGGTGAAATAATTGAATAAAATATATATAATTCAAAAAGCAAATAATAACGATAATCAAATGTATGCTTCTAATATAAACACAACTGATGCTCGTTTACAAGGATATAATGTTGAAAAAGTATTAGTTGATTATTTTAAGAAATTTAAAGAATTATATCACATAACAAGTAGTATAGATGTTGAAACAATTGAAGGAGATATATACGAAACATTAAGTTCTACAATTGGTGATATAAATGATAGAATAAGTGTTATAAAACAAAGTGCTGATAAAATAGATTTATTAGTTAAGTCAGTTGATGGAAGTAGTTCAGTAACTTTAACTGATAAAGTATTAGAAGCAATAAGTGGTAACATTAAATTAACGGCTGCTAATATAGATTTATGTGGATATATTTCAAATAGAACAATAATAGATGAAGATGGTATTGAGCAAGTAATCCCTGGTAACTGGTATATAAGTGAAGATGGTGCAGCTGGATACAAAACTTTAGCAGTAGAAGAAGATTTATCTTGTGATACATTATCTGTCAAATCAATAAGTAATCCACAATATCCTAAAGCATTAACTGGTTCGATAGATGTTTATATAGATGCTACTAATGGTTCAGATGACGTTACATTAGAAGATGAATGTACTTTTAAAACATTAGAAGGATTATTGGATAAATTACCTAAGAATTTAAATGGCTCAACAGTAAGAATATATTTAAAATCTAATATATCAGCTGGAGTAACTTTTAATTATTTCTTTGGTGGAAGACTTTTATTTTTCTTATGTGGTTTAAAAATAACTGGATATTTACGTTTTTATTGTTGTAATGCTGACATAAAAATATATGGTGGTGAGAGTCAATCATCAACTGCTAGAGGGATTATTGCTCCTGATTCATTATATGTTGGAGGTGATAATGAAGCAGATGGTGTTTCCATACTAGTACATAAAGTTCCATTCTTTGCTATATATTATTGTGACATTTATGGAAATAAGAATAAGAATGCTTCTGCAATAATGAAATTTATGGAGTTTTCAAGTGGTACAATTTTAGGTGTTAAGTTTATAGATGGTTATCATGGTGTAATTGCAACATCTTCTAGTATAATTTATGCTACAAATACAAATGGTCAAGTCAAAGGTAATGGATGGGTTTCTCAAAGTGGTTCAATAATTCACTTAGCAAATGGTACTCAAATGAGTGGTACAATTGCTAATTACAAAGAATCTAATGGGGATATAATATTAGGTACTATCAAAGACATGATTAAAAATAGTGGTGGAAATCCTGGTATAACACCTGACCCTACTCCTGACCCTACTCCAAATCCATCTAATCCAAAAGACCCTGTACCAAAAACTAAAACAGTTACTTATAAGGCTACAAGCGCTGATACATATAGAAGTAGTGTATATAATAACTGGAAGAAAGATGGTACTTGTAGACAGGGCGACTATGGTTACGGTGACTGCAACGGATGTTGGTTTTTTGGTAGCCAATTTGCCAACCTAAAAGGTAAAAACATATCAAGTATTAAAATTACAATTAAACGTCAAACTGGTGGATACCAATCTGCACATAATGTTACATTAAAAATGCATAAATATGCAAGTAGACCTAGTATATCTAGTGGTTCAAAACCAACTTATAATGATGGTTGGTCTAAAACAATAAGTTTAAAAGTAGGAGAAAGTAAAACAGTTACAATTACTGATACTGCCGTATTAAACGCTATTAAAAATGGAACTATGAAAGGTTTTGGTTTACAAGGAGCTTATAATAAAGCATCATATACAGTATGTAGTGGTGCTATGACAGTAGTAGTGACTTATAAAGAATAATATGGAGGGGAAATCCCCTCCTTTATTTTAATTAGGAGGTTATATAATTGAAGAAATTAATAAAAATGTATAATGAAAAATACGGAAATACATTAGGTATAATTGACGACGATTTTAATAAAGAACAAATGTATAGAATTTATTAT
>ERZ1035037.500-NODE-500-length-10862-cov-26.656149_pt1 | contig 10862 bp, 7 predicted proteins | sample MGYA00520618_ERZ1035037 | MGnify/ENA primary metagenome ERZ1035037 (study PRJEB33766, sample SAMN09781741) | gut metagenome | biome: gut microbiome | host: Homo sapiens | place: Madagascar | study: EMG produced TPA metagenomics assembly of the PRJNA485056 data set...
GCTGAAGGTGAGCGTTGCTTCCGGCGCGCCGGTCGCGCAGGTGGGCATGAGCAAGGTTCTGTGCTATGTGCAGACCGTGGGGGAAAGCTCGCTGATCGCGCAGGACGGTATCCCTTATCCCATTACTGCGGACGGCACCGTGACCGGATTTACCGCAGAGAGCGGCAAGCAGTATAAGGTGTGGTACTTCATCAACAAGGCGAGCGCGCAGCTCGGCACCATCACCTCGATGATGAACCCGAAGGTGCTGCACTGGACGATGCAGATGCCCGTTTACGCCAACGCCAACAGCGAAAGCAACGGCGGAACGCGCGTGGGCTGGCTGTACGCCATCGTGCCGATGCTGAAACTCAACGGCGACGGCGGCGGCGTCGTGGGCGACCAGACGACCCCCGACACCACGAGCTACACCGGTCAGGCGCTGATCGCGGATGAGGACGTGGTGAGCGGCACCTGCGACAACTGCGGCGAGGGCGTGCTTGCGCATTATCTCTACGTCCCCGATGAAGCGAGCGCCGATATCAAGGGCCTTGCCATCGTGGGCGGCGTGGTGAGCGTGCCTGTGAGCGGCACGGCGAAGGTCAACGCCAAGTTCGTGATGGCGAACGGTCAGCTCGTCGATATCGACCCTGCCAATCAGGTGAAGTATGCGCTGACGGGCGCACCGAGCGGCACGAGCGTTTCGACCGACGGCGTGATTACCGCGGGCGCGACCGCCGGAAGCAACGGCGAGATCACCGTCACCTATCCGGCGACCGGCGCTGCGCAGTTTACCTGCACGGCGAACCTCGCGGTAGTGAGCGAATAAAGCAAAAGCCCCTCTCGCAAGAGAGGGGCGAGCGCGAGGGCATGAGAGAGGATCGTGCCTTGGCGCTTTCCAAAGATGACCAATGCGGTGAAGTCACCGAAATGGCAGGAGGTGATGACGCATGAATATTTTCCTTTCAGCGAGCGTGACGGGGCTGGACGAGGATATTGCCGGGATCGAGGGGAGATTCCGCGCGGCGCTGAAAAACGCAATGTTTGGGCTGAAGGACGATATCGCCGTGTGCCTGATCGAACACATTGAGAAGGACGTATACGACCAGTGGCAGCCAAAGGATTACATACGGCGGGGGACGGACGGCGGCCTTGCGGATATTGAAAATTCGGATTTTTCCATCGATCCGGATTCCGTGAAGCTCATCTATCTTCCGAGCGGCGAGACGGATCAGGCTGAATTCCCGATCCACGGCGATGCGCTGATCGGGCGCATTGAGAGAAGAGAGCCGAACTACGACTGGAACGGCCATCAGCCGGGGAACCGACCGTTCTTTACCAACTTCTTGGGAGAAATGATCGAAAAGGGACGCGCGGAACGGGCGCTGGTGGACGGCATCAAGGCGGCTGATGAAGAGCTGGGCGTGACTGCGGACGGCATCAGCACGACGCGGGACGGCGACGAGGGATTTTCAGACTAACGACAGGCGGTGGATAAATGGCACAGGTACTTTTTAAGGGCGTTCCCGATTTTACGCAGGTCCATCTGGAAGTGGCGAAGATCAAGCAGGAGATCGCAGGCATCAGCACGACGCCGATGCAGGGCGTGACCGCTGCGGCAAGAAGCGCGAAAACCGCTGTTGCCGACATGGGGCAGCAGGTGGGCGTATTTGTGGGGCCTGCGAACGCGGGGGCGTCCGCCGCCAAGGAATATATCCGGAACATCAACGGACTGGGGAATGCTTCCGTCAAGGCGACGGGGATGGTGCGCAACGCGGCGGGCGAGTTTCAGACCTTTACGGCCAGCGTGAAGAATTCCGACGGCACGCTGAGCAATTTTCAGGTAGCCATCGACAAGTCCACCGGTAGCGTTTACAAGCTCTCCAAGGGGACGAGCGAGGCGACGAACGTTCAGAAGAGCCTGCTGACCAACTTCAAGGAAATGGTCAAATATCAGGCGATCTGGATGAGCGCCATCGCCGTGCTGAATGCGTTCGGCGACGCCTTTGAGCAGATGAAAAAGGTGGACGACGAGCTGGTTGTGGTGCGCAAGGTAACGGGCGCGACGACCGAAGAGCTGGAATCGCTGAAAGACCGCGCTTACGAGACGGCATCTGCTTACGGCGAGATGGCGGACGAATATCTCAACTCCGTGGCGGCATTTACGCGAGCCGGTTATAAGGAGCAGGCGGCAGACCTTGCTGAGCTTGCCACAAAGACGAAGATCGTGGGAGACACGACGGCGGAGACGGCGCAGCAGTATCTTCTGTCGGTCGATGCGGCGTATCAGTATAACGGCAATATCCAGAAGCTTTCGGCGGTGCTGGACGGCGCGAACGAGATCGACAACAAATATGCGACGAGCATTGAGAAGATCGCGGAGGGCCTTGGCACGGTGGCGCCCGTGGCGGCGCAGGCGCACGTTGGCATCGACGAGCTGACGGCGGCCATCGGTACGATCACGGCGGTAACGCAGAGAAGCGGAACGGAGGCGGCGCGCGCATTCCGCGCGCTGGTTCTGAACATCCTTGGCGACACGAAGACGGAGATCGACGAGGGCGTGACGTGGACGACCGGGGAGATCGCGGGGCTGAAGGACGTGATCAAGCTCTACGCCAAGGACGCCTATGATGCGGCGCAGGCGACGGGCAGCGTCATTAACCCGATGAAGGCCATCGGCGGCCTTGCGCAGAGCATGAAAGATGGCGTGCTGACCGAGCAGAAGCTTATGAGCATGGTGTCCGATATCGGCGGAAAGCTGCGCACCTCACAGCTGCTGGCGTTGATTCAGAATTGGGATATGTACGAGTCCATGCTGGCCGACTACGGCAACGCCGTGGGCAGCGCGGACAAGGAAGTGGAGAACGCGCTGGACAGCTGGACGCGCAAGACCAATATCCTGAGCAACAAATGGGCGGAATTCATTTCCCACCTGGTCGATACGGAGACGATCAAAAGCGGCCTTGACGTGGTAATCGGCCTTGTGGAAGCGCTGGATACCGACGCGGGGCAGCTGATCCTGACCGTTGCCGCCATAGAGCTTGGGGTGATCGGCGTGACGGCGGCGGCGAAAGGGCTGGGGAAAGCGTGGAAAGCGCTGAGCCTGAAATCGCTCAACCCATGGCTGATTACCCTTGCGGCGTCGTCGGCGGCGGTGCTGGCGCTGCTAAAAGTAACAGAGGATCAGCGCAAGAGCATTGAAGAGCTGGATGCGGCGCTGGAAGAATCCAACGGGAAGCTGGAAGAGAACCGAAAGCGGCTGCAGGAGATCAGCGAGATCCCATGGAGCGAAAGAACGAGCGAGATCCGCGCAGAGCAGGATGCGCTGGAAAAGGAAAACGAGGCGCTTCGGGATCAAATCGACAAGTACGCTGAGCTGAAGCAGAAAAAAGCGGAAGAGATTTTGAGCGGCTCGTCTGTCGGGACGACCGTTGGGACGGTCTCCTATCAGGTGGAAGGCGAATTTTCCAGCGGACGCACGAGAAGGCGCAAGAGAGGCTCGGAAGTAGACGCTGAGCGGATGGCGAACTTCTACAGCACCCTCACGAAAAAGCTGAAACAGTATCAGAGGATACTTAATACCGCACACGAGCTGAGCGATGAGCAGCAGGAGGACTATGACAAGACCGTGGCGCAGGCGAAACGGTACGTCACGGCAATGGAGGCTGTGTCCGGGGGCGTGAGCGCCTGCACGCAGGAACAGCAGAACATGTACGCCGCCTTTCAGAAGACGCAGACGGCGTATTATGCGGCGCAGAACTACATTCAGATCTACGTTGTTGGGCTGCTGGAACAGGCGAAAAAAACGGCGGAAGCCACAGACAATCTGTACGACCTTGCTCAAGCTGAGATCGTAGCGAACGACAAGAACCTGACGTTCACCCGGCAGATCGCGGCGCTGCAGCAGCTGGCGAAGCAGGCGGGGATCACTGCGCAGGCGATTTCCGGCGTGATGGGGACTTCAGAAATTGACATCAGGCGGAATCTCGCCGCATGGATGCAGACCGTAAACCCGAAAACCGGGGAGAAATACACTCTTCAGGAAGCGCAGGAAGCGCTGATGAATGCGTCCTGGACGCAGATGAAGGAATACGGCCACAACACCACGGGGACTCCGAGCCAGAAGAAACCCAAAGGCGATACGGACAAGGTGCTGGAGGCGCACAAGGAGAATGTTTCGCTGCTCAAGAGCGAGCTTACCCTGATGGAAAAACAGGGCAAGAGCGTGGGCGAGCAGGTGGAGAAGATCAAGGACATCCAGAACGCGCTGCACCAGCAGGCGGAATATATGCGCTCCATCGGCGCGAGCCAGAGCGAGATCAACGCGCTTTCCGCAGAATGGTACGACTGGCAGGAGAAGATCGCGGCGCTGCAGAAGAGTCTGCTTTCCGAGCTTGACAGCGCGGTGCAGAAAAAACTCAACGACGCGAAAGCGGACCGCGATGCGGAGCTGGACGCCATTCAGGCACAGATCGACGCGCTGAAGGAGAAGAACGAGGCCGAGGACACGGCGCTTGCTATTGAAGAAAAGCGTGTGGCCATCACGGAAAAGCAGAACGACCTGCTCGAAAAGCAGAAAGCGCTGCTGGAAGCACGCAATGAGCGCACTGTGCGCACCTACAACGCCAAGACCAATCAGTGGGAATGGATCGCGGATGCGAAGAACGTGAAGAGCGCCGAGGACGCCCTCAAGAGCGCGCAGGACGCGCTGGAGAAGGCAAAGGACGATCTTGCGGACTACAACAAAAAGCTGCAGAGGGATGCGGAGATCGCCGCGCTGGAAGCTAAAAAGGATCAGATCAACGCCCACTACGACGCGCTGGAAAACGCATGGAGCCGCATTATGGACGCGCTTGGCGATCCCGTGCGAGAGATCAACGATATCCTCAAGGACATTGCGGAGAACGCGACGCCGGAGCTGCGGGCGCAGATCCTGAAGAACAAGGATCTCTTTGCGGCGCTGGGCATTGACCTGAGCGCCTTTACCGACGTGGTGAGAACACAGATCGAGAAAATCTACGCGATCTCGTCCGGCGGGCAGCAGTATGGGATCGGGAGCGACCGGGGGCTTGACTTTGTGAACAACGCGCCGGCGGGCAGTACGATGACCGGCAGCGACGGGTCGCAGTGGACAAAGAACCCAGATGGGACGACCACGATCACAAAAAATGGACAGACCTACACCACGACGGGGCAGCCAAACCACATTGTGCGCGTGCAGCCGGACGGAAAGGCACCTCCGGGCTGCGGCGTGGGCGACTGGGTAGTCACGGCGGCGGGAACGTACCAGATCACGGCGGTCAATCCCGACGGCTCGTATCAGTCGGTGCTGATCGACCGAAGCAAAACGACGAGTACCTATCCCGGGCCGTATTACGACAAGGGCGGCTGGCTCAACGGCATGGGCGGCATCAAGGCCACGAGCAGGCCGGAGACGGTGCTGCCGCCGGAGCTGACGGAAAAGCTCCTTTCCCCGGCGGCGGATGCGACGTTTCGTAAGCGCATGGGAGAGCTTGGATTTCTCTACGGCGCGACGGACAAAACGCCGGTGACGGCGGGGGGGACGGTGACGAACTCGAACGTGACGAACAACAACGGAGCGCACTACCACTACAGAGATATCGTGCTGACGGAAGAGCAGGCGAGGGGAATGTCGCTCTATCAGCTGACAAAACTGAGCGGCAACCTTGGGAACTTCAACAACCTGTGAGGGGAGGAAAAGAAAAGCATGGCGATCTATCAGCCGACAAATATTTCTCCCTCGCTGTGGGGGGAGCTGGGCAACGGTGTGATTGATGCTGCAAAAGGAATGACCGTTACATGGCAGGTGAACGGCACGAGCGCACTAACGGCATTTTCCATCACGATCTACCGCAACAACGCGGCCAGCACGCAGCTCTATACGACCGGAAAGCTTACGGACGGATGCCCGTTTTACGGGACGAATTACGCGGGAGAGACGCAGCTTTTCAGCTATACAATCCCCGCAAGCGCTCTTTCGGGCGCGGGTGTGACGAACGGCGGGAATTATAAGCTGGTTATCACCCAATATTGGGAAACGAGCGAAAGCGTGACCCAGACAAGCGCCAGCGCATTCATCACGCGCGCCGAACCGGCGCTTTCCATCGAGTCGATTCCTGCGCCGCTTGGCGCGAAGGAATATACCTTTACAGGGAATTATTCGCAAGCACAAGGCGATACGCTGAACTGGCTGAGGTGGCGGCTGTGCGCGAAAGGGAATGAGGACGATCCGCTGTATGACACGGAGCGCATCTACGGGACGGGCGAGCTGCAGTTCAAATACGACGGTCTTTTCAGCGGGACGACTTACGGCGTGCGGCTGCAGGTGCAGACGGAAAACGGCGTGCAGGCCGATACCGGATGGGTTTACTTTGCCGTAAATTACGCGACCTCCGCTGCAACGGCGGCGGTACAGGTATGCTGCAGCAATGCGGTGAGCGGCGTTTACATTACATGGCCGCGTCTTGCGAGCATCCCGGGGACGGCCAGCGGAGATTACACGCTGCGCGGCGGGAAACTGTATCTTCCGGACGGAAGCGGCGTGACGTGGGACAGCGTGACGGGACGCGCCATGAACTATGAACCGCCGTGGATGATCGTCTGGAAGGGGGAAATTGAAAAAAGCGGCACGATCCTGCGGATGGGAACGCCGGGCGGGCAAATCTCGCTGGAAGCGGAACAGAATGTGCTTCGGCTGAAGCTGAACAACAGCGTTTTGCGCGAGAGCAGCGCGACGCTGAATTACGGGACGACATTTCTTGTGGCGATGACGCCGGAGACGATTTATTACCAGCAGATCAACAAATCGGGCGGATTGTACCCACTTTCGACGCTGTATCCGGGCGCGGCGCTCTATCCGAAAGCGGCGACGGACGTTGAAACGACGAGGTGGAGCGCGGCGATCAATATCCCCAATGCGGTCATTCTTTCTCTGACGCTTCCGGGAGAGCAGATGACGGAATACCTGTGGGTGAGCGAACGGGAACTGAGCGCGGGGCAGATGGAAGCGCTGCTGGGGGACGGCACATTTGCGCCGAAATACGATGACACAACGCTGCTGCTGACGGACTTTAAGAACGGATTGCAGGCTGGAAATCTGGACAGTGTTTTCGGAAGCGGGCTTCAGGGCTTCTCCATCTACCGCTACGAAACGGGCGCGCAGACGCTCAAACGCATTGCAGACGTGCCGCTGGAGCAGCTTGCCATGGTGGATTGCGGCGCAAGGTCGCAGGTGGCGGTGCGCTACTATATGTTCGGAATCGGGGAAGAGACCTATACGACGGCACCGATCATCAGCCCGGAGATCGCGCCGGTCTTCTGGGACTGGGCGGTGCTGGAATGCGCGCAGGATGAAAACGGGGCGTACCGGCCAAGCGGCGTTTTCCGGTTCGGGAAAAATCTTTCGAGCGGGGCGATAGGGAACAATAACCAGCCGGGGGTGCTGCAGAACTTTACGCCGTATCCGACAGTGCAGCCAAGCCCTGCGAACTACCGGAGTGGGACGCTGGCGAGCCTGATCGGAAGCATTGACCGCGAGGGCAATTACAGCGACACGACGGAGCTGCGCGACCGCATCTATGCGCTGAGCGTGACGCAGCAGACGCTCTTTTTGAAAAATCGGAAGGGCGACCTCTGGCAGATCCGCACGAGCGACGCGGTGAGCATGAGTACGGCGGATGCGACAAGAGAGCAGGCGCAGATCGTATCGCTGCCGTGGGTGGAAACGGCGGACGCGGAGGCGGCAAAGATCATTTTGCTGCCGGGCGACGCGCTGATGCCCGCAATGTGACAGGAGGTGAAGGAAACGATGCCGGTACAGCTGACAACGCACGCGGAACGGCTGAACGACTATATGCAGATGCTGCGAAAGCCCTATATCAAACTGGCGCGGCTGCGGTTTTTGCAGCCGGACGGCTCGACGGCGTTTGCCATTGATAACAATCCTCTGGGACGGAGAGCGGGCGCTTTTTTGCAGGAGGGGGATATCACGGTGAACCTGCAAAACGGAAGGAGGCGGTCGGCGACCGTGACGCTTTCCAACCTCGACCATTCGTTCGACTACAACGTCAACGGCGTTTGGTTCGGAACGCAGATCGCTATAGACGAGGGGCTGATCTTGTCGGACGGGTCGGAGTATTACATCCAGCAGGGCGTTTTTCTGGTGGAAACGCCGGATGAAGAGCTGATGCCGAAGAGCAGGACGGCGCACTACAATCTTGTGGACAAGTGGTCGAATCTGGACGGGACGCTTTTTGGAAATCTGGAAAGCATCTACGAAGTGAAAGCGGGGACGAACATCTATGCGCCGATTTCGGCGCTGCTGGCGCTCGACCGGGGGAACGGATATCAGATCGATTCCGTGCCGCCCGTTTTCACCGAATACTACAACGGCAAATCGCAGACGCTGCCGGACGGCGGCGCGGCGCTGCTGACGAACGCGCCCTACACCCTGCGCATCGACAGCGAGAGCGGGACGATGGCGGACGTGGTGCTGGGCTGCGCGGGTATGGTGAACGCATGGGTCGGATACGACCAGACCGGCGCGCTGCGCCTTGACCCCTCGCAGGACGATATCGTGGACACGAGCAAGCCGGTGCAGTGGCAATTTTCGCAGGAGGAAGCGCAGCTGCTGGGCGCCACCTACACGGTGAAAAACACCGAGGTCTACAACGATTACATTATCATCGGCGAGGCGCTGGACAGCGGGGCGCAGATCGCAGGGCGGGCGACAAACATGGACCCGCAAAGCGACACAAACATTTACTCGAGCATCGGGCGAAAGACCAAGAGAGAGAGCGCGAGCGGCTATTACACCGTGCAGCAGTGTCAGGATCTGGCGGCGTGGAAGCTCAAGCGCGCGACGGTGCTGCAAAAGAGTGTAAGCATCCAGTGCAGCCAGATGTTCCACCTGAATGAAAACGAGCTGGTGGAGATCGTGCGGAGCGATAAGCCGGGATCTCCGGTGGAGCGGCATTTGATTATGGGTTTCACCCGTCCGCTGGGCGCGGCGGGACAGATGACCATCAACGCGGTAAGCACCAATGATTTTCCAATCGCCACTTTAACCAAGTGGCCGGCGTAAAAAGGGGGGAAGAAAAAATGCCAATGGTAGACGGAAAGTATCAGAATCCGGGGTGGCAGAACGGCGGGGAACCCGCTATTGACGCATCGGAGCTGAACGCCATGAGCGACACACTGGAACGGGTGGACAGCACGGAGTACGTCGATATGGTGCTGCTGGCGGAATCATGGAATGGGCATGAGTACAGCTTTGAAGCCGATTATCCGAGCAACCAGTATAACCTGACAGTCAGCGTGAGTTCGACCGCATCTGTGACGCAGTATGACGCTTTTTCCAGTGCAAAAATCTGCGGGGACATTGCGAGCAACACGGTGGTGGCGCTGGGGACTGTCCCGCAGGTAGATATCCCAATTATCGTAAAGGCGGTGAGAAAATGAGTGTGGAGGTTTACGGCGGCGGCGGTGGCGGCGCGAAGCTGCAGGAAAAAACCGTTTCTCCTGACACGCAGCAGCAGACCGTACTCCCGGATTCCGGATACGACGGAATGAATAAGGTGATTGTGGAAGCGGTGGAGGCCGGAGAATTGGGAACGCCGAGCATCAGTGCGAACGGCGTAATCACAGCAAGCGTTTCCAAAGGGGGGTATCTTCCGGCCGGAACGCAGAAAACAGCGCAGGCGGCGACGCAGGCGGCCAAGACCGTGAGGCCGACCACTTACTCGCGGACGGCGGCGGCGAAAGGCGTTTATACGACGGGAGCCGTGACGGTAGAGGGGGACGCAAATCTCATCGCACAAAACATCAAAAACGGGGTGTCCATTTTTGGAGTAAATGGGAGCGCTGCGGGATGGAATGTCCTGCAAACGACGGCGCAAACAGACGGGAACGGTGCGCTTTCGTTTACGATTCCGCAGGAAATGTCCCGGATAAAACGCATCGACCTGCAAATAAGAACGCAGATAGAAACAGCGTTTCGCACGAACGCCGCAATGTGCGATTTACCAACAGTGTCGGTTTCAGGTGATGGCTATATGGGATACGGAGTCAATCCGTGTCTTGTGGTTGCGAAAGGTGCGGGGCTGGGCTTCGAACTGTTTACTTCTTACTCGCAGATGTGGGGGGTGAATAGAAGCGGAACGACGATAACGATTACTCAGATATCTACCGATGGGTCTGACGTTCGCGCTTTCGCGCCGGTAAGCTTATTTGACATTACAGTGATTTGGGATTAAAAGGAGAGAACAAAATGATTGAAGTTTTAACGAAACGACTGGCAAACCTGCTGAGCGTAAAATCACTCGTGACGATTGCCCTGACGGCGGCATTCTGCGTGCTGACGGTGCAGGGAAAGGTGACGCAGGAATTCAACACCGTGTACCTGATGGTGATCGCGTTCTACTTCGGAACGCAGAATGCCGCAGGAAGCGCAAAGAGTGAAGACAATGGTTAATTCGAGCAGGATCGGCGACCTGCGGGCGGATATCGCGCAGAATGCAACAATCTTCCTTGCACTGTGCAGAGCGCGTGGGCTGAATGTGAAGATCACGCAGACGCTGCGCGACGATGACTATCAGGCGACGCTTTTTCAAAAGGGTTATGCCAAAACCCCGCACACGACGTTCCACGGAAAGGGTCTTGCGTTCGATATTTGCAAGAATGTGCGCGGGCATGAATACGACGATCTTGCCTTCTTCGCGCAGTGCGCGGAGATCGGCAAGCGAATGGGCTTTACATGGGGCGGTGACTGGAAGAGCTTTCCCGACCGGCCGCATTTCCAGTGGGACGATCACAAAAAATACAGCGGCACGATGGTGCGCGCGGGCAAGCTGCCGCCCACGATG
>ERZ1035037.508-NODE-508-length-10664-cov-16.642285_pt1 | contig 10664 bp, 10 predicted proteins | sample MGYA00520618_ERZ1035037 | MGnify/ENA primary metagenome ERZ1035037 (study PRJEB33766, sample SAMN09781741) | gut metagenome | biome: gut microbiome | host: Homo sapiens | place: Madagascar | study: EMG produced TPA metagenomics assembly of the PRJNA485056 data...
AGAGTATTTTAGGGTCCCTGTATCACGAGATTCTGAAACAAGTTCAGAATGACATTATATTTAATTCACAACCCTATGTCACACTAAATTTATTCCAGTCCCTATAAAATAATTTACTCACAATTGCCAATGTTGCATATCGTATAATTTAGGCTAGATGAGTTACCTGAAAGTGGTAAAAGGTTTTTATAATACATTTTTTCTTGATTAAACTCTGTATCTTCTATTTTTTTAGGTCTAGAATACCCCAAGTCTTCTAGTGAGCAAGCACCACCCGTAACAACACCTGTACAACGAGGTTCCGGCGGAAACAACCACGAGATTGAAAAGAACATTAAACAAATTATTGCGATTATAAAAATATATTTCATAGACACCAAACTTAGACTATAATTATAGAATAGCCTTTTTTGATGACTGATACATTCCTATAAAGTTTAATCTTTACTTAGCAGAAAGTAGTGATTTTGCAAAGTCTAGGGCAGATTCAGAATTGTCGCCTGACGCAAGGCTTGCAATCGCTTTAACTTTTTCATCTTCGTTAAGCGCTTTTATTGTAACTTCTGTTTCCTCGCCTTGTTCTTTTGATACTAAGAAATGTTTATCCGCTTTAACCGCAATAATAGCTTGATGAGTGATTACAATAATTTGTCTAAATTTCGCTAACTCTGATATTTCATCAGCTACGCTTTGAGCGGCTTTGCCAGAAATTCCCGTATCAATTTCATCAAAAATAACGGTGTCAATTTCGTCAGATTTTGCAAAAATTGTTTTGATTGCAAGCATAACTCTTGAAATTTCACCGCCAGATGCTGTTTTAGCAAGTGGTGAAAGGTCTTGAGATACGTTTGTAGAAATATAAAATTCAACGTCATCAATGCCGTCAGCCGAAAGTTCTTTTGGTGTAATTCTGATTTCAAATCTTGATTTTGCAAGCTCTAATTTTTCTAATTCATCAACAATCAAGGACGACAAGACTTGTGCGTAATTTTTACGTTTTGCTGAAATATCTTGAGCAAGTTTATTCAATTTCACTAAAATTTTATCAATTTTTGTTTGAATTTCTTCAACATTTTTAGATGAAAACTCAATTGTATTCAATTCTTCAGATAATTTATCATAAGTTTGAATTATTTCTTCAAGAGTTGAACCGTATTTACGTTTCAATTTGTCAAACAAATACAAGCGTTCTTGCACTTCATTAAGTCTTGCAGTATCGCTGTTTACGGACTGATAATAGTCTCTAAGAGTTGAGGATAAGTCTCGAGTAAGCTCTGAAATTTCAATAATAGATTGTTCTGCGCCTTCAAGTGAATTATCCATATCAACTGCTTTTGAAATATTGGCTTTAATTTGCAATAATGCGTCAATTAAAGAGCCTTCATCACCGTTTAAAGCCCAATAAGAGGTCTGTGTAAGCTCTTGCAATTTTTCAGAGTTTTCAAGTATGCTCAATTCGTTTTGAAGTGTTTCTTCTTCAGTTACATCTTCTATATTAGCTTGTTCAATCTCGTTGATTTGAAATTTTAGAAAATCTATTTGAGATTCTGTGGCATTTGCCGAATTTTGAGCTGTTTCTAGAGCGTTTAACAGACCTTGATATTCTTTATAAAGACATTTATACTCTTGTAATTCTTCGCCGTACAAATCTTTTGCATAGTTGTCTAAAAGGATAATGTGTGATTTTGGTTGTAAAAATGCGTAGGTTTGGTGTTGAGAGTGGATATCTATCAACATTTCCTTTAGCGATTTGATAAAATCTTGATTAACAAGAGTTCCATTAACCCTTGTGCGTGAAGATGTTGAAGTAATTTCTCTTGATAATATAATTTCATCTAATGTATCAATGCCGTTTTCTTCAAACAGAGTTTTTATATTTGGATTTTTTGACTCTATAAACAACTCAATAAGTGCTTTTTCAGCACCTTTTTTAACAACATCTTTAGCTGGTTTTGCACCAAAAGCTATATCTATGGCGTTGATTAAAATACTTTTACCTGCGCCTGTTTCACCTGTAATAACATTTAAACCGTTGTCAAAATTTACGGTTAAATCTTCAATCAAAATATAGTTTTTTACGTGAATTGATTTAATCATAGACTTCTTGGAGATACCCCCCAGTGTAGTTTATCACGTAAGACTGAATAGAATGCATCATCTTGTAGCAATGCCAAATAAGCTTTGTTTTCAGCTTTTTGAATTACAACCTCGTTTGAAACATCGCAAGAATCTGCACCGTCTGTAATTAAGTTAAATTCATTGCTTTCGCCTTCTGCTGTGGTGATTTTGATAACCTCGCTAGAAGGTACAACCAAAGGTCTTGCAGTTAAAGTATGAGGGCAAATCGGGACAATTACCAACGCATCAAGCATTGGATAAATTACTGGTCCACCTGCAGAAAGCCCGTAAGCTGTTGAGCCTGTTGGTGTTGAGACAATCAAGCCGTCTGCAATATAGTCGCATACAAATTTGTCATTGATGCTTAAAACAAAGCGTGAGGAACGTGTTGCGCAAGCTCCCTTTATTACAAAGTCATTAAGCGCATATTTTTCACTCGATTTTATCATCAAGCGTTTTTCTATGTTAAAGGCATTATTAAAAACTTTATCAACTGCTAGTTGAATATTATCCGCATTAACTTGGGATAGGTAACCTAAGCGCCCTAAATTAACGCCCAAAACCGGAGTTTTAGACATTGCGTAAAACTTTGAAACATGTAATATAGTCCCGTCTCCGCCTACTGCAAAAACAAAATCAAACCCGAATTTCATTTCTTTAATTTCTAAAATTTCAGGTTTTGCGCCTTTTTCAATCAAGCTGTGTTCTAATTTTTGCAACACTGGGTAAGGGTTTTTAACACCCTCATTAAAGACTACGGCGATATTTTTAGTACAAAAATCAACACATTCCATATTATAATTTTACAACGTAAATACTTTTATGACAACTATATAAACAGAAGGCGCAGGTATGGCTTACATACCTGCGCCTTCTAAATATTTAACCAATCTTATGCGTTAAGATTTAATGATTTTAATTGTTTATCTGCTTGCGCTTTAACTTTTGCATCTTTGTCGTGAGATGCTTCTTGTAGCAATGGTGCTAAGTCTTTTTTGTATTCAGGTCTAGACATATAACCGATTGAAGCAACTGCGGCTTCTCTTACGCTTGCGTTCTTATTTGTTTTTAATTCGTTTACAATCCCTGCCATACCAATTAAATCATCAGCTGGAACTGTTGTTTTTGCTAAATCTTTTACACCGTCTGCGTATAATTTTTGAAGAGTTGCTGTTGTGAACATTGCATATTCTTTGTTACGCTCTGCAAGTGCCTTGTCTTTACCTTCCATCTTTGAAGTATCTTTACTCATAATGTTTAGCAAGTTATCAACAACTTTGTTATCTAACAATTCCTCTGCTTTGTCTGGAGCATACATTGCAACTTCAGAAATTGCTTCCATTGCATCAGCTTGCTCATCATAGTCTGGACTTGTTAATATACTAACTAAGCCGTCCAAGTCAATGTTTGGTTTCATTTTTTCTGGTTTTACAATTTCTGGACGTTTATTTGCTGGTTTTGTATCGTTTGTTTCTTTTGTATCAGCTTTAGCAACTTCTGCGGCTTTTGTTTGAACTACGGGTGCAGGTTGAACCACAGCTTGGGTTGCCATAGCTTGTGCTGCTAATGCTTGAGCCATAGTAGTTTCTTGATTTTTATCTTCAACTTCTTTTTCTACAGCTTTAGCTTCTGCTCGTTTTGGTTCATAAACAGAAGTTTTTGGCATATCATAAAATGAAGGCTTTTTATCGTCTTCTTTTGGTGCCTGTTTCTTGGCTTGTTCTTCCTCAACTTGTGCTTGAGGTTGCATACCATTTGGTGTGATTTCAATCTTAATGGTCATTGGTTGCATCGGAACCATTGAATATGGCTGAATCATCGGATTCATCATAGTAGGATACATGAATTTCCTTTCTAAACACACTACCTTGTAACTATATAAAGTCTAATAATCCCAAAAATTGCTAGTATTTTAGAATGTCATGAAAATTTTGTTACATTATTTTACAAATGTTAATCTTCTTCAATACGAGGATTAATTGCTCTTGCGACATTGATAACTTCTAATCCCGAAAAATCAAACATTTTTTTTATGTTATTCGGATTCTTTGCTCTTTCACGCATAATTAACGCCCCAACAATTGCCTCTAATTGGCTCATTGGCATCATATTAGGTGGAATATCGTCTAACTGATATTCAATCTTTAGAGCGTTTTGCAAGAACTTACAATCAGCTGGAGTTCGTTCTTTAAAATAAGAACTTAAATGCATATCTTGACGTGTTATATAAAGCTCAAAACGAGTTATATCAATACCTTGTTCGTACTTTAATGTTCTAAAATATTCTGAACCTCTTGTTGAATAACGTTGTGTCCAATTTTCTCTATTTAAAAAATGTTCATTGCTTTGTACCATTTGATATGGTTTTGATAAAATTCTCCATTTACCCTCTAACATTGAGTTATCCCAAGGCAATGAAATACAAATGTGTGATTGTTTTAGAGAGGAATAATTGTCTAAAAAGAATTGAATATCCTTCATTGAGTACAATTTGTCGACAAGAATAATTTTGCCGAAGGAGTCCATTATAGCAACTCCTGTATCAACTGTTGAGGCTGGCGCCATTGATATTCCTAAATAATATTCCATAATTATTGTCCAACCATATCAAATTGTTTATTAATATCTTTTTGCAAAATTTTATCGTGTTTCGCATCATTTATCCAAGCGTCGTCATCATCTTTTCTTGTTTTAGGTGTTACGTTTGATGATTGCTCATAAATGGTTTTATTTTTTATTGATAATGATTTTTTTCTATAATTAGCCTCTTTAGTAGCTTCTGTTGAATTATTGTTAATGCTAGAGGATTCAATTTGAGTAACTTCGTCTTCAACAGTTGTTGTTTTCAAGTTTTCAAATGCTTTTGAACCGTTTTTGATACGTTGAATAGTTGCCATACGTTCAGTTTGGAAGGCTTCTTGTTCTTTTTTAGGTTGCTTCATAACTGATGAAGTTGCATGCTCAAAACTTTTAAATTTATTTTTCAAAACAAGTATTTCTACACGTCTATTTTTGCTCCTGTTTTCAACTGTTTTGTTGTCAACGATAGGACGAGTATCACCATAGCCAACTGCTGTGAAGATGTTTGGCATGAATTTGAAACGTGTAATTAAATATCGAATGATACTAGATGAACGTGCGCCAGATAATTCCCAATTTGAAGGGAACATAAAGGTATTAATTGGTTGGTTATCAGTATGACCTTCAACTCTAATGTAGTGTAAAGCGAATTTTTCACCAATTAAAACACCAACATTATCCAAAGTTTTCATGGCTTTATCTGTTAGTGTTGCTGAACCTGAGTAGAATAAAAGGTCATTTTTCATTGTAATCAATAACCCTTTATCTGTTAGCTGGGCATCAATACCTTCCATATCTCCATTTTTTGACATTTGATTAATTGCATCTTTTATGTCTTCAAAGGATTGGTCTTCGTACTTTTGGCTAATATATTCAAGCATTAGAGGTGCAATTGTACTGTCAGCAGCACTTGCCTCTAGAATTGATGCGCCTTTAGAATCTAATATAGAATCAGAACCTTCCAAAATGCTTGGCGCATTAAATGCTTTCCTTATACTATCTTCAAGTGCGGCAAATTCTGTTAAATCAATTTGAGAAAGAGCATATAACACAACGAAAGTTGCGAATAAAAGTGTGATAAAGTCCCCGTATGAAACTAACCATCTTTCTAAATTTTCATGCGCTTGTTCGAGTTTCTTTTTAGCCATTATTAATATTCTTCTTCCTCAATGCTAGTTCTGTCAGTGATATATGCTTGTAATTTTCTTTCAATTAATGCCGGAGATTCACCTGCTTGAATAGCTAAAACTCCTTCAACCATTACGTCTTTAGCTAGGAAAACTTTTGCGTAATTCAATCTTATACGAGTTCCTAAAGGGATTAACAATAAGTTTGCAGCAAATAAACCGTAAATAGTTGCAACAAAGGCAACTGCGATACCAGCACCTAAGGCTGATGGATCAGAAAGGTTTTGCATTACTTGAATTAAACCCATAACTGCACCGATGATACCCAATGTAGGAGAATAACCACCTGCAGATTCAAATACTTTTGCACCGTTAGTAATTTCTTCTTGTTGTTGCGAAATTTGGTTTTCCATCATTGCTTGAACTAATGTAGGATCTGCACCATCAGCAACAGCCTCTAAACCCATAGTTAAAACAATGTCTGAAGCGTCTTTTGCTTCTCTTTCCAAGCAAATTACACCTTCTTTTCTAGCTTTTTGGGCAAATTTTACTATTTCTGCAATAACATCGTTTAATTCCACAACCGGTGGAACAAAAACGTCTTTAATAAGCATAATAGCTTTTTTCAAAACTCTAGGTGGAAAACTTAATACAACAGCCCCAGCTGTACCACCGAATACGATAAATGCGGCTGTCAATTGCATTAATTGACCTAAATTACCACCTTCAAGTGCTTGACCTGTAAGTATGAATGTTATACCTAGAAATAATCCTACTACTGCAAAAATATCCATGTTTCACTCCATATTTTTTCTTCATACTAATTAAACTATATTTTCACATGCTACAAATCATGCAAATAGTTTATTTTCGTAAGATTAAAGGAATTCTTCACGAATAATTGTCATTAATTCAGGTTCTCCGTCAGTTGCAAGAACAGTATGTTCAAAGTGTGCAGACGGTTTTTTGTCTGCAGTTTGAACAGTCCATTCGTCTGGAAGTTGGATAACTTCATCACAACCAAGATTAAGCATTGGTTCAATGGCAATAACCATGCCTGATTTAATTAAAGTTTTGTCTCCAACGCTGTAATTATATAGAAATGGATCTTCGTGCATAGCGTGCCCAACGCCGTGACCGCCGTATTGTCGAACGATTCCTAAATGTTCTCTGTTTGCAACTGCTTCAACTGCTGATGAAATATCATCAAGTACATTACCTGCTCTCATTTGAGAGATACCTGCAAATAATGATTCTTCTGTGAATTTTAACAAATTTTCGACTTCAGGAGCAATTTTACCAACTGGATAAGTCCAAGCGCTATCGCCGACCATACCGCCGTAAGTTGCACCTACGTCAACACTAATAATGTCGCCTTCTTTAAGGATAACGTTTTTTGATGGAATTCCGTGAACGACATTTTCATTAATTGATGTACAAATACTTGCAGGAAAACCGTTATAGCCCAAAAATGTTGGTACAGCCTTGTTTGCATGAATAACCTCCATTGCAATATCGTCAAGGTCTTTTGTCGACATTCCAGCCTTAATGTTTTCCTTCATAGCTTTATGCACGAGGGCAACAATATGCCCTGCGTGCTTCATTCTTTTAATTTCGTCTCTTGATTTTCTATTAATCATTTACTGCCTTCAAAAGTCTTTCCCAGACTTGTTCAATGCTACCATTAGCGTCAATTTTTCTCAATACACCTTTGTTTTCATAGTATTCAGTTAAAGGTGCTGTTTCTTTGTAATAAGTTTCAAATCTAGCTCTTGCGATTTCTTCAGTATCATCTTTTCTTTGAGTTAATTCTGAATTACATTTATCACAATGAACACCGTCTTTAGGTGCTTTAAACTTCATATTGTAAATTTCGCCACATTTTGGACAAGATTTTCTATTTACAATTCTTTCGATTAACAATTCAGTATCAATATCGAAGTAAACAGCTCTAAATTCTGCATCTTCTTTATCAACTTCTTTGTTAATTTCTTCTAACATGCCAGCTTGTTCAACGCTTCTAGGAAAACCGTCTAAAACGTAGCCATTAGCACAATCAGGTTCTGCAAGTCGTCTTTTGATGATTGCGGCAACAACTTCAACAGGAACTAATTGACCTTTTGACATGTAGCTTTCAGCTGTAACACCTTCTGGAGTTTGATTTTTAACTGCAGCTCTCAATAAAGAACCTGTGTCAACATGTGGAAAGTTCAAGTGCTCAGCTAATTTGCTTGTTTGAGTACCTTTACCGCAAGCTGGTGGTCCTAAAAATATTAATTCTTTTTTCATCTTCTCTTTTCCTTTTTGTTTTATAAAATGTAACCTATGCGTCAATGTTAGTTGCGTATACAGCGTGTTGTTGAATGAAATCTCTACGAGGTTCAACCTTGTCACCCATAAGAATATCAAATAATTGGTCACAAAGCATAGCATCTTCTAAGTTTACTTTTAATAAAGTTCTTGTAGAAGGATCCATTGTAGTTTCCCAAAGTTGTTGAGGCATCATTTCACCCAAACCTTTAAATCGTTGGATTTGTAAGCCTTTAGAACCTCTGTCATCTAAAATCTTATGTAATTCCGAGAAGGTTGAAACTTCGTGAGTTTCTGTATCTGTTTCTAAAATTAATGTTCCTTCTTCTTCGATTAAATATTCACGAATTAGAGGGTATGCAGCTTTTAGACGTTTGTATTCGTTACTCTTAACAATGCTTTGAGTAATTAATACAAAATCATCATCTGCAAGAGTTAATTTTAGATTATATTTTGCGTTTTCAGCGCTGTATTTCAATTCTAACTTGTAATCTTTAGCTTCGGCAATATTGTAGTTTTCAGCGTGGTCTACAAGGTAGTGTGATAAGTAATCAAGATGTTTTTGCATTGTAGCTTGATCGTCGAAATCACTCTCTTGAATGTCAGAACGAACCATACCTCTAAGCATTACAGCTGGTATTCTTCCCAAAATAGGGTTGTTGTAAGAATTGTAGTATGCTGACATATTAGAGATTAATTTTAATAATTCTTCGCCTTGAACAGATTTTGATTTTGTCTTGTCTGACAAGCAAACAGATTTGATACCACGTTCTTTTAACATTTTGTCTAACGCTTTTTCATCGAATAAGTATTCGCTTTGTTTACCTTGTGTAATTTTATATAGAGGTGGTTGAGCGATATATACATAACCTTGTTCAATTAATGGTTTACAATATCTAAAGAAGAATGTAAGCATTAATGTTCTGATGTGAGCACCGTCAACATCGGCATCGGTCATGATAATAATTTTGTGATATCTAAGTTTTTCCAGACTAACTTCATCAGGGTTTCTGCTGATTGTAACACCAAACGCTTGAACCATTGATTGAATTTCGTTGTTAGCGTAGATTTTGTCTAAACGAGCTTTTTCTACGTTCAAGATTTTACCTCTTAACGGTAAAATGGCTTGGAACATTCTGTTTCTGCCTTGTTTTGCAGAACCACCAGCTGAATCACCTTCGACAAGGAATATTTCGCATTTTTCTGGTTCTCGATTTGAACAGTCAGCCAATTTACCTGGTAAAGTTGAGTTTTCAAGAACAGTCTTACGTCTTGTTAATTCTCTAGCTTTTCTTGCAGCTTCTCTAGCACGTTGTGCTTGAAGTGTTTTTTCGATAATTGTTCTTGCAATTTTCGGATTAAATTCAAGCCATTCTTGGAACTTGTCTCTGATAGAGTCTTGAACTGCACCCATAGCTTCTTGACTGCCTAATTTTTCTTTTGTTTGACCTTCAAATTCAGGGTTTGGAAGTTTTACGCTGACAATAGCTGTTAAACCTTCACGAACGTCGTCACCTGTTAGGTTAGCTTCTGAATCTTTAAGAATGTTATTTTTACGTGCGTAATCATTTAATACACGAGTAATACCGTTTCTGAAACCTGTTAAGTGAGTACCACCGCTATGTGTGTTGATATTGTTTGCAAAAGACAAAATACATTCGCTATATGCGTCTGTGTATTGCATTGCAACTTCAACTCTCAAATCACCCACCATTTTGTCAATGTAAACAGGTTCTTCAAAAATTGCAGTTTTGTTTTTGTTCAAGAATAAAACGTATTCTGCAATACCACCTTCATAGTGGAAAACTTCTTCTTCATTTGTTCTTCCGTCAATAAAAATAATTTTTAACCCTTTGTTTAAGAATGCCATTTCTCTTAAACGACCAGCAACAACATCTTTATCAACTTCAATAGTTTCTTGGAAAATTTCTGGATCAGGCCAAAATCTTGATTTTGTACCTGTTTTGTCAGTATCTCTAATTCTTTCTACTGGTGCAGAAGGTTCACCACGAAAATATTCTTGTTTATAAACTCCGCCGTTTCTTGAAACTTCAACAACCATTTTTTCAGATAATGCGTTTACAACAGAAGCACCTACGCCGTGAAGACCACCTGATACCTTGTAACCGCCGTCACCAAACTTACCGCCAGCGTGAAGAACTGTGTGTACAATTTCCAATGCTGATTTGCCTGAATCTGGTTTAATATCAACAGGAATACCACGACCATTATCTTCTACTGTGATACTGTGGTCTGTGTTGATTTTAACTCTAATTTCTGTACAATATCCTGCCAATGATTCGTCGATAGAGTTATCTACGATTTCATAAATACAGTGGTGCAAACCTCTTTGAGATGTTGAACCAATATACATGCCTGGACGCATTCTAACGGCTTCTAAGCCTTCCAATACACGAATATTACTTGCGTCATACTCTTGCTTAGTCGCTGTAGTTGCGCTACCTTGCATTTCTTCCATTATATTTCCCCCCAAAATTAATATTTTTACATTTTATATGTATATATAAT
>ERZ1035037.509-NODE-509-length-10649-cov-9.341608_pt1 | contig 10649 bp, 21 predicted proteins | sample MGYA00520618_ERZ1035037 | MGnify/ENA primary metagenome ERZ1035037 (study PRJEB33766, sample SAMN09781741) | gut metagenome | biome: gut microbiome | host: Homo sapiens | place: Madagascar | study: EMG produced TPA metagenomics assembly of the PRJNA485056 data set...
ACGTGGCCGCGCTGCTGGAATAGCCCGACGTGGCCGCGCTGCTGGAATAGCCCGATTCTTTCGCCTTTGCTCGGCGCATGGCTCGATCAAACGCGGTTTTTACGGACAACTTGATAAAATCGGCGAGCTTCAATTCGCCTTTAACCTTCAGCTCGGTGCACGCCAGCTTGCTATCATCATTGCTCTTGTCAACTTTACCGCCGCACTCGACCTCAAAAAAGCGCGTGCCATCCCTCAACTGGTAGTAGTGCAGCACATCCAACGGGTTCTCGCAAGCGTGCATACCAGCGTGGCAGCAGTCGGCCTTGTTCTCATAGTAAGTCTTGCCCACCTCATACTGCTTTCCACGGCACGTCATGTTTTTGTCCATTGCCTTGTAGGCGATGATCTTTTCACTCATGGGTGGTGTCCTCCTTTGGCATTTTTCATGTGTAACCCAAAATATTGCTTACGCCGCGCCGCGGCTTTACCGCTTCATGAACTGGTTCACAAAGTAGACCTGACCTTTGCCGGTCACTTTGGGCGTCTTGTTGATGCTGGTGTGTCCATCGGAATGCACCACGGTGGTCTCCTTGATCTCGAACAGGCCCTGCTCCACGGCCCGCTGGGTGGGCATGTTATAGTCGCTGCGCTTGGGGTCGCGGATCAGGAATCCGTGCTCCCGCATCCAGACGAACAACCGGTTCTGCCCGATCTGCACGCCGTTCTGACACAGCAGCTTTGCCAACTCGCCCACAAGGATGCTCTTCTTGCTGGCGCTCACGGCATCCGCAAAGATGCCCTTCGGGGTCAGCTCTGCAATCTGCCTGTCCTTGTGCTCCAACTCGTCGTGGGCGGCAATCAGGGCCTGTGCCATCAGCTCAGAGCGGGAAAGCTGCGGGCGCTGGGTCAGCTTCTTCTCCATGGCGTTGAACGCCGCAATGTACTTCAACTTCCATTCCAGCGCCGCCTTGCCGGTAAAGCCCATCACCAGCAAGCTGAAACCGTCCCGGTTCATCAGGTACATGGGGTACGCCTTGCCTGTCCCGGCGGTGTAGGTAGCTTCAAAGAACATGGAGGTCAGAGCGCAATTTTGCGCTTTGATATTCTCGATTGCGCGAAGCACGTCTTTGTGCTCCTTTCCGAAGTTCTCAGCGATCTGGCGGCTGGATGCTACCGGCTCGCCGTTCTGGGTAGATAAGATAATGTCTGTCATGCTTTCTTTCCTTCCTTCTGCTCTTCCAGCAGCTTGTCAACCGTGCAGCCATACAGGGCTGCGATTTTGGGCAACATGGCCGTGCGCGGGTTATTGATGCCTGTCTCCCAAAAAGAGATCGCCGACTGGTCAACACCAAGCGCGGCTGCTGCCTGTTTTTGCGTAAGTCCTGCTTTTTCTCGCAGTTCCGCGAAACGCATTCTTTCACCTCTTTCTACAATATTAGTTTTTCTCATTGACAAGCGAAAGAAAGCAAGCTATAATAAAGGTGTCAAACAAATATTTTAGCGGCTTTCTTATTAGTTATGTATTAGTTTCGCTCATCACGATATTAGTATATATCATTGTTATTAGTTTGTAAAGCCCGAAGTATTAGTTTTGTTAGTTTTTGTCGTTATGCACAGAAACAAAGGGGGGCTTTTGTATGTTTTGGAACAACTTTGAAGCTCTATGTGCTAAAAAGGGCGTTTCCTACAATGCAGCAGCCGCCGATGTTGGTGTAAAATCGTCCGGAACTGTGACCGGTTGGAAAAACGGAGCAAAGCCAAGAGGCCCTGTATTAAAAAGGTTGGCCGATTACTTTGGTGTTACTGTCGAGGAGCTAACCGGCGAAGCTTCGGAGCAAAAAGAAAAGCCCACTCTCAGTGAAGAGAGTGAGCTGAATGCGCACGCTAAAGCCATACTGTATAAGTATGAGCAGCTTGACCCTGCGCAAAGGGTTATGTTTGAAAAGATGCTTGACGCTGCACTTGAGGCAGCGAAGGGGAAAGAGAATGGTTGAGTTAAAGCAGGAAGAAGCTTTGCTGAAAGCTCTTTGCCAATTCTATGAGCACCCAGACCAAAATGTCTGCATCTATAAAAATTTTGTTTCCAGCGTTGTCGGAAAGCAGAACGCAGATGCTGTATTGGATGTTTTGTGTGCAGACGGGTACGCGAAAATCGAGGGCTTTAACCCATTGATACACATTTGCGCAAACAACTCCCCGACCATACGTCTGACTGACAAAGGAAAGACGTACTTTGTGGAGAATCAGCGGAAACAGCGCATTACCCGGCGACAGGCCATCCAGAGCATCGCGCTCTCCTTGATTTCTGCCGTGATCGGCGGTTTTATCTCAAGATTATTTGCTCGTGAAATCCAAACCTGAAACGTCAAGAGTGCGACCGCTGATCTTTGTAACGCACATCGTCTTTGCCCTTTCCAGATCCTTTTCTGACAGAGTGCCTGTATCGATTTTCGTTGCGATGCCATGTGAGTCTTGCAGATACAAGGTCGTATAAGGGCACAAACGCAAAATATCGTAGAGGGACACCATTGAAAACTGGGCAATTGCCTCGACTTTTTTTCGTTTGAAAATTTCCAGATCCGCTGCATCTACAAACAGATACACGATGATACAGGTGACCAAGAAGAGCAGGATCGCAATCACAGCCAAAAGAAAGTTACTCAGCATTTTTCTGTACCTCATCTAAAAGTTCATCCACATCGATACCAAACGAAAGTGCAAGCTTGATTTTCTCAAGTATAACACATTCCGGGGCCGATTTCATCAATTCTGTGCTATGTTCTTGCACTTTCTTTTCCTCCTTTGGTCATTGAAAATTTGTTTTCCGGCAGCCGACTGGCTGCCTATTTTTGTATATAGGGGTGTTTGACTTGAAGCACAAATGGTGTGCCGTTGCAAGCGGTTGCCTTGTCTTTTTTGCTGGGCTTGGCGGAATCCATATGGGAATCGGGAATATTTTTGGCGGGCAGTTCCTATCTCAACTGTTGCTCTTCATCCTGATTCTGGTTTTGGGGTTTTTCATGTACTATTACATGTTTGTTGTAATTACGATTCCGTTTCGATTTGTCTGGAACAAGATAAAGAGGAGGAAGGAATAATGGGATTCCGGTACAGAAAAAGCATCAATTTGGGCGGTGGTTTCCGCATCAATCTAAGCAAATCCGGCATCGGTTACAGCTTTGGCGGAAAGGGATTCCGCTACACACGTACCGCGCGGGGTACCGATCGGGTAACCTTTTCAGTTCCCGGAACCGGAATTTCGTGGTCTCAGGAATCAAAGGCCGGAGGATCGACTAGAAAGCCGTCTGCTCCAAAATCGGACGGAACGGAATATCTGCTGTCTGTTGAGAATGCGGACGCTGATACCTTGACAAGCTCCAGCAAAGAGGATTTTGTAACCGCCATAAAACGATATCGAACGATAGACAAAATTTTGGCATGGATGATTCCGATTGCGATTTTTATTGCTGGCTTTTTACCTCAAATTGATGGAATAAGTTCCGAAACCGCAACAAACCTTGTTTTGATTTTCTTTATGCTTCCAATTGCCGCAAAACTTTTATACCACAACTTTGGAAAAGTTCGTGTGAGCTATGAATATGACGATTTCAGCCGTGTTCAAAAGGATAAAATCATTCAGGCACTCGACATCATGCAAAGTTGCTCTTCCGTTTGGCAGATCAACGACATCTATGTAAACACAAGCCGCCGTATCAATGCTGGAACCGGAAATTCCGTTACAAGAACCAAGGTAAAAATTGAGAAAGAGCCCCCCTCTTTTATTAAAACATCCGAAACCTGCTACCACATCAAACTCAAAAAAGAGAATCTTTATATTCTTCCTGACATGATGATCGTTACCGATGGAAGAAAATTCAGTTCTGTTGACTTAATGGATCTTGATTTCAAGTTTGATGCACAGCAGTTTGTGGAAGAGGGATCTGTCCCAAACGATGCCCGGGTTGTCCGACAGACATGGAAATATGTCAACAACGACGGAACGCCAGACAGAAGATATAATGGAAACCGGCAGCTTCCAGTTTGCCTCTATGGAAAAATAGACATTTTCACGAACAGCGGAATGAATATGCAGTTCAATGTATCCGATGGTCAGAAAACAGCTGAATTTTGCGAATGCCTGAAAGACATCCTAAAGGCAAAAATGGATTCCATCGAAGAAGAGAAGGAAAAGCTGTTACAACCTGATAGCTAATTTTCTACCGCAAATACATTATACATCTTTCAGTTGTAGTATTCAATAGATATCAAAAAATAAATTTGATTTTTCTGAAAAAGTTAGATTTTCACTTGGAGTCGTCCAGCCGCTGCATCTTCTGCAGCAGTTCCCCGGCAAGCTCCCCGCCGGGATCATCGGAAGCGGCTTTGAGGTTGCGGATGGAACCGGCCTTGCGGGTGACGTAGCGCCGGGCGCGGGCTTGCCCTTCGGGCGGCATATCCTCATAACACGCCAGCGCGGCGCGGATGTGGGTGCAAAAGCTCTGCATCTTGTCCATAGATCATTCCTCCCATGGCTTCGGAGTGGGCCGCGTGCCGGTGAGCACGCTGGCGGGCATTCCGTCAATGATGGTCATATCGGGATCCATGCTGATTGTCTGACTGTTTTTCATTTCATTTTCCTCCTGTTTTTTGGTAATATTTACATCTTATGTGCCAGATTCTACCATGCGCCAGAGGAAAATGAAATTGGTGTAATTTTTGTCGAATGGCGCAGAGTTTTTCTGCGCCATTTTTTGTTAAAAATATACTGGTTTTATGGGGGTGAAAGTATGAGTTATTTTACGGCGAGCCAAATCGGAAAAGCGCTTGCAAAAGCACGGGTGTCTGCCGGGCTAAGTCAAGCGGAGATCGCAAGGCGCATCGAAAAAGGGGAGCGAACAGTGCAGAGCTGGGAAAAAGGCTGCACCAGCCCGGACAGTGACGAGATCATGGACTGGTGTACGGCGTGTGGCGTGTCGCCCATATCTGTGTTCATGGAGATGATCCACCCAGAGCTGTATGCGGTGCCCGATGACAGAAAGACCGACGAAGAGCTAGACGCGGAGTTGTGCCGCCTTGTGGTAAACTTGCCGCCGCTGACGAAAAGGCTGCTTCTCTTCATACTGAAAGGCAGTCACGGCAGCAGCCCGCCCGCGGTGATTTCTGAGATAGCCGCAAACCTGCACTGCCCGCTCAACAACAGGGCCAGCGTGTGCGGGACCATTATAGATCAGTATACCTACGCGCAGATCGCGGGCCTTGATCCATGCCCGGAAGCTCCGCACCCTCCCATTGACGACCTGAAGATCAACTACAAGGCCGGAAGGGCCGCTGCCGAAAATGGAGCTTTGGGATACATTGGGCAGAAAAAGGAGTAAGTCATGAAATGCGTAAGACCATGCTGCCGGAAAGAGATCCCGGATGGTGCTTCTTTTTGTCCGTGGTGCGGGAAGAAGCAGCCCGAAGCCGCCCCGCAGCAAAGAAAAAAGCGCCGCCGCCCAAAGGGCAGCGGCAGTGTATATAAGTTGAGCGGGACGAGGTCAAAGCCATATGTGGCCCTGACAGCCAAGCGAGACGTTCTGGGGACGTTTGCGACGCCGGGCGAAGCAGTACAAGCGCTGGACACTTACAACACCCAGAACACCCCCGCAGCGCGTCTGAAATGCACTTTTGCGGATGCCTATTCCCAATGGAAAGCACAGCCCAAATTTGACAAGCTCAGCACTGATATGAAAAAGGGTTATGAGCTGGCCTATGCAAAGGCCGCGCCGCTGTATGACCGACAGCTCCGGGACTTAAAAGCTGCAGACTATCAACAGGTGATTGACAAAATGGTGGAAAAAGGCCTCTCCCGCAGCTCCTGCGAAAAGCAGCGCACGCTTTTCAGCCAGATCTGCGAGTGGGCAATGGCTCAGGACATCATAAACAAAAACTATGCCATGCTCTTGCAGCTCCCAGCGGCTACAGGCAAGGCAGAGCGCACTTTGACCGCTCAAGAGATAGAGCAGATAAGCAGCCGACAAAACGACCCGAAGCTTGGGCAGACAGCACAAATCGCAATGGTGCTGCTCTACACCGGTATGCGTATCGATGAGCTGCTCTCCATGCGCTGCGACGATGTGCATCTCAAAGAGCGGTATATGCAAGGCGGCGAGAAGACCGAGGCGGGCAAAAACCGCATTATCCCTATTTTGGACCCCATTTACAAAATCATTGCCTTTTGGATGCTTGAAAGCGGGTGCGAGTGGCTGATACCGTCCAAAGCCGGTACAAAGCTGGACAAGCGAAACGTGGCTACAAAGTTTCGGTCCTTGATGCAGGAGTGCCACATAGAGGGGGTGCATCCGCATACGCTGCGCCACACGGCCAGCAGCAAGATGGTGGAGTGCGGACTGGAAAAGACCGCCGTACAGGCAATCTTGGGTCACAAAAATTTCTCCACTACGGCCAACAAGTACGTCTCCCACAATGACCCGGATTATCTGTTGCAGGAAATGCGAAAGATGAAGTATTGATTTGTTAGATTATTTGTTAGATTGTCACGTTCACTCAGGAGATTTCAAGGCATTTCAAGCAAAAAGAAAAACGCACGGACGATTTATTTTTATCGTTCGTGCGTTTATTTTTGGAGCTAGTGACAGGAGTTGAACCTGCAACCCACTGATTACAAATCAATAATATTTTTCGTATTTATGCTATTTTTGAAGTAAATGTTAGTTTGTTGTTTGCTTATGGCGTATTCTAAAAGCGATAAATCGTCCGCCTTATCTTACAACAAATGTTGCAAAAATTCAACGCATGTATGCGGAGCGTTCTTTTGTAACAGCTTCGCACAGTCCGGAAACAAGGTCCTCCGCCATACTCCACATGTGATGCAGCTCTACGCCAGCCGCAGAATCCTCGCTGTCAACGCCGGTAAGGATTTTCTGCGCAATGCGGCGGTTTGCGTCAGCGTGCTCCATTTCTTCCCCAGAGAGCTTATACCACTCAGAAGAAGCGTAGGGACAGACAGTTTTATAGTCCATTGCCATGCTTGCGTAGTTCATCGCATCGCTGTATTCTTCGGCCATTTGCTTTGCAGCATGAACAAGTGTGTCCTTATACCCTGCAAACTTTGCTTCGTCCATCATAGATAGATCCTCCCTCTTACAGTTTTTCCACGGTCACAGCCATATCGTTCACCACGGCAGCAGTACCGGTCAGCAGGAAGCTCAAAATAGAGCTTTCGCAGCCGCACGCATTGAGCACCAGAAAAGTCAGTGCCAGATTGGTCGGTGCAGCCGCAGTGGCCACAGCCTGAGAAGCAGTAGCGCCGATCACAGCGACGCCGTCCTTCTGGCCGGTCAGGGTCACAGTGCCCGCAGCCGTGGGAGCCAGTGTAGCGGACACGGTCACATGGTAGTAGCCCTGACCCAGCAGGGTGATGGTGTTGCCGTCCTGCCGAATGTTGCAGCCGAACCGCCGGGAAGTGATGCCGACAGGGATAATATCGTTTACCGCCACGGTCTGAGCCGTGGTATTGGCGGTGTAGATAGCAGACCTAGACATAGTCATATCCTCCTTAAAAAATAAGCGGGGCAGCTTTTGCCGCCCCGCGTGTCCTCGCCGATAGGGCGTCAGATGTTAGATGTTGCCGCAGCCGTTATTGCAGCCGCAGAAGGGAGACGGCCCTGCGTTGTAGGTGTACCCGTTGGGATACCGCACAACGTTGGTCATCTGGCTCTGGAGTTCCAACTGGTTGATGCGCTGGGCCTGTGCCGCGATGGTCTGCTCAAGCTGGTTCTTCTGGAGCTCGGCAAACTTCGCGTCGATGTTGGAGTTGATCGCGCAGGTCTGCTTGTCCATCTGAGCGGCCAGATTGGCCGTTGCCAGCCGGTTGTCGCAGCAGCACTGTGCGAGCTGGCTCTGGATGTTGTTGCCGGTCTGGAGGATGGTGGTGTTGGTACCAGCCTGTGCCAGAGCAACTTCCTTGCCGAGCTGGCCGATGTTGCCCTGCATCTCATAGCCGAGATTACAGATGCCGTTGCCGATGTTGGTCAAGCGGTCGTTGAGCTGGCCGAACTGCTGGCCATAGAGGATTTCCTGCTGGCTTGCCGCAGTGGCATACTGACCGTACTCGCCCTGACGGTTGCCCCAGAGGCCGTTGCCACCCATAAAGACGAACAGGAAGAGAATGATGATCCACCACGCGCCACCATTGCCCCAGCCGTCATTGTCGTTATTGCGAGTGACGGCGGCGATGTCGCTAAGACTCATATTGTCCATATTTGTTTCCTTTCTTGCGAATTGTGAATATATTTCAAGTTGTGCGCACAACTCTCCGACTACTTGATGAAGGGCATGATCTGATTTGCCATAACTTCTAGCTGGTGGTACTGCTCATCTGACATCTTGCCGGACTTGCGCAGCTCTTCCACCTTCTTTTGGGGATCTCCATGGAAAGCGGAGCGGAACTGCTGAAGCTGCCGGAGAAACTGCATCATGTTGCCCAGAGGGCCGGGAAAGCCGGACGGCGCACCGCCGCCCATGAACTGCATCAACGGGTTGCTCATCGTTATGCCTCCTTAGTCCGGGTGGATTTTGCGGCAGGGGCGGGCTGTAACTGACTCATCGCCTGAGAGATCGCGGCATTGATCCGCTCTTCCATCTGCTGCTCGGTCACATAGTTGCAGCCCGGTGCCGGTGTCTGCATGGCTGCCGGGTCGAACTTTGACAGCCGGTAGTACTCCGTGGTCGCGTAGCCCACCGCACTGGCCGTTTTGACCGCGATGACCGCATCGTTTTGCACCATGATCCATCGGGTTTCCCCTGCTTGAGCTACTACCTTGTCCACATCCGCGATGGTCGGCACCATCAAAAACGGGGTTTGTGCCATCTGCGGCTGCTGCATCTGGTTGTATGCGTTGTACGGCTGGCGGTTGTACTGGTTCGGCTGGCCCCAGTTGTCATACATGCCCATATCGCAATCCTCCCTTGCTTTTGTGGCCCAAGTGTAGCAGTTTGTCCGGGTGCGAGTGCGCAGGGAGTGCGCAACGAGAGAAACAAAAAAGCGCCCATGCAAAAAATCGCACGGGCGCTAAAAAGTTCCATATAACAAAAAATCCCCCGATGTCCACAGTGGACACCGGGGGATTTTCGCATCGTCAGAAAAGACGCTTTATTTTTTCCAGCCGGTAGCACACGGCTCTCCGGCTGTAATGTGTCTGCGCTGCAATGTCCGGCAGCGGGAGCCGCTCAACGTACCGCAGTAAGGCTATCTTTCGGTCTACCCTCCCAAGCGGTGCGCTTTTGATGGCGGCGGTCATCTGCTGTCGGTTAAGCTTTTGCAGCGCAGCGGGCAGCACTACACGAGCCGCCGCCACAGGTAGCACCGAGCCAGAAGGGCTGCGGGAGCTGTCCTGCGTTGCGCACCATTACGGTGACGTTACCGAGATGGTATGTTTTCGTGAGGTCACGAAAACGTGCACAGACCATTTTCGTGACGTGCCGAAATTGCTCTCGTGCGGCGTACATCTCGGTGACGTTACCGGGATGCTCGTATGTAGTGCTTGCCATGATATCCTCCTTACTCCTTACCCTGCATCTGGTTGAGCAGATGGTCGGCGCGGATAGCCTCCTGCGTGAAACTGTTGTTCTGCCACCACGCGATCAGCGCGGTAATGGTGGTGATGCCAGCCGTGACGAGCTGCTCCACGGTAGCGCTTTCAATGGGCAAGACGGGCTTGCCAAGCGCGGACAGTACCTGATTGGTCAGTGCCAGCAGCAGACAGACGGTGCGGGCGATGGTGGCGGCGGAAATCTTCTCTTTCTGGATCATTGTTAGTCCTCCTTGATGGGTAATGCCTTGGCGCGGTTGTACAGCTCTGTGCCGGTTCCGTTACCGCCAAGGGTGTGATAGCTCTTATAAAGGTACTCAATATTTTTGAGCCCTGCCGTGTCGATGCAGCCCTGCTTGATGTAATACTGACACGCCTGATAGATACGATCATGCAGAATGGCCAGCACGCCGTCCAGCAGGGCCTTGTACTTGATGACCACCGCGATGACGGCGGTGCCCAGCAGACCGAAAGCCCACTCTGCCCAATATTGGGCGATCCATTGCCACATGGGCGTTACACCTCCCGGAGCCGGTCAAGCCCCTTTTTCGCAATGATGGCCGGGTAATCCTTATACGCATGGCTCAGATCCACGGGGCCGTCGATGCCCGCCACCCGGCCTTTGCTGGTGTACTGCCACATCCCGTGGGGGCGGGTGGGGCATTTGCCGCGGTAATCGGCGAGCCAGAGGTCGTAGGCGGTGAGGGCGTCCATCGCAAGGGCGGTGTCCGCGAAATTGGTGTAGGTGTACACCATTGCATACAGCCCCCACGCTTCGAGTTGGGCAGCGGCTTCGGCCACGCGGGCGGACAGCTTGGCCGGGGTCAGGGCTCGCAGGTTTGCGCCCTCCACGTCGATGGCAATGGGCATCTGGAAGTTCTTGCCCGCCAGTGCAGCACGCAGGGCGGCCAGCTCTGCGGCCGTCTGCCGGGGCGTGACGGCACAGGTGTAGTAGTAACCGCCCACCGGGATGCCCAGCCGGGCACACTTGGCGTAGTTGCGGGCGAAATAGGGGTCGAGGTAGGGCTTGCCGCCCTTTCTGCCCAGCACCCGCAGCATCACGCCGTCGATTTT
>ERZ1035037.511-NODE-511-length-10606-cov-4.057625_pt1 | contig 10606 bp, 9 predicted proteins | sample MGYA00520618_ERZ1035037 | MGnify/ENA primary metagenome ERZ1035037 (study PRJEB33766, sample SAMN09781741) | gut metagenome | biome: gut microbiome | host: Homo sapiens | place: Madagascar | study: EMG produced TPA metagenomics assembly of the PRJNA485056 data set...
CCTGATAAAGACTCGGTGCGTTTAGCATTGAGGTATTTAAATAAGCCATTTCTTGAAAGTGTTTGGGATTCCAGTATTGAAGAAGTTCAAAATTTAGCATCTGGAAAGATGAAATCAAACGTCTGGAACGCATATATTCGGCAAATTTCTATGGGGCAATATAATGGGAAAACTTATTTTGATAGTGATGGGCTTATTCCCAATGCACCGGAAGAAAATTCCAAATTAGAAACTACTCGTAAAGAAATTGTCTTACATGATGATTTTAAAAAAAATAAAGCAGACGTTATTAAATTGCTCAATTACGATCCATTTGAAAAAGAAGATGTATCTGATCAGCCATTTCTTTATTCTCAATTATTAGGTCTTCTTGACGCAAGCGAGGATGCAAACGAAGATATGATGAGAACAGCTTCTGCAATTTCCGTCGTCAGAGGGTTTTTACAACAATCAAAGCTGGATGATGCAATTGCAAAACTTATGTCTGACGTATCTAATATTGAAAGAAATTCAGCTACAATAAAATCTCTTCAAGACAGTAAAAATAAAATTTCTTCAGTAATTACATCTTTAGCCCAAGACAGTTGTATATCTCTTAGATATAATAAGAATGCCAAAAAAGGCGAAAATACTTGGACAGGAAAGATCAAGAGAATTAAGGGCCTCAACCTACGTGAAAGCGAAGTCAACGGATTTGATATCGACACATGTAGAGGTATGCGTCAAGTACAAGAAATTAGCGATGCATCTATTATGAAGCAGCTTGCATTAGACGAATCCGAATGGTCTGATATGGTTGCAGAAATGCGAAAAACAAATACTACTCTCCGAAGAGAAAAAGATGCATATCAGGAAATTAACAGAATACTCCTTCGAGAAAATTTGGATTTAAGGGATACGTTAAAGGAAGAAAACTTACTTGATGAATCTCAGCTAAAAAATCTTAAAGATTTGTATTCCGTATTTGGTGATACAGACGATTCTTCCAAAAAGGAGGAATCTGATGATAAACAGTAAACAGATAATTTTAAATTACTATTCTCAGGAGTTATTAAATTACGATAAAGATGTTTATGATCAATATGGCATTTATGTAAAACCTCATGGCTATTCAATTTCTTCAAGGAAAATTGATTCTTATATTCAAATTGCTAATATTCAAAAGTATTTACAGTGCAATCCGGTACGAGCAATAGATTTATTTTTTAATATAGAACTTCTTGACGGGCAATCATTGTTAGTAGAACGTAGTTGGATTTGCCCAAATGTTCTTGCAGTATGTACCCGTGGTTATGGTAAGAGTACCGTAATTGATCTTGAGATTATGGCAAAAGATATGTGCTTTTGCAACGTATGGACATATATTGCAAGTGGAACCGGCGGACAGGCAGAACAGACTTTCACTACTCTTGAACGTCTTGCAAACGATAGTATAGATACCTTTTACGGATCAACAGGATCTATTTTTAAAAATGAAATCGAGATAAAAAATGCCGCCGGTGATGGATTTTCTCATTCGTCTAATGGCTTTTCCTATTCTTGTTATAACGGTGCAATGACGAAGACTTTAAACAGTAATATAGATGCAAAAAGAGGTAGTCGTGGTTCCGTTCTATTCGATGAGAGTGGGTTTTTGTCTGATGAAATGATGAATGTTTACGGAGCGTTTGCAGCCGTAAACAGAAGCCTGAAAACCGGTAAGGATGCAAATGGTAATTCTATTGACCCAATTCGACAAAGATGTATCCCACGAGATCTCTCTTATCAAAAATTTTATATAAGTTCTGCGTCATCAACTGACACACAGTTTTGGCGCTTATACAGAGACTTTGCAAAACGACAAATTATGGGGGATCCTGATTATTGCGTTTTGCACATCGATTGTGAGCAAGCGTTTAAACCCACATTAAAAGGCGAACTGGTCACTCCTCTTCTATCTCGCAGCACGGTTGAGACAGAAATGAGGACGAATCCAGAGAAGGCAAGGCGTGAATATTATTGTCAATTCAGTACCGACGCTGGCAACGATGCGATCATAAAACGCGGTGTTATTACCAGAAATGAGGAAGTTCGGAAACCGCTTTTATATAACGATACCGGTGATAAAAAATTTGTTATTACATATGATCCAGCCAGAAGCAGAGATAATTCTGTAATTCTTGTCGGAGAAATTTATGATTTTGAACAAGTTGATGGTAGTCTTGATACACGTATGCGTTTGGTTAATTGTATTAACCTAATAGACGTTGGAAAGAAAATCAAATCTCCAATGCAAACACCAGACCAAATAGAATATCTTAAAAAGGTTATTTTAGATTATAACGCCGGTGCTGATGCTTATGGAAATATTGTTGGAATATACATCGACGCAGGATCAGGGGGTGGCGGAGTAAATATCGCGGACTATTTGATGCCAGATTGGACCGACGCAGCAGGTATTGTTCATAGAGGATTGATTGATAAAGAGTATTCGGAAGAATATGTAAAAAAGTTCCCAAATGCTGTTGACAAAGTTCATTTAATGTCGCCATCTGCTTATAAATCAGAAATGTATGAAGCAATGATCGAGTTAATGAATCAGGACAAAATCAGCTTTACTGCTTCATATGATAACAAAGATTATTTAACAGTGTTCGATGTTGATGAAGAACTTTTAAAAAAAGAGCGAGATCGCATTTCCAAAGAACTAAAAAATGAAAATCTTAACGAGAAAGAATTTGAAAAAAAGCTTTCTGAAAAAATGGATGATATTCAATCTGTTAAGACAAAAATGATAAAACTTGATTGGCAAGATAAGATTGCTTTAGCAAATATGGATGCACTAAAGGAAGAACTTGTAAACATGGTGAGAAAAAAGAGAGATTCTGGAAAAGACTCTTTTGAGCTTACCCCAGAAAAATCAAACAAGCTTCATGATGACAGATCGTACACATGCTGTATGGCCTCTTTCGCTTTAATGTGCGAACGTAGAAAAAATATCACACAGCGTAAACGTCCGCAATCTGATGCATCTGATTTTGTCAACTCTCTCACTATCCGAAAAGCCCGTTATAACTAAGGAGGCGCATTAACAAAAATGCCCAGAACAAAAAAAACAACGGCAGGTGCTAATGCACCTACTAATACAAAAAACACTTCTCCTACCACTGAAAAGAAACAGCCAACCGCGAATCAAATGCGTGAGTGGTACGAGAAAAATAAAACAAAATTAGAACGCTATGAAGATGCCACAAGCGCAATTACGAGTCTTCGTAACATTCAAAAATCCACGAGATATACTACCATCAATAACTATTCAAAGGAAGATGTAAAGAGTTATATTCAAAGTATTTCTTCTAACGAAAAGAATTTACGTAGCTTGTCTCGCTATCTATATTATAGATCAGAAATCTATTATCGTCTCTGTAAATATTATGCAAATCAGATCGATCTTTCCATTCGGAATGTAATCCCAAAATTTGATATCACTGGAGATAATGATACTGAATCGACATTAAAGAATTATCAGGAAACACTCGATGTTCTTGAATCTCTGAGTCTTAATTATGAATTTAGAAAAGCAGCATCAATTTCTTTACGCGAAGATGTATTTTATGGTTGCTGCTATTACACCGAAGGAGAAGGGATGTTTATTCTCCCATTAGATCCTGACTATATGAAAATCGCTGGATGGTATGCAAAAGGTGATTACGCTCCAGCCATGGACATGTCTTATTTCAAGAGTCGTCAGGAACTTTTAGAATATTGGGCAGAGCCATTCCAAAGTATGTATAACACATATCAGAGTACCGGTGAGAAATATCAAGTATTACCAGAGGAATATGGTGTATGTATTAAATTCCGCGCAGAGGACTGGGAAACTGTTGTTCCGGTTCTCACACCAATCTTTTTATCTGTTATCGATCTTTTGGATATGGCAGACTATCAGGCTGTTCAAGAAGCTGCATCAATTTATAAAATGATCTGGCTTGGAATGAAAACTCTCGGAAATGATGTGGACGATTGGGCTGTAAATCCAGACATTATGATCAAATATTTTAATCGTATGTTGGATGACGCTCTTCCGCCGTATATCTCTGCAGCTATTGTTCCTGGTGAACTACATGAAATTAGTTTCCCAGATGATTCCAGTTCTGATGTTACAAAAATTGAAAAGGCAACCAAGGAAATTTTAAACACCGCCGGTGGAGCACAGATTCTTAATCTAAATTCAGCCTCTAATTCTACTGCGTTCAAGTATGGAGTTCTTGCCGATTCTACATTCTCTATTTCAACATTGATTCCACAGATTCAGGCAATTGTAAATAGATTACTCAGCAGATGGATTGGTGATCCTTGTGCGGTTAGATTTTTTGATGTGTCTATTTATCAAAAAGATGACTTCCGAAAAGCTATTCTGGAATCATGCAGTAGCGGTTTGCCGAACAAAATTCTTTACAACACTTTAAATGGTGTTTCTGAGAAGGATACTTTAGCAATGAATTTCCTTGAAGAGGATTGTTTACAGCTTAGTACGAAGTTTAGACCATTATCCACATCTTATACTCAGTCAGGTGCCAAAGAATCAGGTGGGCAAGAAAAGCCGGATTCTGAATTGTCAGACGAAGGACTGGCTACCAGGGATCAGGATAAAAACAATAAATAACAGGAGGTACACATGAATTATAACTTCCTAAAAACCTCAGATCAGGAGACTATTACAACTCTTCTGTCTCAAGGATATAAATTGCTTCATAAAGATGGAGATGTGGCAACATTTTTAAATGACCACACACTCCGTTTTGATGATAAAAATTATAAAGTTCAGTATTCCAATATACTGACATTTTAGTCGTCCTCCTGGGCGGCTTTTATTATGCAAGGAAAGGAGGAAGCGACAAAAATGAATCGAAAAATAATGACGATTGATGAATTATATTCATCTTGTCTAAAAGAAAATTTTGTAAAATTCGATAGCAATGATTCTGGAAAAGAATTATTGGTTCAAATGCTTGGCAGTTTTTCGAAATCAGACGATGATCAAGATAAACTCACAGAGGGCATGACGCCTTTTGTAAGCAAGGCATTTCATGACCATGTAAATCTGAACAAGTCTCAAATCAAACCAAAAACATTTAAAGATAATGTTCCGTCGTCTCATCTTCGTCCAATTTTAGCAAATATAAAAAAAGATGAAGAAACAGGAGAACTTGATTTTGGCTCTCATGATTTTCATATTGAAAAAATCACTGAAACAGATGAGAACGGCAATGCTGTTGAAAAAGATAAAGTAGTTTATGATGAACACCCTATCGGAGTTATTGATGGCTCAAAGACCACCATTGAATATGATAAGGATGCGAAAGTAAACCGCGCAGTATTACATGGATTCTTATACAACGAATACTGTCAGGACGCTATTGATATTTTAAATAGACGTGGCACAGTAGATTGTTCTGTGGAACTCGCCATTCGGTCAATGAGTTTTGACACATCTTCAAAAACACTTGTATTAGATGATTTTTATGTATCAGGTCTGACACTTCTTTCGGCTAATGTAAGCCCAGGAATGGCCGGTTCAAACTTTAAAATTGAAGATTTTAGTGTTGATGAAGGTTGTGCAAATTTTGACAAAGATGAAAAGATCATTGAATTACTGGAAAACATGAACAAACTACTTGCTAATTTCAGCAATGATAAAAATAACCAGGAAGGAGGAATTGTAGGAAAAATGTTTGAGGAACTTTTAAAAAAATATAACAAAACAGTTGAAGATATTACTTTCGAATATGAAAACTTATCTGATGAAGAATTAGAAGAGAAATTTGCGGAAATGTTTGAAAACGACAATACTGGAACTGACGATGGTAATGAACCATCTGGCGATGGCAACAATGGAGACAGTTCTGATCCAGAAGTAAATCCTAACGGTGAAGGACAGACATTTGAAAAAATGACTCGTACATATGAGATTTCTCATGAAGATACAAAATATGCACTTTATCAGCTTTTGTCCAGCTATGAGGGCTCTGACGGAGATTGGTATTTTATTAACTCTGTTTTTGACGATTACTTTACTTATGAAAATTGGAATGGAGACAAAATCTTCGGTCAGAAATACACCAAAGATGGCGATAACGTAGCTTTTGATGGCGAAAGATATAATCTTCATAGAGAGCTTTTAACTGATTCAGAATTTGCAGAATTACAGTCCATGCGTTCTAATTACGCTGCTCTTAAGGAATTTAAGGAGACTGCCGAAAAGAATGAACTTCACGATCAACGTGAAGCAATTCTCGCAGACGAAAAGTATTCCGTATTAGCTGAGAATGAAACATTTTCAGAATTAAAGAACAATATGGACAACTACTCTCTCACTGATCTCGAGAAGGAGGCAAAAGTTATTTTTGCTGATTATGTTGCGTCTGTTGGAGAATTTTCCGCAAAGGAAAATAAACCAAGTGGTATTAAGATGTTTGGAAATCCAAATAGCGGAAAGAGAAAAACAGGTCGTTATGGCGATCTTTTCACAAAGTAAAAATAAAGAAAATTATTTCAATGTGTAAACACTCACGGAGAGTGTTTTTTTATTGCGCATAAAAATAGGAGGTAAATTAAATGGCGATTAAGTTAAATATTGAAAAATTTCCAGTTGCTTATCCGAGTAAAGTAGTTGCTCGTGAAGGCGGCGCACATATGTACTCACTTCAGCACACAGATGATGCATGGAACGGCGCAGTTGTAGCAAAGGGTGATTATGTAAGCCTTGATCTTTATAAGGCTAAAGATGCGGTAAAGGTAAATGCAAAGATTGTTGATGTTGCTGCAAACGGAAACTTTTATGTAGAGATTCAGGAAGATATTCCTGCGACAGAAGCACTTATCGTTTACAACCCACCGGTTATTGAAGAGGAATATTCCAATGCATTCAAGGTAGAGTCCAATTTCTACATTCCAAAGGAAATGGAAGAAAGAGCATATCCGCTTCGTGAGGGTGATATTTGGGAGCTTTCTAAAGAAGCGTTTACTGGCACACCGGAGGTTGGTTCTACGATTACAACTATCACAGAAAAGAAATGGGTTATCGCCTAATTTTACGAAAGGAGTAAATACATACTATGGAAAGCACAGTAAGAAATTTAATGTTTGATTTGGCTACCGGTCGTAAAATTTTCGACGATAGCGTAAATAGAGAAATTGGCAAAGATGAAGCTAATGACAAATTAAGAAGTATTATGTTTGAAAAGCTCGGTTTAAATGAGCATTCTACTGAAAAACAGATCAATAAAGCTTTAAAAACTGAAAGAGCCACAGAATTCTTCGATGTTATCGAGGAAGTAATTGAGAAGGAAATTGAGTACGGCTGGAAGGATAACGAGTTCTTCAACGATTTTGTTGAAACAAGAAATCTTGCAGACGGCGATAGAACTGACTTCTGGACAGATGAGGATATTATCCTTAATGTCGCTAAAGTTAGCGGAGATCATCATGATTATACCGCTCAGCGTCTTGCTTCCGGTTCCAGCTATACAGTTCCAACAAGCAGATATGCTGTAAAGGTTGGTAGTGACATCCGTCTTTTCTTAACAGGTAGAAAAAATTGGTCTGATTTTATCGATGCAGTTGCAAAAGCATATAGAAAGAAAATTCAGGACGAGCTTTATGCTGAATTTATGAATGCCGCAGCCAAACTTCCAGTAACAACTGGTTTCACTGGAACTGGCGCTCTTTCCAAAGATAAGAAAGATGACTTTGATAACATCATCTCTAATGTTGCAATGGCTAACGATGTAAGTTCTGTTGTTATTATGGGTACAAAAGCAGCACTTAAGAAACTTAATGCTCTTTGCGAAGTTGATTGGGCTTCCGATGCTCAGAAGCAGCAGATTAATGAAACAGGTATCCTTGGTGCATATGAGGGAACAACCCTGTTAGAAATCCCGCAGAGATTCAAGGACAACAAGCTCGCTGAGAAACTTGTAGACTCTAATGTTCTGCTCATTTTCCCAGTAATTGACTATAAGCCAGTTAAGTTTATCGATGGCGGAGAGACAACTCTTGAACGTTCTCAGGCTGGTGACAACATGGATGATCAGCAGACATGGGAGGCTCAGAGACGTATGGGTGTTGCAACAATTATTACCCGTCAATTTGGTCAGTGGAAATTTGCATAACCTATATTATATTGAGGAGAAGTGCTTCGGCATGTTCTCCTCTTTTTTAAATGGAAGAAAAGGAGTCTGTAATGGCATATACAAAAAAAAATGTTAAACCGGCAGATACAGTAATTGAAGTATCAGAGTCGGTAGAAGCAAAATCTGAAAAGAAAAAATTTGACAAAGAAGAGACGATTACTTGTAAATCAATCACAGATGGTCTCTTACTCGTAACCGGTGACAAATCAGGGATTCTTTATAGATGGCCAGATTATGGCGCTACCGAAGAGGTTGAATACCAAGACCTTGTTTATATGGTTAGAGCAAAAAATCCAGCGGTTTTTAAGCCGAGATTTGTTATTGAAAACGAGAATTTTATTGCGGAGTATCCGGAACTCAATAAACTGTACGATACTCTTTATTCTGTTGATGATCTCAAGGATGTTTTAAAACTCCCAGTATCTCAGATGAGAAAAATGATCACAGAACAGCTTCCAGTTGGCGCTGTTGACGCTATTAAGGGCTTGGCTGCATCCATGATTATGAACGGTAGTCTTGATTCTACAGCGAAAATTAAAGCGCTTGATGAAATCTTTGGCACTCATCTTCTGCTAACATTAGCACAGGGTTAATGAAGGAGGTGCTTTATGACACTCTCCTATGAAAAAATATTCTCCGCCGCTCGTGGGCTTTATACTGATCCAAAAGAGTTATCTTTGTCTACTGATGATTTGACCGAGATTTATACAGAACGTCTCAATCGAGTTGTGGGTGATTCTCGTGTTGAAAATATGTTTTCGACGCTTGAAATGGATGATGAAGTTCAGAGAATGGAATTCATTTTAAATCACCCTGTAAGTGATGGTGCAGATATACGATTTGTCGTAAGACTACTCTCTCTTGGGATGGAGATTGAATGGTTACAGCCACAAGTGGATTCCAGGATATATACTGCATTTTTTGCTGGAACGAGTCAGGAAAAGAAAATCTTGGATGGACACGATAGTATGACTGAGCGTCTGGATAATCTTAAATTGCAATTTAACAAAATGATCCGAGATCATGGATTTATCCATAACTCCTATCTTGAACAGGAGGGCTGATTATGGATTATCTATATGGTAAGTTTGCAGACCATCAGATTGATGTTGCTGTGTCTATTATGCATGGAGAAATCCATAAACTACTGCTTTATAAGGATAGAAATACCGAAGATACCATCTTTGAAGACAATGAAGATTTTTTTAAATATTTTAAAAATCTGCTTGTGCGGTATGGCGCTTTAAATACCCTTATGGGCGAACCGGAACAAATGGTAGCCTTTATGTCTACGCTTGAGGCCGCCTATGAGGAAGTCTTAAAGCCTAAAAACGAATACAGGTTTTGGAGATTCAGAAAACTGATTCTTGATGCACACGGTTATCTTAAAATGATGTTCGAGGAGGTGGACAAGAATGCCGAGTCTATCAACTTCTAAACGAGTATCTTCCATAATCACAAACGGTGCGAAAACGCTGGGGCAAATTCATAAAGAAAATGCGGACTGGGCGATGGAACAGACGTGGACGGGTTAAGAATATGGCCCACTTTATACGAAAGTATGAAGTAAAAATTTCTTGAAATGCTGGGATACCCTTAGAGCCTTAATACCAAAACAGAGGAATGAAATACGTCCATATGGAAACGGTTTAAAAAGTTTAAGGATTGGGCAATCAGCAGCCAAGCCTCGAATAGAGGAAGGTTCAACGACTAAGTGGCTCAAGTGAGTCCTGCGGGAAACACCCTTGTGGGTGAAGATATAGTCTAAACTTATGCGAAAGCATAAGAAATTGAATTATGCAAAAATAAAACAGAGAATAATAAGACCAGACAGAGGATAGCTTCCTTTTCTTTGTACTCCTAATACAAAGATTATGGTCTTTTTATTATACAAATTTTTAGGAGAAATTTGGTATGGCAAAAGGTAAAAAATTAAATTTATCAGATGAGCAAATTAAAGATATTTTAAGATTACATAATAACGGTTTAAAGGATCAAGAAATTGCAAATATTTATCAGATAGGAAGAACTACCGTCGGAAAAATATTAAACAATCTTGGAATTTCAAGAAAGCCTCCGTTGACAGAACGAGTTGACGACGTAATGAGATTATATAACGAAGGGAAAAATCAAACCGAAATATATCAAGAATTACATATGGATCAGAAAAACGTGAGAAAAATTTTAAGAGATCATAATGTTGATGTTACTAAAAATTCATGGAAGCATACATATAAAGTAAATGAACATTATTTTGATAAAATAGATAATCCTGATAAGGCCTATATTATTGGAATGTTATATGCTGATGGTAACCTAAGTAAAGATAATTTTGATGTAAAATTATTTTTACAAGATAATGATAAAAAGCTTCTTGAAGATATCTTATGTAAACTTGATTCTAATTATCCGTTACATTTTTATGACTATAG
>ERZ1035037.512-NODE-512-length-10583-cov-14.755794_pt1 | contig 10583 bp, 13 predicted proteins | sample MGYA00520618_ERZ1035037 | MGnify/ENA primary metagenome ERZ1035037 (study PRJEB33766, sample SAMN09781741) | gut metagenome | biome: gut microbiome | host: Homo sapiens | place: Madagascar | study: EMG produced TPA metagenomics assembly of the PRJNA485056 data...
TAAGTAGACAGAATGAGAGATATATGAACATCCTTAGTTCTAATATTGATGAACTCTTAGAGGAAAATACAGAAGAGTTATATAAGAGTATCTATATCTCTTTTAGAAATGCTAAATTTAAGCATATAGATTGTCTTTCTGCCCTTCATTATATTTCCGCAATGCTGCAAATATCTTCATGTATTTTCTCTCAATGTTGTAAAGATATGCAAAAGATAATGGGAAAAGACCCTACAAAAGGCTTTGGGATATATAATTTGAAAGAATATGCAGATATATGGAATACTATTTGTGATAAGGAAGCTAAGCAATTTGGATATTTAGGTTCTAATAAGAAAGCCCATTCTGTAGATCTTAATAATCCAAGATGTACTAAGGCTGTGCATTGTATTAGAGCTAAGTATTCTAATGTAGATACACTCACAGAGGCCTTAAGAAGGTCATATCCTTGGAGTCTTAACTATAAAGAAGGTATTCCTTTTGAGGAATCTACAGACTATCTTATAGTAAATAGTAATAATCAAAAACTTGATAAATGTGATTAAAGTAATGGAATTTATAAGAACATTCAGAGAGAAGCAACAAACTTCCCGACAGAATACAATTTTAGCAGAAGCACATGAGGCTATCTGTTTGTCTGATTTTGATGAGAAAATCTATATTGCATACAATGGAACTCCTTTAGTACCTATAGAGAGTACTTGGACTCAAAAAGAGATTCTTGCAAAGTTAGATGAAACTCGGCAAAGTTTTATCAATTACAAGATGAAGCAAATGAATCAGCCAAAGATAGCAGCAATGCTGTAGTATTAACATTAAAACCAAACAGTTATGCTAATAGAAGTAAAAGCAAAAGTGGCTTGGAGAATAGATGGAAAGGTAAAGAAGAAGATTGAAACTTATATCCTGGATAAAGAAGTATTTGCAGAAGCAGAATATGAAGTATTGTCTCTTCTTAACCAAGACAAGAATACTGGAGAAGTTGAAGACTTTGAGATTACAGGCTTAAAGCTGTCTATTGTTAGGGAAATAATAACTCAGTATGAAGGAGACCATACCTTTATAGCTACCCTTAGAGATACTACACTACTTGATGATGGTAGTGAGAAGACTATAAAATATAAAGTCCTTCTATGGGCTAATAATATTGCAGAAGCAATGACTCATACTAGAGAAATTGCTCGGCAAGGCTATGATATGCAGATAGATGGTCTTAAAGAAGTTAACTATACATACTTAAATTCTCAGGAAAATGAAGAATCAGAGACCACAGAAAATCAACTCTCAGAAGGAGCTTGATGATTTAATAAGAAAAGTAGAAGGAGGTTATCCTTTAGAATGCTTTGTACTCCTTAACTTTGGAATAAGAAGTTCTAAGGATATATCCCTTAATGAGAATAATGATTATCATGTCTACAATGAGGTAGATGACTCAGAAGAAACTATAGTACATAGTCAACTTATGAGTTCATTCATTGGAGAAGCAATTAGTAAAGGAGCATTATATAAATACTGATATGGAACATTTAGAAAAAGCTATAGAATCATTAAAAGCCCTTAATTCCATTATAATTGAGTCTATGGAAGAAGGTTTACAAAAGCAATTTGCTTTAGCAAACTTAAAAGCCCTAGATAAGGAAATAACAGAACTAGAGAAGATTCAAAACTATGCCAAAGCATCTACAACTTCAACTAAAGAAGAATCTAAAAAAGAAATGGTTAATCACCCTTTGCACTACCAAGGTCTTGAAGTAAATGGAACTAGTGTGGAATGCATTGATGCTATGGAAGGACTTAAAGGTTGGTATAATACAGCCATCTTCTGTGAGCTAAATGCCTTCAAGTATAATTGGAGAGTAAGTGAAAAGGATATGATTCCTCAGGAACTTGGTAAGATTGCCTGGTATGGAAATAAAGCTAAGGAATTATGGCAGAAAGCCCTTCGTTGGGTATATCCTAAGAATGGACATAAGTATGCTATTGTAAATCAAGGTGTCACAAGGATGAAGAATCCTACCAATGGAGAATGGGTAGATGCTATTGTCTATACAGATGGTAAAGGATTCTATGTAAGAGAAGCCAGTGATTTTAATAAGAAATTTAAATTAGAACAATGAGTTTAGATTTATATATTTATAGTAAGACTCCTGTGCTTCATAGAGGTACAGGAGTTTATATTAGAGATAATGGAGAAACTAAAGAGCTTACTACCAAGCAAGAAGTTCTAACTTATTTTCCTGATGTTAATCCTGATGATATTGAGGAAAAGACTTATGAAGATAACACTTATTTTCATATTAATCTCACTCATAATCTAACAACTATGGCTGATAAATGTAAAGTAGACCTATATAGTAAATGTATAACAATATATGGAAAGACACCTACTCTGTACGATTTACTATGGCATCCAAAGGAAACTATGAATATAGGAGAACCTACTATGGAATATGTAGAGGGACTTATATCATGTTATAAGAAGCTTTTAGAGGATGCAAATTACTTTAAGAAATACAATCCTTCTAATGGTTGGGGAACTTATGAACAGTTACTTAAAAGAACTAAGGAATATATAAATGCTCTTATGTCTATCTCTGGGAATTTTGAAAACTATACTATTTATGCAGATACTTAATACTTAAAATATGAAAGATAATTGTCCAATGGGAGCAGAGTGCAGCCCTTTAGCTCCATATAATCAGTCAGATCCTAAACCTGTGAAAGTAGGCTGCTGTGTATCTTATAGTTTGAGTAAATCTATGTCAGTCAATGTCACTAATTATAATATATCAGAAGGGTATGAATCTGAGGTAGATGATGAAGGTCATAGGTATTGTAATAAGATTCAAGAGAATGACTTTGATAATACTAATTTCTTTGAAGAGTTTAAGAATGATGATGAAGCTATAGGTATCCCTACTCTACTTAAAGAGTTAAGAACTCTTTGTCAAGAAGCAATTGACTCCTATAAAGCAACAATGGACATTATAACTCAAGTCAGCAGCAATGAGAACATAAAGTCTATGAAAAAGAAAATCAAACACTATGAACTTCTTATAAAAGCTTCAGAAGGCTGGATTGTAGATGATTTAGATGTTTGTCAAGAGTAACTAAATAGAAGTATTATGATTACAGATTTATCAATAAACTATGAATGTGAGGGACTTCAGTACTTTATTAAAGTCCCTTCAGAAGATAATAACCTTCCCTATAACTTAGCAGAAGCTTTTAGAGAAGTCATTGAGAAATCAAATGCTAATGCAGATATGGTAATTGAGCAGTTGATAGAGAGTTTTGGTTATGTAACTAAAGGTGTAGATGTATGACAAAGAATAGTATAACCTTAAGTCCTAAGCATGGTGTTAATCCATCAGTCTTACGCTGCATTTGCTGTGGAAAAGACTATGGTGTAGCCATGTTAGGAAAGCTAAAAGGAGACAAGGAAGCTCCAAGAGAAATATTCCAAGGTCTTTGTAATGATTGTGAAGGAGTAGTAAAGCAAGGTGGAGCTATGATTATTGAGGTTGGAGATGGAGAAACTGGTAATAACCCTTGTAGAACAGGCAGATTAGTGGGAGTATCTAAAGACTTCAAGGACAGAAATCACTTGCAAAACTCTATTATGTATATGGAAAGAAGTCTATTCTCTAAAATATTTGGGGAAGTAAACTTTAGTAAATAACCCTTTAAAAGAAGAAATTATGTATTTAGATAATGGAAGAGAAATATATGAGTCAGATGATTATCCTGGCTACTACATAGATGCTAATACTGGAGCTTTCTGTGATGAGAACGGTAACTATGTAGGAGGTAATATAGATAATGGTGATGAACCTGGGATTCACTTTAATTCTGAGAGAGTATGGATTACAAAGTCTGGTAAACAATATTATCCTCAAAGAACAAAAACTGCAACTATTTCCATATCTCTTTATGATGCAAGGAGAAAAGGTTACAAACCATCAGCAGGGTATCTTACCTTTAAAGATAAAGAAAATAAACGAAAATATAAAGTAAATAAAAAACAATAATTATGAAACTAATCAATCCTTCAGTAGAACTCATTACTCAAGCGCCAGGTCTTGAGGGTATTTATAAGCAAGTAGAACGTGTAGGTAGAGTTTGTTACAAGAGTGAAGATAAAATCATCGAAAATAGTGCTAAGCCTTTTGTAGATAGGATGATTAAGTCTGGTCATGGTGCTATGTTGGAGCATGGAACTGTGTATTTATATATCAGAAGGAAGGGTAATGAATCCTTAGAGGTGGATAGGTATCTTATGAATCCTTATTCAAAAGTGGTATTTAGCCAATCTCCTAATTCAAGGGATATGGAAATCTATATTACTACTAATCTCAGAGTGTTAGTAGAGAATGGTTGGCTTGATGACTTGCAGTATATCTGCGAGCCTACAGAGTACCATGAGAGAAGAGTTACTGTACACTTTGTATGTGATAGAGGTGTATCACATGAATTTGTAAGACATAGAGTAATGTCTTTTGCTCAAGAAAGTACAAGGTACTGCAACTATTCTAAGAATAAATTTAACAATGAACTTACATTTATTATTCCTGTTTGGGTAAATACTAATTGTCCTAATAAAGAGCAAGAAGGACCATCAGTAGCAAGTATGGAATGGTCTACTGCAATGCTTAATGCAGAATCTAGTTATAAGGTTCTTCTTGAAATGGGTTGGACTCCCCAACAAGCAAGAGCTGTTTTACCAAACTCCTTAAAGACAGAATTGGTTGTAACTGGATTTACATCTGATTGGAATCACTTCTTTGACCTTAGATATAGGGGAACAACTGGTGCTCCACATCCTGATGCAAAGCAAGTAGCTTCTATGGCACATGATTTAATGCTTAAAGAATTGGGAAAGGATTTGTAATATGAATGCAACTGATTATTTAGAAAAAGATACATCTTATTTAGTAAATCCACATAATACAATATGGAACCTTATTTTTGGCAAAATAGCAAAAGATGAAGGTTGCTCTACAAAAATGAAAGAAAGAATAGGAAATCAAAGAGAAGCCTATGAAAGTGGATTTAAGATAGGTTGGGAAACAGGAATAAGGGAAATGGAAAGATCTACTAAATTTCCTTATAATATGGCTTTAGGAGATAAGGAATATCGGGACTTTATATCTTTACTAACTGTGTTTGGCTACAGTTTGTTCTATTACTCTTATAATCCAATTGAAGAATTTCTACCTAAAAAGACACGTAGAAATTATCATGCAGGATTAAATATCACTAAAAATTATAATGCTATAGAAAGAGGATATACTATATCTGAAGAAGTCAAACAACAAGTATATAAGATATTAAAAGAAAACTCAGATCCTAGATTATGGACTCTTTAAAAGCAAATTATTATGAGTAGTTATTTATCAATTTATATTGTTCCTAAAAGGAAATCAGATAAAGAAGAAAAGAAACATATCCTCTTAGCTGCATTCTCCCGTAATACAGAACTATACCAATATTTTAGTGAGAATATACATCCTGTATTTGCAGGTAAGGAAGATTCTTATACTACTATAACCAAGGAAAGTATTAGAGAAGTTGTTACAGACTTAAGCAATGATATAAGTAATTCTAAGGATAGACTTGCAGAATATGAGAAGTATGCTAAGGATAATCCTGATTATATCCAGGAGATAATTGAACTTAAGCAGTATATCTCTGACCTTCAATATACCCAAGGTAAGGTTGCCTTTATTGAGGATATAGTAGAGGATATTGATCTCTATAAAGTAATAGAGGAAGTATGTTGTAATATTGATTAAAATTATAATATATGAAAAGAACAAAATGGAGTGTAGGAATGAGGAATAAACTCTCCTCATTAGCTATGGAATGTGATTCCTATGCAGCTATTGAAGAAACCAAAATGACTGATTCTGAAAGACATACTCTTCAGAATATGTTAAATAAGGCTGTTGAGTGGATTGACAGCAAGATAAGAATAAGCTAAGGAGGGCTTTAATCTACTCTCCTTGGTTTAAACAAATAAACCCTTTAAATAATATAAAGATATTAGTTAAGTAAAACTTTCTCTTTAGGAATTTACTTATTTTGGCCTCAAAATTAAATAATTAATAATTTATGGGATGCGTAAATATAAGTAGTAAAGAGTTCAAGAATCTATCCACAAGGAATAATGTGAATAGTAATACTCTTGAGCTTATTACTCACAAGTATTGGTTAGAAACAGGAAATGAAACTCTCTTTCCTACAGATGTTTATATTCAGGCTCAGCTTGGTAATACTCATTACCAGGAGTCTGGTAAGTCTGTAAGAAAACTATGGGAAATGAGATATAATACCCCACAGGAATTCAAGTCTCTTAGAGAACTTCAAGTAGCAAGAAAGGAAGCAGCAAACTTCTTTCCTCAGTCAGCTATTGTTCATTACAGAAATGCTAAGGGAAATTATGTACTTTCTGTTAAGCGACCTGTAGAACAAGCTAACTATGATAAAGATAATTTCTTCGATGAGTTTGACAACATTGGTTCTATTAGGGATGTCAAGAAGCTTAATCTTGGTATTAGGGAGAATCAAACCTATACCATTAGTAAGGTTCAAGAGTTATACAATAGATTCAATGATGATAGAACTTCTAAAGTATTGGCTGATAAAGTCTTTAGTATTGCTAAGGATTTAGGTATTGAGGTATCTTTTAATGAATCTCTTCCTTTTGGAACTATTGGTAGATACGCCAATAGCAATACTATCACCTACAAGAAGTCTTTCCTTGAAAGAGATATAATGAATAATATGAAGGCTTCTATCATTCTTCATGAAGTACTTCATTCTATCTCTATGTATGCTCTCTCCAATCAGACTAAGAATTGGAAGAGACCTGAAGCTTTGCAGGAGTTCCGTACAGAAGTTAATTCTCTCTACCAAGACCTCAAGACCAATCCTATCTTAAAGGGTGAAAGGGGCATTGTTGATATTTTTGAGTTTGTTGCAGAACTTGCTAATCCCGTCTTCAGAGGTAAGATTCAAGAGATTGACAAACAGAACAAAGCTAACAAGTCTTTTTGGTCAAGAGTACTTGATGCTTTTAAGTCTCTCCTTGGACTTCATACTTCTAATACTTACTATCAGCGTTCAATGAATGCTCTTGACAATGCTCTTAATGCCTTTGATATTGATACCTATATGAGATATAATGGCATTAAGAACTCTTTAAGAAAGAATGTTGCAAATATCAAGGTATCAACACAATTAAATAATAGCATTGACGTTATTAATAATGCAATGAAGTCTGAAAAATGGACTTCTAGTGCTTTACATGAGTTAAATAACTTAATTAATGATTTAGAAAATGGCAAAGTCACTTATAAACGATTTCCTAAGGAAGCAACAAGAGGCTGGAATCAAGGAGGTAGAGCAAATGAAATTGCATCCATACTCCTTGGAGAAAATGAAGGCTCAAGTACAAAGAATCCACGAAGCTTCTCAGAAAAGTATGAGAGAGACAAAAGAGAACAACCTATCCAAGAAAGGATAATTGAGACTTGGGCTAAGGCTACAGGAATTTGGCATGATAATCTTGATACTATTAAAGGTAAAGAGTTATTTGCCCAGGGTGGAGAAGCTAAGGTATTTGCTAATACAGGAGATACTAAAGTAACCAAGATACTCTCCACAGAATACTTTATTACTCCACAATTTGCATTAGACCGTATTACTTTACATAATACTTTGTTCCCCATTGCACCTTTAGAGATAATTGGATTTGGTAGAAATTCACAAGGAGAGTTTCAGTTCCTTGTAGAACAACCATTCATCCAAGGAGAGCCTGCTACACAGAAAGAAATTGATGAGTTCATCACAAAGGCAGGTTTCACAAAGTCAAAGAAAGATAAAGGTAATACCTTTATCTCTGATGACTTGTACCTCTCAGACTTACATGATGAGAATGTAATCAAGACTCCAAAAGGGATTCTTGTTGTCATAGATGGAGACTTAAGACTTAATACACCAGACCTAAATAGGAATGGAAAGTATGAGATTAATAACAACATTGTCTCTATGAAAGAAGCAAATGCAAATGAGTTTATAAGAACTCTCACCCCTACCCAACTTGAGGAGGAAACAAAACTCATCAAGCAAGAGTCTGCTGACTATGACCTTGTTAATGACATTGAACCTAAACAGGAGCATAGTGGTAAAGCTGTGCCTCAAGACTTTACATTTGCTGACGGTACTAAGGTCAAAGCTCCATTCAAGCCTAATGCTCAGCAGATAGATGCTCTCAATGAGATGGATAGATTTATGAAGTCCAATGAGACATCCATGACTCTTAGTGGCTATGCTGGTACTGGTAAGACTTCTCTTATGGAGATGATTGCCAAGAAGGGAAAAAAGCAGCATAGACCTGTAATGTTCTGTGCTACTACCAATAAGGCAGCAGCAGTACTAAATGACAGAGTATCTAAGGCAGGCTTTAAGGCATCTACATTAAATAAGGTGTTTGGTATCAATGTAGAAGTAGATTCAAGTAAAGCTTATAATGCAAGAAACTTGGTAAATGTCTTGAAGGATGTAGATATTATGCCAGGTACTACCATTATTATTGATGAAGCTTCTATGATCAATGAGGAGAATTATAAAATCCTTAATGATATTGCCAAGAAAATGGATCTTAAGATTATCTATGTAGGTGATGAAGCTCAGCTGGCTCCTGTCAATGAGGATAAAATCTCTAAGGTCTTCAGAAATGGTGAAGGTAAAGTCATCCGTCTTACCCAAGTAGAGAGAACAGATGACAATGCTATCCTTAAGGAAGCTACAGCTATTCGTAATGGAGAACCTTTGTCTAAGATATCATCATTTAATAGTAAAGGTGAGGGTGTTGCATATATTGCTCCTCAGCATCAAGATGCTATCAATGAAGTTATTGATAAGTATGTTAAAGGCTTGAAGCAGAATCCTAATTACTTTAGAATCCTTGCTTATACCAACAAGGCTGTAACTGCTTATAATAATCAAGTAAGAGAACTCTTAGGGTATGACTCTCCTATTCCACATGTAGGTGAGCCTATGACAGGTTATGCAAACTGGGGATATGAATGGAAAACCAAGAGTTATAGATTCATTAACTCTGAATCATACAAAGTAACTCAGGTTGGTAAACCTACTACAGTACAGACCAGATTAGACAATGGTACTCCTGTAGTAATGCAGGCTATTCCTCTTACTCTAGAAGACTCATTAGGTAATATAGATACATTCGACTTCATGGACATTAAGAATAATGCTCAGAATAGACAGAGTGCTATGATTCTTGCCAATGAGAAGAAGAGATTGTGGAATGAAGCTAGAAGAGCCTATGGTAGAGAAGCCAAGGCAGCAATCTATGCAAAGATTAATGCTATTGATTCTTTCCTATTTGTCAATGATAATATTGAAGACAATAGCCATAACCTTTTACAAGCTAAAACTATTGACTTTGGCTATGCTCTTACCATTCATAAGTCACAAGGTTCTACTTTTACCCATGTACTGATGGATGATGTAGATGTATCTAGGGCTTCTATGAGTGACAACAATGCTGCTAATGCTATGGAGATGGTTGACCTTGGAGAAGAGACTAGAAATGATGCAGCCAATGCAGAGTTAAAGAGTTCTGAAGAAGTTTATTTAGGAGACCTTAGTGATGTAGATGTAGAAGTAAAGAATACTCAACCTGATCAAGTAGCTAATATCAAGCAGCAGCTTGAATATGTTGGTGTATCAAGAGCTACAGATACTGTTATCATTATTAGTAACAATGTCAAGAAAGAAGGCTCTCCTTTACATCTTGATAAAAATATCAAAGATAATACAATAAGTTCAAGTAATTCACGTTCTGAAAATAAAAATTCAAAAGAAAATGGAACAGAAGAATACAAAACAACAGATGAGTTTAGAAGAGTTCAAGAAGGAAGCCGTAAGTTTTCTGAAAAAGGAATATCCGATTTTAATGAAGGAAGACGCAGCCTTAATGACCAGGATAGAGAAAGAATCGGAGGGATTCTGGGAAGACTCTTGGAGTCCAACAGCAATGGTAGCTGGCATGGTGTCCAATCTAATTTAACTCATACTAACAAAGATGGAAGTATAGGTTCCTTCAATATAGGAAAGGTAGATGGAAGCCTTTTCCATGACATTTTTGAAGTTACAAAAACCTATCTCTATAATGGTGAACTTGTAGATCTACATGATGATTATTCTGATTGTAACTGCTATGTAACTTCTGATGGCTTATGTGGCTTTGTCATTGAACCAAATGGTAATCTTGTAAGTGTATTCTCCCTTAGCCCAAGAACCAACAAAGGTTTCTTATATGCAATACGAGATTTCATAAAGCAAGAGGGAGCTACACATTTGGATGCTTATGAAAGTAAGAAGCAGCCATTACAAGAAATGTACTCTAAGACATTAGGTTTCCATACTGCTGCAACTATGGATTACAATATGGAGTATGACCATGATGACATTGCAAAGAATCATGGTAATCCTCAGGTTGTATTTATGGTTGACCATGAAGTAGCAGAGCCTAAGCACTTTGATAAAGACTC
>ERZ1035037.513-NODE-513-length-10577-cov-8.158715_pt1 | contig 10577 bp, 25 predicted proteins | sample MGYA00520618_ERZ1035037 | MGnify/ENA primary metagenome ERZ1035037 (study PRJEB33766, sample SAMN09781741) | gut metagenome | biome: gut microbiome | host: Homo sapiens | place: Madagascar | study: EMG produced TPA metagenomics assembly of the PRJNA485056 data set...
TCGAGCTTGGATATTTCAATCCAGAAGTAAGCTGCTCTAGGTGGAAATGTTCCTTTGCGAGAGCCTTGCTAAGTTGGGCTTCAATGGCTTTCTCCACCAAGTCACGATTGCTCACGATTTGGTCGGTTGTGTATTTGTTCAGCTGAATACGGAAAGCATCCTTCACGTAGTTGAATAAAGTACCATTCACAATATCGCCCAGCCCCTTGCGGTACTTCTTGAATACTCTTGGAGCATTGCCGTCAACCATCTTCAGTGATACGGTAGGATCCACGGTAAACTCCGAGCCATCCTTGGCGTTGATGGTGAATGCAGGATAGTCGATAGTCTGAACATAGGTAGGGTACTCGTACACCTCCTCGGTGAAAGGATTGTACCATACACGACCCGTAACGAGACTCACATCATCTACTCCCTTGTCGGAACCATAGAGGTTCACCAAGATGCCCTCAGAGCCTGCATCTACACGCTCACTACAAGAGGTAGTCGAAAACAACGCTGCACCGAGCAGCATAAACACACACAAATGATTAATCTTTCTTTTCATTCTCTTTCTTATTTTTGAATGTTAAACAATTTGTTGCAACTGAAATCAATATCCAAAGGTTAATGCCGAGAATGCCCATAATGTTCACTATCGTATTAGCCTTGTTAACTGATTCAAAGCAAGCATCTATCACAAGAAACGTCATGAGCACCCAACTCACAAACGCAACAACCTTCCACTTGATTTTCTTCATAAGCCTACAATTTATTTCTTATATCACACAGCTGCGATATGATTACGCATAGAGCGATTATAATGAATAACTTGAACATAACCTAGAGCAATTTAGCGATACGTCTGAAATCCTCGCCTTCGGGTACCGGACAATCCTTTATCCACACCATTTCCTTCACCTTCCATAGAGAAAGGTCGATGTCCTTAGGGAGAAGAGCCTTCATGTCTGCAAAGAGGTTGAGACGGAGGGAGCAGTCAGGATTGAAACCATTGTCGTTCCATCTGTATTTCTTATGTCTGAGCATCACATCGTTCATTTCAACGAACTTTACCACATCGAGCTTGCTGTGGAGCGTTAGACAGATTCTGTCAAAGTTATAGCTGCAATTGCGGAGTGTTCGGTAATCAACCCATGCCGTATAGAGGAAAAGTCTTGGTGCAGGGATTCCAAGCGTACGGAATACGATTTTGAATCTTTGAGCAAGCCACATTGTCTTTCCGTAGCAATCCGGCAGGAGTGGTTCTCCACCAGTGATGCTAATCTCGTCGTAGTCCAGTCTGTCAACTACCGGAATCTTCTCGAAGTCGAACTGGTTATTGCAACACATAGGGCACTTGTTGTGGCACTTTTCAGTAACCAACAATCTCAATTTCTTGTTTCTTTCCATATTTCAACAATTATAGTTATATAATCAAATATCTTAATCGTTATAATTAGGTAAAATGGATAGATTTTGGATTCCTTTGGATTCTAGGTTTCCCCTTATCGCACACGAACGTGAACGACAAGAAAACCTAAGACTCCGAGCATGGATGAGTTCCATCATCCCCCATCATCTGACCACTTGATAATTCCGAATCAGTTAGCCTAAGCAGCATAAGGTTCGGACACCTCCCCGCTCGTCTTCTGCTATTAGTTCCTACGATTTGCCATGCGGTCTTCCTTGCGATTATAGTCTTGACGAGTCGGAAGGTATTTAGCCCATAGTCTCTCGCCATGACTTTGCCAACAAAACTCGGGGAAAATAAAAATCCCCAAGTCGTGTGACGCCGACCTAGGGATTTCGTGATATATATTGAACCTATTGAGTACAGGTTAAATATCGAAGCTCTTGCATCAATCGTCACATTGACGGATGCAAAAGTACATAAACGTAGACAAATATCCAAGCATTTACACATTCTTTAACTAAGAAGAAGGCAATAAAGTTTATAACTAATTGGTATTCAGTAAATTAAATCGCTTTTCTTATTTTTAAATCGTATAAATATCAAAGAAAAGTACCAAAAAATTTGCGTTATAAAAAAGTTATCATTATCTTTGTAGTAGTAAAATAAGTAGCTGATGTGCAATCTGTTAGATAATTTTGTTTGTGACCCCATGCGAGTCACTAGAACGCAAATAAAGAACGCTTACAACAAGATTTATCTAGAAGAAAGACGATTGTAACTAGCTTATTATCAAGCAGTTGTAATCGTCTTTTTGGTTTTGGAGAGTTTCGGTTAGAAATCGTGGTTTTGTAAACCAATCGTAAACCAGTTTACGTTGTAATATAGCGTAACACTCTGAGAACCAAGCCATTCGGCTATTTATAACATTTATGTTAAATTGGGCTATGTTATCAAAATGTTATCAAGCCCGTAAATTTATGTTATCAAAATGGCTGGAATATTTTTAAGTGTTATTCACAATCGCCTTCGCCGTGGAACGTCACAGAAGGCAGTTTCCGTTGAATTGAGGTTCAGCTACAAGTCGGCTAGAAAGTACCTCTCAACCGGTATCAAGGTCACTCCAAACCAATGGTCTGACAAGTTGCAACGCATCATCAAGCACAAGGATGCTGACCTGCTCAACGAGAGTTTGAAGGCTTTCGAGGAGCGTGGACGTGCCGTAATCGACAGAATGGTGAAGGAAGGAATCACGGATTTGTCGCTGATTCCTGCGTTTTTCGAGGGCGAGGATGAGAAGAAAATCACCTTCGTGGAGTACTGCGAGAAGCGAAGAAACGAGCGCAAGGTGTGCGAGCATACCAAGAAACGCTATGATGTGTTCATCGGTTTCTTGAAGTCGTGGGGCAAGATCATGTCTTTCGAGGACTGCAATATCTCGAAGATTAGAGCGATGGATGAGTTCCTGCACAAGCAGGGCAAGGCTCAATGCACCATCTATGACTATCACAAGTATCTGAAGCTGTTCATCAACGATGCCGTGATAGATGGGCTTATGGACTCCAATCCGTACAAGTACCTTCCCTTCTCCATAGGTCGTGGGGAAAAGCAGTTTGTTGACTGCATTACAGAAGAGCAGTTCAACGCCATCAAGAAGCTGGAAATAGCCACTCCGCACATTCAGCAGGCAAGAGATTTGTTTCTCTTTCAATGTTACACAGGACTGGCTTATGCCGACCTATCTTCTTTCGACTACGCCAACTGCACCGAGAAGGACGGCAAGATGTTCTATCATGCCAAGCGTACCAAGACTGATACGGATTTTGTCTTCCAACTCCTCACGCCTGCCGTTGACCTGCTGAAGAAGTACGAATTCTGCCTGCCTAAGATTTCCAATCAGAAGTACAATGATTACTTGAAAGTGATAGGCGAGATTATCGGGGTTCCCAAGCTTCACACGCACATGGGGCGTGCTACTGCTGCTACGCTATTCCTTTCAAAGGGTATGTCAATCAATATCGTGGCAAAGGTTCTCGGTCATACCAATTTGCGACAGACAACAAGATACGCTCGAACGCTGAGCAAGGACGTGCAATCTGCCTTTGATGCGCTTGAAGGCAAGATGTAACCAAACTAATAAAGGGTAGCCATTTCTGACTACCCTTTTTCATTTCCTTCTCGCTCTCGCTTCTCGCTGATAGCTCGTCTTATCCACTCTGCTTTGTTCCTGCCTAGGCTCTCGCAAAAGCCGAAGGTTTCCTCATTCACATGCAGGACTACCCGATTAACTAGGGCTTCTGCTCCCTTGCTCGGTGCGCCTGCCCGGTCTCTCTTTCCGCCCCACCCTGGATGCAGGTTCTTGCATGGTACAATCTTGTGCTTGCGATTGAATTGGAACTTCATCTTTAGCTTGCTTCCAACCCATGCTTCCACTACCTCGCCATCGTGCGTTTGATTAAGGGTCTGCTTGACGATTCCTTCCAACTGCTCCTTGCTTGCAAAGAAAGTCTCGGTTTCATCAAGCATCACGCCCCAATCATCGTAAACTATGATTCTTGCCTTTTCCATACGTCTCCTTTCTTATCCTAGTACTGCCATCACTATCGTAATGATGAAGATGATGAGCACAAACCATTCCTCCTTGCTCATGCCTGCTTACCTCCTTCCTTATCGAATTTGTTACCGATAACCTTGCAGTCAATCGTTCCATTTTTTTTCGTGAAATAATGTAAAGGGCAAAGTGATTCTATTTCATAGTAATCAATAGAGCGAATGGAAAAAGTACCTTCCGTGAAAACAATTTCACATTCTGGCTCTCCGACAAGTATATCGCCTTCCCATATCTCTTGCCCCTTTATGTCTTTCAGTCCTGTGAACTGGCAGACAGTTGAAGGGTCAATCTCAACAACACTATAATCACTCATACTGCTAAAGTTATCTACTATGTAGGCTCTTTCCTTTATCCCAGCAGTATTTCTGATTAGACTACCTTTAACCCATTCTCCGTTGCCAAGACGTTTAGCCTTGAACTTAATGTTCTCGATTTTCATTTCTCCCCTCCTTCCTCCTTTACGTATATCGGCTTGATGTCGTTCACACTTTCGTCCTCGGTAAAGAAGGAAACCTTCATCATGTCGCTCACGTATGCCATTGCCACAACATCTTCGTGTGCGTTCTTGATGATGCAGATGTCTCCTCTTACCTCGTTCTGCATTTTCAGATACTTTACGGCGGCATCCTTCACCGCTAGTGGATTCATTTCCTTTGTAATCGTCTCCCCTGACTGAGGGAAGACGAAGATAAATTCTTGTTTATTCATATTACTCTAATTCACTTTCTGTTATTAATAACTCATCAAACATAATACTATCCTTGCATGAGCAGCTCCATGATGATTCGTCCTTGTCTTCAGACACTTCATAGTTATCGGGATATTCCTCTTTATAGAATTCTAGGATATTATTTACCTCTTCTGCCATCTGCTCCTTGGCTGCGGTCTTGGTGGAGTAAACTCCGATAACATTAACGCCCGAATAATCTTGGTTGTCTGCTCCGTGCTTAATCAACACAAATACTTTCTGTTTCTTCATCTTACTCGCCCTCCTTCTCTTCTACTACTTCAAACGTAACACCATCCAACTCGCCTTCGTCTTCAAAAGCACCCATATCATATAGTTCTCTTACAAGATTTTCAGCACATTCCGGTGAAACAGCAGAACGCTCCACCTTGTAGACTACCTTCTCTACGATTTCTACTACATACTTCTTCATAATCAAATCCTTTCTTTTAAAAATTAATACTAGTGGGAGGATAGTACGTTGCAGCCATCTGTAGCGGCTTCTACCGCATTCGCCCTATAATCAGCAACAAATATCTACTTGATGCGCTCTAGACAAGTGTTCTTGCTGACAAGCATTCCGTTCGTGAGGTAATAGCTTTCACGGAATGGTGCCTGCTTGATGATGAACGTTGTCTTGGCTTTATATCGCTTGTTGAACTTATCAACGTGCGTGGCTCCCTTGAAGCATTTAATCACTTTAATCATATCCTAGCCCTCCATTAAGTTAGCTACAAGTTCATCCGTGGTGGCGAAAATCTCTTCGAGGTCTCTAGTCAGATAGCCACCTTTCTTCGTCTTCAGCACTACGTGAGCGTGCATCTTCAAAGAACTGATTTTTTTGATAATCTGTTCTCTCTGGAAGCCTATCTGTGGTGTTCTGCCGTTTGTGAAGTAGTAACTAATGCTGTAGTACAACTGCTCTGCCATATCACCATAGAGAGCGGATGCCGCATCGTTTCCCAAACTTCCGTTTGCTAAGGAAAGATAGACGATTTCGCCTTCCACTATCTTGTTTTCGTGCATAGTGTAAACGTTCTGATGAAGATAGAAATCGCATAGCAAGTTCGTCTTTGCATTTCTCTGCACACACCAGTCGTTTGCGAGCATCATACAAGCGTAAACCTCCTTGCCATCTGCAAGGTCTTTGGCGATGCGGTCGAACATTTCCTGCTCGGTTGGGTTTCGCTCTTCTCCGCTCTCATCATCAACGATGGTATAATCATCATATCCCCATCCTTCCTTGTCAACAAGTTCAAGCCCTGCGGCTTGTGCCTTTACTGCGTCTTGGATATTCATTACCTCAACGCCTACTATGTTTGCATTAATCTTAACTGCCTTATTTGTCTTCATAATCTTATCTCCTATATTTTTTGTTTGTAACAATGAATTGAATTGATGCTATTAATATCTATAAACTTCTTGCCGTCACTGCTTTCTACAATGAGTGCATTCATATATCGTTCATAGCGTAAAATTTGACCGAGGTATGGTCTTACTTCCGCTGTTTCGTTAATTCCGTTGATAAGGATAATAGTACGTTTGTTATTTTCCTTATTCAACTCAGCCGCATAATTAATTACCTTCTGCACTAATGCTTGGTTCATAATCTTATCTCCTATTCTTTAAATTGCTCCGTACTTTTTTGATAAATAATATCGGAAAACGATTGCTTGTGCCCTTGATATGGCGATACGTTCTCCTTTTGTGGCTTCCTCGTTGCTGAAAGCTAGAAGAAGGTCACTTAGCTTCTGTAAATCATCTGCGCTCATAGCCTTTACTTGTTAATGACTCTAGCGGCATAGGTTCTGCCGATAATCTTGTTAACTTCTGCTTGGTGCTGATAGTCGGTGCAGTCGGCGAAGTTCTCTTGATCCTCATAGAAACGTGCTGCGCTCTTCAATTCGTGAAGGCTGGCTTTGGCGTAGCCCTTTGCCGGATTCACTTGGCGAAGGTTCTCGCAAGTCTTGCAATACTCGATGAAGTCAAAAAGGACTTCCTTGTCATTGATGGTGTCTTGCATGCCTGCTGCCATGATAGGTAGGGCAACTATCGTTGCCACTACCAATACTAATTTAATGTTCTTCTTCATTGTCTTATCAGTTTTTATATGTTATATCAACGATGTAGGGTAAAGCGTGTTGCGGCTTGTTGTCCTCATTTGTGTACTCGAATTGATGAGAGACCTCTAAGTAGCAATAATTGTATTGTGAATAGTACTTCTTGATGGTCTTCTCTATCATATCTTTGCCTATCTGTTCACTACGCTCTATCTTCCAATAGTGGATGAATTTCTTATCCCATACGTTGTTTGCCGTGTCATATCTGTTAGCTATTGCCACAAGTCCGAAATCGGGATTGAAGAAGAACATCTTACTACCTGTAAAAATAGCGTCTATTCGGTTGCGTGCCGTCTTTGTTACTCTTATTACTTCCATACTACTCGTCCTCCATATCTTTAGCCGCTCTAATCTGATAGCCAAAAATGGCTCCAAATAAAGCACATAAAACAAAAATTGTGATGTCCATATTGCCTGCCCTCCTTAATATCCTAAATTCTTTCTGATTAATGCGGCTGCGAGAACATTGTGGGCGGTTATAGGCTTCGGCTCTGCCTTGCTTTCTACCCATGCCGCACCGCCAAAATACCAATTGTCTCTTTGCCATTCCTCGCAAAACTTCTCTGCTTCCCAACGTGTAGGAAACTCCTTTTCTCTCATTTCCGAATGTGGTCTTCTGCCATACTCGTAATGTGCTACGTGATGTACTTTCATTTGTCGTTCCTTTCTTTTAAATTGTTATACTTGTGCGGTCGATGGGCTTGAACCATCATGCGTGCCTTAACATCTGACCGCTGCGGCTTTTTACTTCTTGCCAAAGTTGAAGATTCTAACGAACTTGTAGAACGTTTCTCTATCGAAAGTTCCTTCGTTGTTACAAAGGTGGTAGAGGTCTTCCCAAATGAACTCCTTGCACTCTCTGTTGCACTCTCTGTAGGTCTCCTGCATGGATACTGCGGTCTCGTTGCCGCATTCAAGCCAATACATGAAGATGGCTCCTAAACTCTCATAGTCGTTACTACCATCGTAATACTTCTTCTGCTGCTCGTAAGTCTTGTTCTTTCTCATAATCTTGTAGCGTTATTTATGGTGGGGATTGCTCCCCACCTAGTTAGTTACTCTTCTTCCTCCTCGTCCACGTCCTCATCGTTATAAGGTCGTGAAGTATCTACTTCGCCATCATAGCTTATATAAATATCCTCGTCCTTTGCGATGAGTTCAAGATAATCGGCTAAATCGTTTGTGCCGATAAACTGGTAAAGGCTATCTAGCATTGCGCTATCGCCTAACGTTTGACGCAAGTTGTCAAATGCGTTGCATACCTCCTTGTGGTCTCTTTTAACTGCCATTGTCTCTTCTGTTTAATCGTTATACTAATCTCGTTATCTTAATTCTGTAGATAACTTCACACTCCTTGTTTGATACTTTCTTAGGTTTCAACTCATATTGAGTGTAGCCGTTATTGTATCTGTCCTTGCCACGTCCTACATATCTGTAGCCAACGTCCTTCATGTTCTTCTTGATGCGCTCTGCAATTTCATCATCAACATGAGTCGTTTGTATTGGAGTCGCTACAACTCTGTCGGCATATCGCTCTATCTTGAAAGACTCTATAATATTATCTGCTGCCATAACTCTTAACTTTAATAGTTCAACTTTGCCTTAATCTCATTGAACTCCTTCAATCGCTTGTGCGTTATAGGAATATCATTGTGGCTTGAAATAGTTTCCTCTAGAAGAATTATTCTATCGTTAATAGCTGATGTGATATTGTATATCTCATCGCTTGTAAGTGATATTATCTTACTCATTGTCTTAATTGTTTAATCGTTAATACCTTGATTACACTTGCTTGGGCTTTTATGAAGTCTGCAAGTATAGTAATCGTAATCTTGTGATATTGTGGAGAAGTGATAAACGTGATGTTCACACCCTCCGCAAACTTGTTCTTCTATTATTGTAACCATATCCCTGCTAGTTTGGCGTGGGGAGGGGCGTTAGCCCCGTGGGGGCGCTGCCCCCTTATCTCCCCACACATTGTTACATACTCATTTCATACACCCAGCATTTGCCTTCATGCCCTAAAGCAAAGGCTTCCGCCTTATCTCTTGTCTCAAACTGCCCCATGATACGTGGTATCTTGTTAGGCTGAATGAACTCTCTAACTACGATATACTTCTTCATACCTTTACAATTTACCTCTTATCTGTCTGAGTGAAACTCTTTCCTTTGGAGTGAGGTAGATGCCGTTAGCACCTTCCTCACTGCTTGCAACCTCATGCAGGATATACTTAAGCACCCACAACTGGTTAGCCGTCAAATCTAGTCTCTTTATCGTTGCCATATTTTATAGTCGTATGTCTGTTCTAGAACCTTGTCGTATAACTCTCTAGTCTTCCCCACGCTATCGCCCTTCCAATGAAATGGATTCTCGTTAGCGGTTCTTCGAAGCATGTTGGCAACCACTATGGCTTCTGCCTTTTTGAGTTCCAACAAAATCATTGGTGTTCCCTTTTCCATAATTGCTGCTGATTAAAAATTAAACATCTAGTTAAAGTGCAGGTGTACGTTTGCGCCCAACGTCTGCAAGCTATATGCAGCCTAGCTCCCTCACTTAACGTTCGTGGGTCAACGTGTTTCGATATTTCTCTAGTCTAACACGACTAGCGTTTTTCCATCTTGCGTGATGAGTGTTTTAGACTTCTTTGTCTTTGCCTTTTTAACGACCAAAAATGCTAAACGGAACTGACGTTGTTCGCTACGCTTTGTTATAGCAGTTTATTCTGCTGACTTTCCCGACTAATCTGTACTTTTATAGAGGTAGTTAAACGTGAAGTGCTAAACGTGCCATCGTTCCTCTTGAAACCAAACTAACTTGATTTCGAGTGCAAATTTAATCTAACTTTTTAAATCTACCAAATTTTTAGGCAATTAATTTCAAGTTTTAGGTGATATTTAACCTCCATTAATACAAAACTTAGATTAATTTACAGATTTTAATATAAATATTGGATTAAATTCAGTAACTTTGCACTCAAATAATTAAAGTAATATTTTATGGCGACAAAATCATCAATAGAAAATATAAATTTGAATTTAAAGGAGTTGCTTAGAGAGCGTGGAGTAATGGCGAAGGAGTTAGCCGATTATCTCGAAATAACGCAAGTAGGCATGAGCAATATCATCAACAACAAGACGATTCCGTCTGTAGGAACATTGCTTAAGATAGCGAAGTTCTTTAATGTGAAGTTATCCACTCTTCTAGGTGAAGAACCTTTGAGGGTCGTTGATACCTCGAAGGAGTTTGCAGCATTCGTACGATATAAGGGTATTCACTATACGGCTGACACGCTCGACGAGTTCTTTAAACAAGTTGATGAATTAAAAGCAATAACAAGATGAAGAAGTTTTTAAGTAAGGTTGGCACATTCTTAGGCGGTGTGCTTGGATTCTGCTTTGTTGCGGTGGTCTTGGTATACTCCTTCAAAAGCACGTTCTTTCATAACGTAAACGAGGACGTTGAGCGTAAGCAGGAAGAACTAGACGCAAGGGAAGAGCAAGATTACAAAGAAACAAGGGTTTGGGCTGATAGTAGTACTAAATATTACCACCTTGACCAGAATTGCAAGGGTGTACACGACTTGTATACGGATGAAATGTATCTGTATCAAGCAGAGAACGAGGGCTACAGACCATGCAACTTCTGTTGGTAGTGACTCCACGAGGGAGGGCGCTAGCCCCCCTAGGGCATGGGGAGGGGCGTAGCCCCGTGGGGGCGCTGCCCCCTTA
>ERZ1035037.514-NODE-514-length-10547-cov-105.860751_pt1 | contig 10547 bp, 16 predicted proteins | sample MGYA00520618_ERZ1035037 | MGnify/ENA primary metagenome ERZ1035037 (study PRJEB33766, sample SAMN09781741) | gut metagenome | biome: gut microbiome | host: Homo sapiens | place: Madagascar | study: EMG produced TPA metagenomics assembly of the PRJNA485056 data...
AGACTGGACCGCAAGGACCTACGGGTCCGCAGGGTGAGACGGGGCCTCAGGGGCCGACGGGTCCGGCTGGAGACAACGGCGCGCCAGGCGCAAATGGCGTGACGCCGACGATCGGCACAAATGGCAACTGGTATCTGGGGGAGACCGACACCGGGAAGCCATCGCGCGGTGAGAAAGGCGATAAGGGCGACAAGGGACCGCAGGGAGAGCAAGGCGAGACGGGCGGGACCGGCGCGGCCGGAACGACATTCACGCCGTCGGTCGCTGCGGACGGGACGCTCAGCTGGACGAACGACGGCGGGAAAACGAACCCGGACAGCGTCAACATCAAAGGCCCGCAGGGCAATCCGGGCGAAAAGGGCAACCCAGGAGAGACCGGCGCAAAGGGCGCAGACGGCGTGACGCCGACGATCGGCGCGAACGGCAACTGGTATCTGGAAGATACAGACACCGGGAAGCCATCGCGCGGAGAGAAGGGCGACAAGGGCGATCCCGGCGCGCAGGGGCCTGCGGGCGCAACGCCTGTCAAGGGGACGGATTACTTTACGGCGGCGGATAAGGCCGCGCTGGTGCAGGACGTGCTTGCCGCGCTGCCAGAATGGACAGGAGGAAACTATTGATGGCATTGGATAAAGCAGTAGATTCCGCGCAGCTGAACGCCGACCTGACGGCGGTTGCGGACGCCATCCGCACGAAGGGCGGCATGTCCGCACAGCTTGCGTTCCCGGATGGGTTTGTGATCGCGGTGCAGGCCATCGAGGGCGCGCCCGACTTGCAGATTGTCGTCACGACCAGCGCGGGTGCGACAGTTACAGCTACGAAGGGAAGCAAGACGGTTTCCGGGACGGCGGATGCGAGTGGAAACTGTACGCTGACGGTAGATGAGACTGGCGAGTGGGTGCTGACTGCGTCTACCGGCCAGTACACAGCTACTGCAAGTGTCACTGTCGGCACAAATGCACTTGAACTGTATCCAGGACCTGCATGTGATCCTGTTTTTGCAAACAACGACTGGTCAACTATCGTGGCAGCTTGTCAGACAAAAACCGTTCCTGCAAGCTGGAAGGTCGGAGACAGTAAGGTTATGACGGTAACTGGTGCCGGGGATATTCAGGTTGATATTATTGGCAAGAGTCACGACGATTATGCCGATGGATCCGGCAAAGCCCCGTTGACGTTACAATTCCACAAATGTATAGATTATGGCAAGATGAACTCGTCGGCTGGAAATTCCATGGGGTGGAAGAGCTGCACTATGCGAACTACGACTATGGCTAATGCGCTGAAGTGGATACCAGCGAATTTGCAGAGCTCTGTACGTGCCGTCACGAAGAAGACGGCGAGCAAAGGTAATTCGTCTACTGCTGCTGTGACGACTACTTCGGATAAGATGTTTTTATTGTCCGAGGTCGAGGTTTTAAATACGACATCGCAGTCTGTTAGCGGCGAGGGCACCCAGTATGAGTACTATAAGACGGTGGCAAACCAGAAGAAGGTATCGTATCAGTCGACCTCAACTGTAAACTGGTGGCTGAGATCGCCAAGAAAAACAGACACGACTAGTTTCTTGATTCTGTATTTTAATGGAACACAGGGATCTGCAAGTGATAGTTATGCGAATAATTCAAACTGGACCGCTCCAGCATTCTGCTTCTAATTATGTGGATATGGTCTTTAAGATCATTCTGATAAACAAGCCGACGGGCGTTAAGGAGCTTCTAAACGCCGTTGACCTCAACCGCGTCGGGACGGCGCTGAACTACCTCCGCGACCGCCTGACCGGCGTCTGCGGCAGGGATATCACGTGGCAGGCGAAGACAGAAAAGAGGTAAAAACATGGATGCTGGAACCATCACGATCATCTGCGCCGTCCTCGGCTCGTCCGCGCTGACGACGGTCATTCAGGCCATCGTCGGCGCAGCGCAGAAGAAGAAAACACAGGCAGACTCCCAGGGCGACCATCTGGCCGAGATCGACAAAAAGCTCGACAAGATGCAGACGCATCAGGACGAGCAGTATCTCGCAATTCTCCGTCTGACCATCATGTCGGAAGAAATGCCAATGGCCGAGCGTCTGATCGCCGGAGAGAAGTATAAAAAGATGGGCGGGAACGGCGACGTGAAAAAGTTCCTGCACCAGCTGGAGGCGCAGTGCGAACGCAATGGAGTTTAGCAAGAAGTGGCTGATCTGCAGCGCGCTCGTCAGCCTCGCACTCATCATCGCCTGCGCGGCAGGCGCAGACCTGACGGAGATCACGCTTGCGGTGCTGGCTGAAACGACAGCTTCCAGCGGATTCTATCTCTGGAAGGCCAAGAACGAGAACCGCGCGAAGTACGCGCAGAAGTACATGGATAAATGGGCCGAGAAATACGGCCCGGAAGCGGCAGCACGCATCGCGGAGATCGTGCTGAAAGATTGAAAGGAGCATACATATGGACTACACGCAAATCATCTCAGCAGTGATCGCGCTCATCAGCGCGCTCGTTTCGGCATTTCTGATCCCGTGGATTAAGACGAAGATCGACGCGGATAAACTGCAAACGCTCCGCACTTACGTTGAGATCGGCGTAAAGGCGGCGGAGCAGCTGTACACCGCGACGGACGGCGCGGCGAAAAAGGCGTATGTCGTGAACTTCCTCGCCGAGAAGGGCATTCAATTTGATGTGGAAACGATCGACAAGCTGATCGAGGCCGCCGTGCTGCAGCTGCACCACGAGCTGTACGGGAGTGAGCGGGTATGAGTATCAAAATTGGACAGGCCAGTCTCGGCGAGACGGGCGGCCGCAACCAGCAGCCAGGGAACCAGACCGGCCGGGAGCTGAATATCTCCAACTGGTACAATGGCCGCTGGCTCGGCGTCCTGCGCTACAAGAGCCGCAAAAAGGCCGAGCGGGCCGCGCAGACGTGCGAGGCAGCGATTAAAAACCGGAATATCGGTTACGACATGAGCGACCGGAACACGGCGTATGAGGCCGCCAGAGCCGTCGGATGGGACGTGAGCAAGATCACAAAGCCCGTGGAGACGGACTGCTCCGGCCTCATGACGCTCTGCGCCGTGGCTGCAGGCTGCGCGTCGGTCGAAGCGCTCTACCGTCGGCAGGGCAACAGCTGCACGACATACTGCATGCTGCACGATTGGCCAGCAACGGGAGATTTTGTGCTGCTGACCGGCAGCAAGTATCTGACGACGGACGCCAATCTCCTGCGCGGGGACGTGCTGGTAAGCGAGGGCCATACGGTCATGGCACTCGAAGATGGAAAGAACGGAGAGGGGGAAAAAGAAGTGGTCGAAAAGAGCAAGATCATCGTGGACGGCAAGGAAGTCGCCGTTGAACGCATCCTGAAAGACGGCACGAACTACGTCAAGGTGCGCGATATCGCCGCCGCGCTGGATCTCGAAGTGAGCAACAAGGGAAATATCGCTGTGCTGAAGCACAAGGAAAAGTAAGCCCTGCCCGGCGGCGGGCCGAAGGGAGTGACGAAAGCATAACTGCGCGGCTGGCTCTGCCGAAGGAGCTGGAACACCTCACGCGCAGCGACTGGGAGCGCGTCACTGACGAGGGACTTTTGGACGTGATCGATCGGCAGATCGTGAAGCTTTATATCGTGCGCAGGCTCCCGCAGATGGACGCCGCCGCCGAGATCGGCGTCGACCGCAAAACCATCTCCCGCCGCCTGCCCCACATCTACAACACCGCCCGCCGCCTGGTAGGGAAAACGGACAAAGAGAAAGCGCCATGAGCCACGGCTCATGGCGCTTTTTCTATGTTCCGGGATTGGCTTTCGGACGATAGTTCGGGTTATACGATCTGCATGCGCGCTCAAGCGCGCGGAAGTCGCAGGAGATCTTACAGATGAAGCTGCTCTTTCCATTGACGACATCGTAGTATGTACGATTGGCATGATCCAGAATGGCAAGCTTCTGACGGTTGCAATGCTCGATCTGGTTCAGGAGCAGGTTGCGATACTTCACATCCGGCTCTGCGGAAATGTCGTATTCAAGGATCGCAGAATCAGGGACAGGGACCATGTTGTTGAAACCAAGCAGACCGAGACGACCGCCGTCAAGCTTCAGGATGTGCTTGCCGGGCTTTAGATTGGCATGGTTTGGCTTCGGGGATTCCATGGGGACGAAGTAACGGAAGCTCCCGACAGTGAGAACAACGCCGACATAGGGGCGACGCTGGCCCTTGTTGAACGGGACACGGAAGTCACGGGAATGGAGGAAGGAAATATAGCGCTCACAGATGTGGCAGATAAAAAGATTCTCCAAAATTCGACCTTTCCGGGAAAGAAAAAGCGAGACTGCAGAAGTCTCGCTTTTAGTTGCCCATGATTTTTTAAGCCCCTACTTAACGGCAAGGGATTTCCGCTTTTTTGGCTCCCTACTTGACGGCAAGGGATTTCCGCTTTTTTAGCTCCCTATTTAACGGCAAGGGATCTCCGCTTTCATGGGCAGATGATGAACGGCGACGTTCAATCTCTGTAGATTCCTGAAATGGTTGTGCCGCGGATCGTGCGGTGCCAGATTTCAGGATTCTTTCGCGGATCTCTCCGCACCCCTAGTATAAACTCAAAAATGTGTAGAAGTCAAGAGGAGTACTGGGAAAATTTTTAAGAGGAAAGCATGTCCCACAAATGGTACACAGATGTCCCGGAAATGTCCCCCATAAAAACCGGGGAAGCGGCAGAATGAGAGTAGGAGCTGGCCAGCTTACTACTTTTACCGGAGGATTTTTTTATGGAATACGCAAGCAAGGGACTCGCGGGGACTGCGCTGGGCTTTGGCATCGGCGGCGCCGCGATGAGTCTGGCAAACGGAGGGCTCGGCAATCTGTTGGGCGGCCTCGGCCAGAACAACAAATCGGCAGCCGCTGACATCGCTGCGGCGGTCACGCCTGCCGTGACGGTCGCCGCCATGCTCGCCGCACGGCAGCAGGAGCCGACGTGCAGCGAGAACATGCCGGTCACGCGCTACGATCTTGAACGGGAGCAGAAGCTGGCCGCGAAGGACAGCGAGATCGCGCTGCTCAAGGCCAACACGTACAACGACGGCAAGATGCTGGAGGTGTACGGTTATATCGACAGGCAGCTCAAGGACGTCCGTGAGGCGCTGTGCAAGCAGGCCGTCCACAACCAGCGCACCGAGGACAGCTTCGCACTGGTCAAGCAGGACGTCGAGTCCGTCCGCAAGGAAGCACTTGATGCGATCAAGATGGAGGCCGAGCGCCGCTGCTGTGGTGATAACTCCATCGTCACCTACGTCAACGCGACCTTTTATCCCAAGCAGGTCGCAGACGTCACCACGGGCACCGCGACCACGGCGCAGACGCTCTACGATCCGCTCCCGAAGTGCGGATGCTGCAACAAGTAAACGCAGGGGGCGGCGATAGCCGCCCCCATCCTTAAAGGAGGGAAGCTGCAATGACAGTGACGATAGATCAGGCCATGCGCGGCGCGATGCGCTACGCAGACAACGAGGTCATCCCGCACCTGCCGGGCGGCAAGGGCATCGGTGCTGGGATCATGCTGGCGCTCATCATGGAGGGAAGCCGCGAGAAGATCCTTGCGCTGCGTGAGAATCCCGCGGTCAAGATGATGCAGATCTTTGACGACGCCGGAAACATCGACCTCGACAAGCTCTACAACGCGGCCAGGCCGCGCTTTGAAAACAAGCTGACCGTATCCGTCCCGCTGCTGGGCGATCTGCGGTTTGACCAGAACGACGTCGATAAACTCTACCGGTATATCCAGGAGGCATGACGAGATGAAAGAATATATCGAAAAGCTCTACACAAAACTGCACGAGGCCATGGAGAAGCCCGTGACGCTGGGCAGCGCGGAAGAAGTCGGGCTGTACGCGAAGACGATCCGCAGGCTGGAAAAACTGGACTGCCACGCAGACGAACCGGATGCGTCAGCGTTCGACCAAGAAACGGCCATACACTGGGTCGAGAATATGCAGAATGCCGACGGCTCGACCGGCCCGCACTGGACGATGGAGCAGACAACGGCTGTGGCCGAGAGTATGGGAATTCAGGGGTACGAGATCCCGCGCTTGGCGTGGGGCGTGACCATGAACATGATGTACTCGGACTACTACCCCGTCGCCGTAGAGTTCGGCCTCAACCGCCCGGAATTCTACGCTGCTCTGGCAAAGGCGTTCCTGCTCGACAAGGACGGCCCGGGGCCGGAACAGAAGCTCATGGCGTATTATGAGCATATCGCAAAATAAAGAAATCCCTCCTGTCACCAGGAGGGATTTCCGCTTGCTATAGAATCTATATTTAGATGGGATTCATTCATGCGTACCGAATAAATGTATAACCGTCAATCCGCGAGGGGGTAGAGGGTGACGTGCATGTCGCTGCCGGATTTGGTGTAGGATTTGGTCTGCTTATGGTAGAGGACTTTCTGCAGGACAGTTTTCAGGAGGGCGTTTTTCTCCTGCGGGGATGCGGCGAGCGGGTAGGTCTCGAGGACGCGGCGGACGGCGGGGGCCAGACGGGCGCGGGCCTGTCTGGCACGGGCCAGCTCATGGATTGTGGTCTGGCTTGCCTCGATGCGGTCGACGATGACCTGCTTGTCGGCGGCGAGCGCCTGCGAGCGCTGCAGGAAGATCTCCGGCGTATAGACGCCGGTCTCGACCAGCTCATACGCGCGGGCCTCCTGCGCCTCCAGCTTGGCAAGCTGCTTGCGGTCGGAGGAGATCGAGGACTCGAGCGCGGTGCGCATGGGCGTGTCATCTGGCGCAGCGGCCTCACCGAGCTCCAGCTCGCGCAGCCAGCCACGCAGAGCATCCAGCACGGCGTCCTCCACATCATCATACCACGCGCTGACGGTTGTGCAGCCGTAGGAGGGACAAAGGAGCGTGTCGCGGCGGTTGCCGGACGACGGACGGCGCACCATCACGCGGCCGCACTGGTCGCAGCGGACGAGCCCGGCGAGGCTCGTCACGGTCCCCCATGCGCCCTTGCCGCGCGGGCTGGCGCTGGAATAGCTCAGCGCGACGGCCTTGTCGTACTGCTCCTGCGAGATCAAGCCGTCATGCAGGCCCTTATAAAGCCTCAGATTCTCCTGCCGGGTGCGGGGGCGACTGACGACGACAGCGCCGTCGACAATGCGCTTCGTCTCCGGTCGGCCACCGGATTTGATCCAGCCAGCATTCGCCGGATTGCGCAGGATATCCAGCACAGAGTCCGCGCGCCAGAGGCTGCCGGAGTTGGTCGGGATGCCGAGGCTGTTCAGCCGCGTGGAGATCGCCTTCGCGCCGATGCGCACGCAGCCCTCGCCGGTGTACCAGTTGTAGATCTGCTGCAGGACGGGGGCCTGCTCCGGGTGCGGGACGAGTTTATAGCCCTTGTCGTTCGGCAGCTTCTCGCGCAGCCAGCCGAAGGGCGTCTTGCCGGAGATCCATTTGCCCTCGCGCAAGGACGCCTCCTTGCCACGGGACAGGCGGCGCTTGATGGTGTTGTACTCCCGCCGCGACATGAAAAGGCCGAATTCGAAGTACTCCTCATCCATCTCATTGTTTGGATCATAGATCTTGTTCGGTGTGATGATCTTCGTGTTGGAATACTTGAAGGTCTGGGCAATAATGCCCTGGTCGATGGTGTCGCCGCGCGCCAGACGCTCGACCTCCATGACGATGACGCCAGCATAGTTCCCGGTCTCGACGAGCTGCAGGACCTTCTGCACCTCCGGCCGGACGGCGATGGAGTCGCCGGTCACGACTTCCTCGCAGATCTCCACGACGTTCAGCCCGCGGCTTTCGGACAGCGACAAAAGCGCGGCCCGGTGCCGCTTGAGCGTGTCGGTCTGGCCGAGAGCTTCGGCCTCCATGTCCTTCCGGGACTTGCGCAGGTAAATGATGTACTGCGCGAGCGGGTCAGCGATTTTCCAGGTAGATGTAAATTTCATAGGCAGATTCTCACCACAAGGGCAAAAGGTTATACGGATACCGCTCCGGCGCCGGCCGGGGCGGTTTTATTTATGTGCGGATCCAGCCGATTGATGGGATGAGCACGTCGGCCACAAGCGCAAGGGCGCACAGCAAAAGAATACCCAAGAGGATGAGCGTCACAAGCCGGTGCATGCGCAGGGACTTCTGCTGCTGAGCAAGCTGCACACGAAGGGCTGCGTTCTCGGCACGGAGTTTTTCAGCATCGGGAGGCTCGGAAGACTCGGCAGGCTCATCATGCGGAATGCCGAAATACTCATCCATAGAGACACCCATCTCCCGGCAGATCGGGCCGACCGTGTAAACAGACGGATTTTTGATGTCGCCGCGAAAGAACTGGGAGACGGTGCCGACGGAAAGGTCGGTATTTTCGGCGACGTCCTGATTTGTTTTGTGCGGAGTGATCGTCTGCTTCTGCTCACGGCATAAATCAGATAATTTTTCCTTCAAAACATGTCATTCCCCCCAAAAAAGCAAGACGTCTGACTGCAAAAAGCAACTGTCATATCTTTACAAGTCTACCGTGGACAGGCTACCCTAAAGTTACAGACGGCTCCCGGTCGCCTGCGCAAGCAAAAGCCCGCGCCGTTGTTCGGCCAGCGGCGCGGGCGACGCCTACCTATATCTTACAACTTTTGGGAGGCGCGAACAAGAGGCAAAGATTAACAAAAAATGAACGCGGTTTTTGTGGAGAAATGGAGACGGAGATGGAAAAGACGATGGAACAGATCAGAAACCTGCTCGAACGGGCAGCGCCGGACCAGCTGAAGATCATCCTCCGGCTCCTGCAGAACATCATAAAATAAGCGCCGGAACGGGAGACCGTTCCGGCGGGGATTATTCAGAAAGGGCTTCTTCCATGCTGACAGTGGGCATAGTCAAGTTTCCGTCCGAGACTGGATAAAGCGTATACTCATAATAGAGTGTCTGCGAAAATTCAATTTCGCGATCAACCTGGCAACGGGTATCTTCCCCGAAAAGATAGTCGGGACCGTACCAGTCGTCGCCAAATGTAAAATAAATGTCCAGTGTCCCGTTTGGGCAGTAGGTATCAACGGTCTCGCCGGCGCGGACGAAAAAACGATCCAGAATTTTACCAGTCGATGACCGCTTGATGATTACAAAGCAGTTCGAAGTAGATGGCGCATGGACACATATAGAAGACAATGCACCTTGGGAAAAATCGTAGGTTGGATAATGTCTGCCGTTTCTAGGAAGGGATAATTTCTCGGGTTGCGGATCCGGTGCTGGCTCCGGAACCGCAGCGGCAGGAGCTGATGCAGGCTCGACCGTAGGAGGTGAGACCGCAGCGGAAACCGTGGCGGTATTTTGAATGGAATGCGTCGCGGATACTGCGACGATGATAGCGATAACGGCGATTACAGCAGCGACGACCGCAACCCAATATGCAGTACGGTTAGACCGCGAGGGCGCTTTAGGCTCCGGAGCCGGGACGGATGGAGAGGGAGACGCATCAGGCTTGACGAGATCATCCGCGAAAGCCAAGATAGAATGCGCAATGCGGAGGACAGAATGCCGGTACTTATCAAACCATTCATCGCACGGAATATCATAGACTGTATCAAAGGCTAGATACAACGAATGATCGAGACTGCTTTCGAACGAACGGCTGCCATCATAGCACTTAACAAAGTCAGTGGCGCAAGTAAAGAACAAGTCCATTATGGCGGAAGGACGCTGAGTGAAGAGACGAGCTGCAACACAATCGCAAAAATCATTAGCAATGTCAGAATCCGGGGGGAGCGAAGTAAAGGACAGCGGAACGAAGAATGCGGCAGAAAGAATAGGCATTGAGTTTGGGACGACGGGATCCTTGCTGATCTCGTCCTCGATCTTGTGGATGCAATAAAAAACGTAGCCACATAGCGTCATTACTTTCGAGTAGGTAGATTCGGGCATAAAAAATACCACCCTCTTCCAAGATACAGAAAAACCCGGGAACGGTCAAGCGTTCCCGGGTTTTTTTGTGTCTTTCGACGAAGGATTTTTTTGCAATTCCTCGACGAAGGCTTCAATCGCCGCCCATTTTTCCGGCGGGAGGGCCATCAAAAGAGAGATGAAGCGTTTCCGGAAGGAGTCATCCGCGTCGGACATGATATCCGTGACCAGCAGGGCCAGCTCCTCATTCGCGCTGCGCTGGACGTACATCTCGCCGACGCCGTCTTCCAACCAGGCCAGAGACACATTAAATTCCCGGCAGATATCCGAGATCGTGCGCTCGGTTGGGACATTGATACCGGAACATATTTTAGAAATATGGGATTGCGCAAGATGGATACGCTCGGCGAATTTGGACTGCGTCAGGCCCTGATCCTTGATAAGGAATGCGATTCGCTCATTGATCGTGCTCATCAAATCACCTTCTTTCTGGCATTACGTTATCACAGCACGGAATAAATGTCAATCAAAAAATATGGAAAAAGAATAAAATAATGCTTGACAATATGGAGAATCCATGTTACGGTATGGGCAAGGAATAAACCAAGCGAGGTGAGATCAATGTCAGAGGAACAGAAGCAGCAGGCCGAGAAGATCTCGGCGGAAATCAACAAGCTTACGCCGGAAA
>ERZ1035037.517-NODE-517-length-10499-cov-84.740234_pt1 | contig 10499 bp, 11 predicted proteins | sample MGYA00520618_ERZ1035037 | MGnify/ENA primary metagenome ERZ1035037 (study PRJEB33766, sample SAMN09781741) | gut metagenome | biome: gut microbiome | host: Homo sapiens | place: Madagascar | study: EMG produced TPA metagenomics assembly of the PRJNA485056 data...
CAGTCGCCGGTGTTTGTTGCAGCGCTCCAGCGGCCGGTGTTTGTTGCAGCGCTCCAGCGGCCGGTGTTTGTTGCAGCGCTCCGGTTGCCGGTCTGATTTTTGCTGCTCTCGGCTTTTTCTTTTATGTACTCAACCGCAGCTTTTACAATACCAGCGATACCGATTTCCGCCCGGAGCTTTATTTTCGTCCCGACCCGCTTGGTGTCGTCTTCTTTTTCGTCCGTCACACCATCGAGGTCAGCCACGAAAAACCGGCTGTCTGCAGGGCTGTAATAAGAGAACACATCCAGAGGGTATTCACATCCATGGAAACCTTTATTGCATAGGTTCGCTTCCTCCTCCTCACATTCTTTGCCAAGCTCATACTGGAAGCCTCGGCACTTCATATCCTTATCGGTTCCCTTGTAGACGATCACTTGACATCCCTCCCATTATCGTGTATAGTTGTGGTGGTGGATTGGCTCCCGTCTTTTGCGGGGGCCTTTCTTTTTTTGTACTCCTCCTGCTGTCTGCGGATGCAGCGCAGCACCCAGTTGGAAAAGTTCCCGTAGCCCATCTCGATGAGCTGCCTGCGGAATTCCACCATGTCCACGAAACCATTTGGAACGCAGACATGGAGGTTATAAACATCCCGCTTTGGCCGCTTCTTCGAAATCAGCGCTTGCGCTTCCGGCGTCCGCTTAACGCCGTAGTATTCGGGTCGCTTGCACATACTGTCGAGTGGCTTCGAGTAGCCGGGGAAAACGCTCCTGATGGCTTCGATGCGCTCGTTCTGTGTCATCCTGGGCACACCCCCATCAAGACGACCATCCAGCCGACCATGCTGGCCAAGGCCATGAGCATATACAGGGCTTCCTTGAGAAACTCGATCACTTCTTTACGCTTCATTTTCGTCCTCCTTATAGGGCAGTTCGGGGATTGGAGTCCACCAAGTAACATTGAGTGCGTAGTCGGTGCAGTCCTCGTTAACGTTGAAAAGCTGATACTTTGTCATGAAGTGCGTAATCATGAAACTGCCGGGGGTCGTCATGCACAGGTAGTTTCCGTCCTTCGAGGGCTTGACCTCGGATGCTTTGAACCATTGAATGAAAGTGTTGTGGGTGAAATTCATATTATCCTCCTTAACTTAACCATCTTGCGAGGCTTGCTGCCGAAATGAAGTAGTTTCCTCGCTTGCTTGTTCTCTTTAACGGGATGTCGCTACTCATCAGTTGTCGGTAGCCCATCCCTGTGTACTGCAGTACATCACTTAATGTGAGCACCTCTTTGCCCGGAAACCTCGTCATGACTGCTTCGAGGTTGTCCCGGTAGCTCTCCTTTTCTCTCGGCATTATCCCCCCTCCTTTTCTTTGATTAGCTCGTCCAGCGCAGCCATGAACCGCTGTTCGGCGTTCTTCGGGTTTCTGTGGCCGTTGAGAACCATGCAGACATACGCCTTTGTCACGCCAAGTTTTTCGGCGACCTGTGTCATGGTAACTCTGTTGTTGTGCATCTTGCCGACCATGTCGCCAGTCCATTGTGCAGGCATCCAAACTATCCTCCTTTCTTTAATTTTCTGTTGCAAAAGTTTACACAAAGTGATATCATGTTATTGCGAGGAACATAAAAATTCGGCATCCGTGATGCCCGCTTTGTGTTGCACTTGTTGCTCCATAACTACATTGTACAGTATACAAACGCAACAATCAATAGGGATATGTTGCTTTCGTTTACTTTCTCCGTTTTGCACAAAAAGGTGGTGTTGCTTTTGTTCTACATTAACTATGTTGCGTTGTGCAACAAAATAGGGAAATCACCATCTGCTGTTGCAGAAGAAATGGGGTTTATGCGCTCTGTTGTTACACGATGGAGCAAAGGTTCCGTACCAAGGCAAGCAACACTCCAAAAGGTCGCCGATTATTTTGGCATCACCGTAGACGAGCTTTTGGGCAAAGAAAAACAGCCCACCGAAGGTGAGCTGCATCCTGCGAACAGAAAACTTATGGAGCTTTCCCGGACTCTTTCTCCGGAGAAAGCCGAGAAAGTATATAAGGCCATTTCTCTGATATTAGAGAAATAGCTCTTTCGCATTGTTCAGGTGTCATTTGTAAAATAAGCTGCTCTAACGCCGTGTTCCAATCCATTGGTGTTCCTCCTCTTTTGTCGATTATTGTCAAATAAAAATCCTTCCAAATTCAGTAGGTATTTGGTACAATTCAATTGTAACAAATTGCATGACCAATATGTACTGACAAATGTTTCGGTTTGGGCGTCAAATTTGTCATGCTTTACGGACAAAAGTGCCCGGTAACAAAAAACAGGAGATGAGTTTGTGAATTCAGACGAAGAAAGGAATTGGGAAAACTTTTTGCTGGAGGTAGCCACAAAACGGCAGGAGCAGGGAATGACACACAAGGATTTGGCCGACAATGCCGGGACAGTTGAGAGGACGGTCTCCCGGCTGCTTTCGGAGCCGACAAAAAATCCAAGCCTTTTTCTCGTTGCTTCCGTCTGCCAAGCGCTGCACATATCTCTCGACAAGCATTTCGTGAAGGAAGTCTACAACAAAGCCGACAGCCAGAACAGCGAAGAAATGATAGAGGTTCTGAAAGAGCAGGTGCGCCAGCGCAGGAAGCTGTCAAAAACACTCTTCGCAGTTATTTTTGTCCTGCTGGCGATGATGATTTTATACCTCGTCCTGATCGATGCAAATAACCTTAACTACGGTTTAATTCGGGATTAAGAACAGAGGTTCTATCCAAATATAATCGTACGCCACAGCGTGTCCGATAGAAAGGACTGATAGAGGAGATGGCCAAAATTTGAGAGGTAATGGAGCTGATGTTTGCGGCACAATTCTCGCTAGTATCCTATTCTTCATCTTATCCTCATCCTGTTTATCTCTTTTAGAGGATGCAAATGCATGCGATATCTGCGGAGAGAATGAGGCGGATTCGTCTGTCTATGTAGTCGATGAAGAACTCAATGTTTGTGAGAACTGCCGATACGATGCACTTTTCTGCTGTGACGGGTGCGGTGAATGGTATTACGCAGATGATATCGCCTACTGTGACGATGATACAGGAAAGCTATATTGCGAATGGTGTTATGAGGAGATGATATAAATACGCAAAGATGTTCTTTCAAATATAATCATACACCGTTAGGTGTACAATAGAAGGGGATGTTACATATGAAACGAAACCATGGAATTCCTTTGGCATCACTTCTCCTGCTTGTTGCAATTCCAGCCGTTGGGATAGCAGCATTTTTCTGTGGATGGAGTGCGACAATATTCTATTTATGCGCTGCTGTAACATTGTTAGGGAGCCTTGGAGAATGGGTAACCGATAAAATCAGTTTTATTTGTGCGGTTGTTTGTGTTGTGCTTTGCATTGTCATAATGCGCGAGTCTATCGTTGCCGAGATTGCACTTGGGGTCATGGCCGCCAGCATTGCAAGCGAGTTATTCGGCTTTTTAAGGCGCACAACATCTTGACAGCATGGCTCTTATCTTTATAACTATCGCATTCGTCATTGGGATGCTGTGGGTTATAAGTAATATCAGGGTATCCAACTACTACGAGGAGGCTATGGAAGATTACCGCCGAGTCCAGTATGAATTGGAGAAATACAAAGAGGATTATAGGTACTTGGTACATACTATCGAAAACCGGAATAAAGAGAATTAAGTAAAATACCGCCCCCGGCAACGAGGGCGGTTAATGATAGGAGGAGAGAAAATGCAAAAAGATTTAGGAATGAAGTGGCTAAAGGTTTGCAAAATACTTTGGCTGATTGGGGCTGCAATTTGTATCTATATAATTTGGCTCAATCTAATTGGTTCTGCTATCATTTTCAGTGCGTTTCCTGCATATACCGTGATCTGCATAGCATTGTGCCTCGTCAACTCATTTCTGACCGTTCTGGCGTATACTGCAGTCAGCAGCTTCTGTGCTTCCCGATTCAAATACATAATTGCGTTGTTTGCTATAGCGCCTATTTCGGCAGGGGTGAATGCCTATGGTGGTGTAATTATGGCGGACTTGGGGACAAGACTTGCAGTGTCTGGCGCCTGTTTCTTGATTACCGCATTAGCATGGTCACTGCCAAATATCATATACTTTATGCACAGAAAGCACCTATTTACAGGGACAGACCCATACAGCGATACAAAAGCCCCACTTACTCCTGACGCCAGAGCAGAAAGCAAGGTGGAGGAAGGTGCACCGCAGCATGTAGGGGAAGTTCGAAGGGTAAAAGTCACGCCAATAAGGGTTTCTACGGAAAAGTCAACAGATAAGAAAAACGCAACGGCAGAGAGCGCAAAGAATAAAAAGAATATTCTAACATATTCGCTTGCCGCTTTGTGCCTTGCCCTCGGCATTTTGTGCGTTTATCAGGGAATACAGATAGCTGATCTCACGGGGAAGGCGCTCCCGTTGGAGACAAATAGAACTGTTCTCGTTACAGCGTATGGTTATGTGGACAGCAGGTATCATAACGGGAATTGCGCCTTAAGCAAAAAGAATGTGATGAGAAAGATGTCGGAAAAGGAAGCCATATCGAGCGGGTATAAAAAGTGCCACGCTTGCTTTGGTTGATGGAGGCATACGAGGATGCTCTGTAAGAAGTGCAAAAAGGAATTACAGGATGATTGGCTGTACTGCCCTTGGTGCGGTTTGAACGCAAAAAAGCCGCCAAAGCAGACGATGTACCGCAGGAAGGACGGCCTGTACGAGAAGAAGGTCACGATAGACGGAAAAAGAATAGCGTTTCGTGCCAAAACGGAAAGGGAAGTAATACAGAAAATCGCTGCTTATTCCGCAGATGCAAAGCAGGAGACAACAGGATTGTTCAAGAAGTATGCGGAAGAATTGGAACGGTCTTGGGACGAGCTTGCATATAACACCCTGCGAAGCTATAAGCCTGCGCTGAAAAGATGCGTAGAATACTTCGGGGATATGCCTGTCGGGGATATCACGCCGTATAGCATCTCCCTGTTCCTCTCCAAGATGGCCACCACCTATTCGCAGAAGACAATCAAAAACCACTTGAGCATGATTTCGCAGACGCTCGATCTCGCAGTCATGAATAATGAGATTGCAACAAACCCCGCATCCATCAAGTATAAGCCGACCGGGAAGAAGCCGGTGAAGCGCAAGGAGGCCGCCGAGCAGTACGCCGAAGTCATCAGACAATACTGGGACGAAAGCCTGTACTCATGGCTGGCGTACTTCCTACTGAACACAGGTCTGCGAAAAGGCGAGGCCCTGGCTCTCCAGTACAAGGACATCGATATGGAGGAAAACCTCATCTCCGTTTCAAAGAGTGTGTACTTCATCAGCGACAATCCGTACATCAAGGAGCCGAAAACATCCGCCGGGATACGGTCGGTCATCCTCCCGCTGTGCGTGAAGGAAAAGCTGAAGCCAGGCAAACCGAGCGATTATATCTTCTCCACGGATGGGAAGCCCCTGCACGAGCATCTCGTTGATGCAGGGTGGGATCGGTTCTGCAAGGCTCACGACATGGGCGAATGGATAAAAGGTGCAGGAGGGAAAAACAGATTCAAACCGGCGGTCACCTTCCACCAGCTCCGGCACTACTACGCCACCAAAGGCTCGGAGCTTGGCATACCACGAGAAGTCATGACAGAGCTTATGGGGCATTCCTCTTATATCGTTACGGAAAACTACACACATATACGAAAGGCTGCGCTGCAATCCGCTGCGGAAAAAATCAATGGCACAGAAATGGCACAGTAAATATTGAACCCCTATTGATTGCTTGGTTTTTTTATGGTTCGAATCCCTTCGGGTCCACCATATCACAAACCAGCAGAAATGCTGGTTTTCCCTTTATTCATGCGGGTTTTCAGTATTTTTAGTCTTTGCAAATCTTGCTGTTTATTGCGGTGTTTTTGCGTATATGTGGCACAGTAATGGCACAGTAAAATACCCCCTCCAGTTACGGAGGGGGTATCTCTTTACCACACCTTGTCGGACACTCCGAGTGCCTCGTACAAAAGGTGCTTTTGCTTTGTGCTTGCGCCGGGAACGGCCTTATCGATAGCGGCCTTCTTTTTGCGGCTGGAGGACAGTTGGATTGTCTTCCCATCGCCGTCTTTGTCGCCTGTGATACCACGGGCTGCGAAGTATGCGGCGTAGTATTGGTCGTAGGTAACGCCCTGTGCGACATACTCGGCTGCCTTTTCTCCGACATCCTTGTTGTATGTCTTTAGTGCGTACTCTGCGCCGAACGCCTTGCGGTTTGCTTCGCGCTTCACCACATCGCTGTCTGCACTTCCGATGCTCTTTGCGGTTTCCTCGTAGGTGCCGACAGTCAGAAGTGCGTTTCGATAAATCTCGTTACGCAGCTCCAGCAGGTCACGAGCCTCGTTCATCTTCTCCTTGCGGGTCTTTTCACCGCTGTTGTAGATTTCCTTGAGTTGCTTCGTGATCTCGGACGCCGCCTTGCTCTGCTTATACAGGTAGGAGTAGGTTGCATCATCGGCTGCTGTTGCAAGCTCGGTCTCCTTTACCTGCTTGGATTCGTCCAGTGCATCATAGAAGTCGCTGCCCAGCCGGTTCTGCCGGACGCTATCTACCACGAAAGCCTTTACCACCGCAGGGACATCTGCTTTCTTGGAAAGCGCCGGAAGCAGCCAGTCACCGATAAAGCCGGAATACTGGTCGATCAGGTAATTGACCTTCTTCGGGGAAAGCCCCTCGATGCCGTTCTTCCCGTGTCGTGTAATCTCACCGAGCCAAATGGAGAACGCATCGGTGCTTTCATCGTACTGCAGATAATCCGGCTTTTCCTCCATGTAGCTGGATACGATGTCGCCGCCGTACCAGGTCTTATTGGTACTCATCGCAGTAATACCGGCGAAGATGTTGTTGGTCAGCGGATTGTTCGGCGCAATCTGCTCAATAGCGAAAGACGGATAACCGGCAAACGCGCTGCTCGCAGGTTCCCCTTTCAGCCAACGCCACATTCGATTGGTGAACGCCGTAATGACGGATGGCTCACGCCCCATCGGGATTTTGATAAACTTGTTATCTCCGACCTTGATGAGGATGTTGCTGTCCTTCATGTAGTTGGAAAGCTCCTTGTAGTCATCGTCCTCTTTCAGCCCGTCATAAAGCAGACCCATGATGATTGCCGGGGCTACACCGTTGATGAGCAGCCGAGAGATAAGCTGACCGATTTCCTTCCAGCCGCGCCGGTCAATGACATTGCGGATGTTCTTGGAAAGGCCCTGCATACCGGGGTTGAAGAACGGCACAAGGGACGCATTCAGCTTGCGAGCCGCAAAGCCGCCGCGACCGAAGTTCGTTGTGATGTCCGCTGCGTTATAGAGCGCCTGCTGAACATCGCCTGTGGCCTCCATCGTGCTGATAAATTCAGCAAGGCGGGGGTACTGTTCAACCGCTTCATTGGCAAAGGAGAGGATGTCGATTACTTTATTCAACCCACCAGCCACTTTATCGACTGCACCGTTCTTGAAATGGTGTCGGTCGGAAAGCCCCGTCTTGGGGTCATAATAGGTGGTTCCTTTTCCGCCCATCGCCTGATAGAGCTGCCAATACTTCCCGTTCGTTGCGATTTCCTTTACGGCCTTGCTGTAGTTCTTAATGAATGTGGCATTGCTGTAATGGGTAAAGTACAATGCAGACTGTGCATCACGGACAAAATTTCGCACGATGAATACAGGGTTCCATTGCGTGACCAGCTTCTTGAATGTGCTGTTGATGGAGCGCAATGCTTTCATTCCAAAGAAATTGGATTGCTCAATGGGTCTAAACCCATCGGCCATTGCTTTGCTCATGTGCAGAGTGACGGGTTTGCCATCCACCCAGATACGCAGCGTGTTCTTGAGGTTCTCTGCGGAATCCGCATCAAGGTCAACGAGATCGCCTTCCTCTGTAACACTCTGAATGTATTCCGAGATATCACGGGTAGTATCAATTGCATCTTCATATAGCATATTGCCCAAAATGTTCTTTTTTGCTGCGGAGAAGGTCTGCAAGGTCTGCCTTGCAATACTGTCAATCAGCGGCATGATATCCTGGTTGCCGCCCTTGGCAGCCCTGATGGTGCTGTTCACGGCTACACTGTTTGGATTAGAATAGCCGCCGGAGGTGCTGGGCATATCGCGGTAGGTGGGAACATAGTGCGGATACAGTTCCTTCATGTACTGTGCCATATCAGCGCTCACGAGTCCGCCCTGCTTTCGCACCTCCATCAATCCGTCAAGGTAGTCATACACATCCTTTGCCCACTTCTCAAATTCGGGGTGTGCATCCAACAGGTCAGCTGCTGCGGCCCGGCTGTCGTCTGCCGTAACCTTGCTGCCGAATACAGGCTTGTCAAACTGCTTTTCTGCCCATGCCTGCAGTTGCTTATACCGCTTTGCGGCATCGATCTGCTCCATGGTGTATGCCTTTGTAAGGGAAGCATCTTTGCCTGCGGCTGTTGCAATGTTCTCATCGGTCATTTCCGCAAAGCCTTTGACTTTCTTGTTCAGTTCCTCACGGAATGCCGATAGCACCTTCTGCGCTTTTTCACGGACGCTCATGCGGTCAACATTGTGTTCATGCAGGAGGTATGTGTAGAATTCCTTGGTCAGTCCCGCCTTTTCAGCAGGCTCAAATACCTGCATGAGGTTCTTATCGCTGATTTTCGCACCATTCAGGTCGTACTGCCCTGCGCCGCCGATAGAATACTGTGCAGCAGCAGATGCCTGCCCGACATTGTTCGCTGCATACATGATTCTGCTGTCGCCGACTTCGTTCCCGAATCGCTCCAGTTCGTCCTTGGTGTTAATCCATTGGCGCTTGAAGGATCTCCAGCTTTCGGCGATTTTTGCCTTAAAAGCCTCCTCGCCCTTATTCGGCATTTCGGTCAGAACCTTGGCAACATCTTCCGTAGTGGTGGATTTCCGTTCTGCTTCCCTCAACCGTGCCTTGCTCTTTGCGCTGTCTTCCCGCACAACACGGTCGATGCGATCCCGCTGGCGCTTCTGGTTATATTCGTCCTTTGCTTCGGCCAGTTTTTCGTTATACTTGTCCCGCATCTGCCGATTGTTCGCACGGAGGTCGGCACGATATTGCTTGGCAAGTGCATCATACTTCGCCATGAATTCTGCACGGGCCTTTGCTGCCTTCTCTCGCTCTTTAGCCGCTGCTATCTCGGTGAGGAGTTTCGTCTCTGCATCACGCCAGCGGTCGTTCATCTTCGCTTCCGCAGTTGCCTGCTGGCGATAGTCAGCAAGCTGCTGACGGATGTTCTTCACCTCGGCTTGTGCAGCCTTCAGCTCATCGTTTGCTTTCTGCGCAGCATCCGCAACGGCCTTGTCGATGTCGGCCATGTACTGGGCATCTTCCATGAGGGAGTAGCGGATATCTTCGTTTTTTCTGTTAAATCGTTCAGACAGAGGAATCACATTCCCGTTGTCGTCATAGGTGACCGGGGCCGCAGACTTGATCCTTGCCGGATCAAACACAACATAGTGATTGCTCCGCTCACCTCCGTCAAACATACCTTCAAACACTATGCCGTCTTTTCCCCTGCTGCGGGCAGCCCTAATCTTTTTCACTTTCTGCGTGTCTTCATGGTATGGAGGTGACGCTTTTGCAAAGTTCCGTGTGTCAACATATGCGTCAACGATGCGTGGCTCAATATCTCCTTTGGCAAGAGTCCTTAAAACGCCATAGTAAATTTGATCGCGAAGAATGGAGAGAAGTTGGGTCGGGTAAATCCTTATCCGCCCAAGATCGTTGGCCCACTCCAGCAATTCACCGTGCCTGCCGAGTACATCTTTATAGACAGCATAGTTATCGCCATTATCGAATGTTTCTCTTGTAAGCCGGATATGCTTTTCTCCCTCCTTAAACACGCCCCTTTCTTTAAGCTCCTTGTAGTCGTTTGGAAGATATTCCTTGAAAAGTTTCCCAAGCTCGGCAAGATTCCAATAGTCTTCGCTTGCCGTAAAAAATTGTTCGTCAAGAGTATCGCCAAGGACGGCATTACGAATTTTTTTGTCAACCGCTTCTGCTGCGTTGAATATCCTTGTCCACTCGCTTCTGTTGGAATCATTATAGTCCGTGTATTGAGGGGTGCTATACGCCTCCGCTGTTCTCTTGCTGTCAGACAGCCATATGCCAAGTTTTGCGGAAGGGGCTTCTGTTTTGGAGCCTGTTGCTTCAAACTTTGTGAATTTCTTGCTTGTGCCGTGGAGAAGCCTCGTCTCATACCCAGCCGCCTTCGCAGCCTCGTCAACAAGCCGCTGTGCCTCCTTCATGTCTCCGCTTTCTACAGCCTTGATATACTCGTTGTCCATTGCAGGAGCATCCATGAGGGAATAGCGGATGTCTTTGCTGCCGGCGCTGTCGGTCGTCGGCATTTCCATAAGGGAAAGCTCTTCCTGTGCATTTTTTGCACCGGTTTGCATAGAATGGCTATTGACAACATCAGTGTCTTGTGGTATATTGATGGTGTCGAAGTCAACCGCT
>ERZ1035037.518-NODE-518-length-10495-cov-94.476916_pt1 | contig 10495 bp, 18 predicted proteins | sample MGYA00520618_ERZ1035037 | MGnify/ENA primary metagenome ERZ1035037 (study PRJEB33766, sample SAMN09781741) | gut metagenome | biome: gut microbiome | host: Homo sapiens | place: Madagascar | study: EMG produced TPA metagenomics assembly of the PRJNA485056 data...
TGACAAAGACAAAGACAAAGACGAGAGTATTATGCGCGCGAGGCGCTTTACCCCTCCCACTTTGGACGATGTTTTGGCTTACGTTCGGGAACGCGGTTCAGACGTAGATCCGCAACGGTTTCTTGATTTCTACGCATCCAAAGGCTGGATGGTAGGCAAGAATCCGATGAAGGACTGGAAAGCCGCCGTGCGAACATGGGAAAAGCGCGAGGATACGGGCAACAACTCCAATCCAACGCCCGGAAACAATGCGTGGATGAAAGAATACCTGTGAGGAGGAGACATGACAGAATACACCAACACGCCGATCCTGCCCGAGAAAGCCAAAGAGTTGATGTCCCTTGACACCGAGTACAAGGAGATCATCACCTACGGCAAGATCGAGGAGTGGTTCACAGCATGGGACGGGAAAGTCTATGTGAGCTTTTCCGGCGGCAAGGATTCAACCGTGCTGGCCTACCTAGCCGCAAACTGGCTCTCACATTTCCGCACGCCGCCGTGGCCGCTGAACCTCGTATTCATCAATACGGGGCTGGAATATCCAGAAATTCAGAAGTTCGTAAACGAATATACGGACTGGCTGCGGAAGAAGTTCCCTCGCGTGACGATCAACCTTACTCGGCTGCGTCCGAAGATGAACATCAGGCAGGTGGTGCGGAAGTACGGGTATAGCATCGTGAGCAAAGAGGTTGCGGGTAGTGTATACGAGGCGCGGAAAAACCCAAATTGTGTTCGAGCTAAAAAATTGCGCGGAGAACTTCTCGATAAGGAGGGCAAAACCTCTCTGTACAACTGTGATAATTGGGCATTTTTGCTGGACGCGCCGTTTTCAATTTCCGATAGATGCTGTCATGTAATGAAAAAGGCATCTGCGCATAGATACGATGGGGAAACAAAAGAAAAGCCAATGGTTGCAACAATGGCGGACGAAGGTCGGCAGAGATTCCAAAAATGGCTTGTAACAGGCTGCAATGCCTTCGATGGCAAGCACCCGATGGGAAAGCCCATGAGCTTTTGGACGGAGCAGGATGTACTGCGGTTTATCGTAGATCGGCATATCCCTATCGCAAGTGTCTACGGCGACATTGTGGCCAGCGACGGCGAGAACGACTACACCGAAACGCTGATTGACTGCAAACTGCACTGCACGGGCTGCCAGCGCACGGGGTGCATGTTCTGCGCGTTCGGGGCACACCTCGAAAAAGGCGAGAACCGATTCGAGCGCATGAAGCACACGCACCCGAAGCATTACGAGTTTTGCATCGGCGGCGGGGAGTTTGACCCCGCGGACGGGCTATGGAAACCCAACGAAAAGGGACTTGGCTATGGTCGGGTTCTGGATTACATCGGAGTGAGGTATTGAGATGAAGGGAGGAGCTATGAGAGATCAAGATCTCGTAAATGCGCTGCGTGAGCACGCAGAATGGGCGGAGGGGAACCAGTGGGAAACGCCCATTACCCTGTGCGACAATCTGGCGGAAGCCGCTGACTTGATCGAAGCGCAGGCGAAAGAAATCGAAAATCTGCGGGGGCAGCTGCCCCGGTGGATTCCGGTGGAGGAGCGGCTGCCGGAGAATTTTCGGAAAGTGCTGTGTTGGGGTGAGTATTCCCGCTATGGAGACTTTAATGTAATGTTTGTAAATTACGCACTCGGATATCAAAACAACGGGAGCTGGGGCGGTGAAGTTGCCAATGGAACAAATGCTCGTGCTTTGGCGTGGATGCCGCTGCCGGAACCGCCGAAGGAGGAAAGGTAAATGAAAAGACTGACAACTAATTGCCCGGATAACAACCTTGATGCCGCCCTGAATATGTTTTACATCAAAGACTTCGAGACGTGGGTGCGGGGCGGAGGTGATGGCCCGGATTACCCGGACATCCGGCTCTACGATTTTATCCGCAAAGCCGCAAAGATTTTACTGCCAGATTTGGACTTCCCAACAGATGATGACGGCGTAGACTATGCGATGGGTGAGCTTTTGTTGGACGGCCCTGATGAGCCGACAGGCCTGCTTGCCCTGCTTTATACCGCAGCATGGTCATACGCAGAACTGCGTGGCAGGCTCATGCAATACGAGGACTCGGGGCTGACGCCGGAACGCTGTGCCGAATTTGCGCGAGCAGACGCGGAAGAACGGTACATCGTAATGCGTGATGCGGAGCAGGAGGGCGTTGCCCGCCTGCTCGAACTGGCCGAAGCCGACAGAGCCGGTCGGCTGGTGGTGCTGCCGTGCAAGGTGGGCGATATAGTGTGGGCGAATCTTGACGGGATGCGGCACACCCGCAAATGCGTCATCGAATTTGCGAACATTGGGAGCCACGTTACGACCATTGTATTTTCTACAGTAGATGGATTAAGAGAACAGTACGGGGTCAATCCTTGCTCATTTGGCAAGACCGTATTCCTGACCCGCGAGGAGGCGGAGAAAGCATTGGAGGCAATGAAAAATGAGTAAGGCTGTTATGCTGAGTATCCGCCCGAAGTGGGTGGAGAAGATCGCCAGCGGTGAAAAGACCATCGAAGTCAGAAAGACCAAGCCAAATTTGCCGACGCCATTTAAGGCCTATATCTATTGCTCACAGGGCAATGACGCACGCAGACTGCGCGACTCATGTGGCAAGGTCATTGGGGAGTTTATTTGCGACCGCATCGACGAGTATGACGATGATACGATTTTCTCGTTCCGATATGAGGACTACGCGCGATGGAACGATTTTGACCTTGACCGTGCGTGTATACACCCGGAAGATTTCCAGAATTACGCTAACGGAAAGTGGCTGTACGGCTGGCATATCTCCGACCTGCTGATCTATGACCAGCCGCGGGAGTTGACGGAGTTCCGGCGGGCGAGCCCAAACAGTTGGTATTGTGAGAGGTGCGCCATGTACTGGGAAAACAACGGCACTTGCGGAAACGAGAGCTTGCAGATCAAGCGTCTGCCGCAGAGCTGGTGCTATGTGGAGGCGATGGACAATGGCTGAATACATCGAGAGAGAAGCATTCAAGCAAAAATATCTGTGCTGCGGATATTTGCCGGAAATGTCAGAAAAGGAATTTGACGAATTTCCCACCGCTGATGTTGCCCCAGTGGTGCGGTGTAAGGACTGCACTAAGTTCGAGCAAAACGGAAAATATTATAACGGAAGGCCGTTCGGCTATTGTTATCACTGGGATTATGAACAAGGCTCATCCCCAAATGAAGTTGACGGTGACGATTTTTGCAGCTACGGCAAGCGGAGGGAGGACGCATGATCCGCATCATCATCTTTTGCAGCTACAGAGAGCGGAGGGAGGGATGACGGATGATGGGCTATCCATATTTTTCGTTGCGCGAGCTGCGTAAGCTTGAACGCGTGTTGGCAGTCTCAGACGCGACGATGGGAAGATATTGCAAACGCACGCAGAAAAAGAAGCGAAAGGATGCGCGGCGGAACGGGAGGGGGAAATGAGCCTGACGGCATCTGACCTTGCACGTCTTGGTCCTGCAGCACAAAAACAGGTGGTTGAAAAGGTACTTGCTCAGAAAACGGGCAAGTACCACAACCGCAAAACCGTGCGGCATGGTATCACGTTTGACAGCAAGCACGAGGCAGACCGCTATGATGAGCTGCGGCTGCTTCTGAATGCGGGGGAAATACACGATTTGAAGCTACAGCAGACGTACAAGCTCGTGGGGGCGCAGAGGACGCCAACAGGAGCCGCTGTGAGGGCAGTTACATACATAGCCGACTTCGTGTATACCCGCGACGGGAAAACGATCGTAGAGGACGCCAAGGGCTTTAAAACAAAGGACTATATCATCAAGAAAAAACTGATGCTGGAGCGATTTGGCATCTGGGTGGAGGAAGTGTAAATGGCAGAACAAAGTTCGACGCTTTGCTGGTCGTGCAAATACGCCTGCGGGAAGTGTCCTTGGTCGGAATGCGACAAGGAAACGCGGAAGCTGAAGTGGCAGCCGGTCGAGGGGTGGCGCGCGATCAGAACAAAGGTTTTGATGAATTCTTGCGGTGGCGCTCGCAGGCATTACGAGACAAGCTATCGCGTGCTTGCCTGTCCGCAGTACGAGGTGGGATGACATGAGCTGCTTTAACTGTCAGGAGCGGCACGTTGGCTGTCATTCGACCTGTGAGCGGTACGCTGTGTGGCTGCGAGAAAAGAAAGCGGCAAAAAGCAACGAAACGGCCAGCATAGCCGAAGAAAGCGCGATGATTAATTACATTCAGAGGTCAAAAGACCGATACAAACGGAGGGTGGGGAGAAAATGATCGAATATCCCTAAGAGAGAGCGGCCTGACGTTTGAGGAAGCGTTCGGAGGTGCGGAATGAAAGTAGGCGACAAGGTGCGGGCGCAGTTTATGACGGTGCCGGAGGAGTTTCCGGGCAAGGCGCGCGGCGAAAAGCTGTACCCGCTCCGCACTGGCGTGGTGACGTACGTCCATCCGCAGAGACGCTATGTGACCGTGGCGATCATGGTAGACGGCAAGGAGATCAAAGAGAGTTTCCGACCGGAGGAGGTGCTGGCATGAACGCGTTTCCCGAGCGCTTGAAGCGCTTACGGGAGAGAAAGAGAATAAAGCAATATGTCCTATCCGAACTGTGCGGTCTGCACCGCGACGCGGTGAGGCGGTACGAGGCGGGGGAGGCTACGCCCACAACGGACGCGTTGGAAAGCATCGCCGATAAATTCGGGGTGTCGGTCGATTATCTGCTAGGACGGACGGATAATCCGATGACCGTGGACGATTATCTAAAAAAATTTTGAAAATTCCCCTTTTAAGGGGAAAAATAAGAAAAACCTATGCAAAAATAGAGGCGTGATGGGGCGAGGCTCTTCACGCCTCTGCTTTTTCATCTGTTTCCTCCTCCCTTGATAGCCCGCCCTTCGGGGCGGGCGGTTGAGGGCAATACACGGCATAGGTGCCCCGTAAGGGGAGACCACAGCGAGTGACGGGGACTTTCCCCGAAGCGCTAAAGCAGGGCAGGACTGCAATGCCGTACCAGATGTGCCCTTCGGGGCGGGTAAAGTCTGCTATGTAAGGCCAAGGGGAGGGGGCTGGTAGCAAAAATAATTTGACAACGCTGCGGACGTGTAGCGTCTGTCTCGCCGCTCCAAAAGGAGAATGCATTATGGCAAATCTGCGCGGCATAGCCGCAAAACTACAAACGGCGCTTTGCCATGAAGGCGTTTATATCAAAATCAATCAAGTACAAACGTACTCCGAAAAAAGTGAAAGGATGGTAACAAAGTACATGCTTATCAAAACTGAGAAAATTGCTGGCAGAAATAAGAATACGACCATCCTTGAAACATATCAGCTTGCCGAGGTTGTAAAATGCCTGGCTGGCATGTATGGTGGTGGTTGATGTGGCGCTTACGCAAAAACAGAAACGATTTTGCGAGGAGTATATTAAAACGGCAAACGCATCGGCTTCTGCGGTTGCTGCTGGATACAGCAAAAAGACAGCGGGAGCGATTGGAGCTGAAAACTTAAAGAAACCTCAAATAACCGCTTATATCAAAAAGCGAATTGATGAGCAGGACGCAACTTTGGTCGCGGATTCGAATGAAATCTTAAAATTTTACACCGCTGTGATGCGCGGCGAGGTAAAAGACCAGTTTGGATTAGATTCATCGCTGACAGATCGGCTAAAGGCTGCTGACAGCCTCGCAAAGAGGCTTGCGGCTGCGGAACTAAAGCCAAACGTGGACGATGCAATTCGGGTGATAATTGATGTCTGACATTCGCCTGTCTGAAAAAATTGGCTCGGCTTTTTACGATGTGGCTCACGATGTGTTCCATCATGGGCACACGCATTACGATTTCAGCGGCGGTCGAGGTTCGCTAAAGTCTTCGACGGTATCTATCCTTGTCCCGCTGATTCTGATGCAGAAGCAGAACCGAAATTGTCATGCTCTTGTTCTCCGCAAGGTGGCAAATACTATTCGAGACAGCGTTTATGCGCAGTACATTTGGGCGATTGGCGAGTTGGGCGCGGCTCAGTATTGGGAAGCTAAGGTTTCCCCGATGGAGCTGATCTATAAGCCGACAGGACAGAAGATCATGTTCCGTGGCACTGACGACCCCATGAAGATCAAGTCCATCAAGGTGCCGTTTGGCTATATTGCCGTGACGCACTTTGAAGAGAAAGACCAGTTTGCCGGTCGTGCCGAGATACGAACGATTTTACAGTCCACAATGCGCGGCGGCTCGGTGTTTTGGAATTTTGAAAGCTATAACCCGCCGATCAGCCGAGACAACTGGGCAAACAAAGACAGTTTGGAAGAACGTGCTGACCGTTTGTGTCACAAGTCAACGTATCTGCAAGCACCGCCTGAGTGGCTGGGAGAACAGTTTCTTGCAGAAGCGGAATACCTCAAAGAGACGGACGAGCGTGCATATCAGCATGAATACCTCGGCATTCCGGTCGGCACGGGTGGCAATGTGTTTGAAAATTTGGAGCTGCGAGAGATTACCGACGAGGAAATGTCGCAGTTCGACCGCATTTATAACGGTGTTGACTGGGGATATTTCCCCGATCCGTGGGCATTCAACCGTTGCTATTACGACGCTGCAAGGCGCACGTTATATATTTTTGCGGAAATGACCGCAAACAAGAAGCGGAACAAAGAAACGGCGGATATGTTGCTTGATTATGGCCTGACACGCGATGACCTCATCACAGCAGACGGCGCAGAGCCTAAGAGCGTTGCGGACTATCAAAAATTCGGCTTACGATGCATTAGCGCAAGAAAAGGGCCGGGAAGTATTGATCGCTCTATGCAGTGGTTGCAGGGATTATCAAGCATTGTAATTGACCGCACGAGATGCCCTAAAACGGCAGAAGAATTTATTTCCTATGAGTACGAGCGGAACCGCGAAGGAGAAATCATCAGCGGTTATCCTGACGCAAATAACCACCATATTGATGCGTGCCGATATGCGACGGAATCGATATGGAGAATGCCCGGCCAAAAGGGCAAGAGCGATTATACCCCCATTTGGAACAGATAGGACGGTGAGCGGCTATCAAAACATATAACGACCTCGTGGCGGTCGGTGAAAACGAGCAGGCGCGCATTGAGTTTGTCCGCAGCACGATCAATGAACACCGCGAGAGCACGGCTTATAAAACGGCGGTGGATGCGGAGGCGTACTATGACGGCTTGAATCCGACCATTAACCGCTACGAGAAGATCATCTACGATATGCAGGGGCGCAGCCACACGGATATGTGGACGGCAAACCATAAGCTCGCGAGCCGATTCTTTGGTCTTGCGGTGGATCAGGAGGTTTCGTATCTGCTGGGAAACGGCGTGACCTTTGCGGAGAAGGAAACACCGAAAAAGCTTTGCCCGGACTTCGACCAGGAAGTCATGGACGCGGCGCGTGAGGCGAAAATCGCAGGCGTATCCTTCGGCTTTTGGGATCTGACGCATCTTCGGGTATTCTCCCTGCTTGAGTTCGTTCCCCTCTATGATGAAGAGGACGGCGCGATGAAAGCCGGTATCCGGTTCTGGCAGGTGGCGCAGGACAAGCCGCTGAGAGCGACGCTGTACGAGATCGACGGCTTTACCGAGTATTTCCAGCCAAAAAACAAGAGCATGGAAATAATGCAGCCGAAGCGCAGCTATAAGCTGATCGAGCGCAAGGCCGAAGTCGGCGGGACAGAGATTTACGACGGCGGCAATTATCCGAGTTTCCCCATCGTGCCGCTGAAAAACAACAAGCGGTGTCTCTCCGAGATCGTCGGAAAGCGCAACACCATTGACGCGCTCGATCTTGCGTCCTCGAATATGGTAAACAACGTGGACGAGGGCAATCTGATCTATTGGGTGCTGTCTAACTGCAACGGTATGGATGATTTGGACGATGCCCGATTTATCGAGCGGCTGAAAACCACCCATGTCGCCCACGCCAACGGCGACGATGGCGCGAAGGTGGAGAGCAAAACCATCGAGGCGCCGTATGAGGGAACGAGTAGCACCATTGATATGCTCAAGAAAAAGCTGTACGAGGATTTCCAGAACTTTGACGCTGCGGCGGTATCTGCCGGAAACCAGACGGCGACGGCAATCAAGGCCAGCTATGTGCCGCTGGATCTGAAAACGGATAAGTTTGAATCCGAGGTCACGCGGTTTATCGTGGAGATTCTGCGTTTGGCAGGTATTGAGGATCAGCCGAGTTACACGCGCAATCAGATCATCAACAAGAGCGAGGAAACGCAGAACATCCTTTTGGGCGCGGCGTATTATGATGATGAGTACATCACGAAGAAGCTGCTGACCATCAACGGCGACATTGACCAGTACGAGGACATGGCAAAGCGGAAGGCGGCAGAAGAGATTGACCGGAGTTTTGCGGAACCGGATGCGCCGGAGGTGAACGGCGATGGCGACCAGTGACCTCGGCCATAAGCTGACTGACGCGGAGCTTGCGAAACTGGAACGGCGCATTGCGAAGCTATACCGCGAGGCGGGGGAAGAACTGCAAGCTACCATCGACGCATACTTTGAGCAATTCAAAAAGCGCGACGAGGAAATGAAAGCTCTGATTGGCACCGTGCAGAACGGGAAGGAATGGACGGAGGCCGACTATAAGCAATGGCGGCTAAATCAGATCGGGCGCGGGGAACGCTATCAGGCCATGCGTGATAAGGTGGCGCACCGCGTGACCGACGCAAACGCTGTAGCGGTGTCTTATACCAATGATGCGACGCCCGGTATCTACTCTCTTAACCGCAATTATGCGGCGTATACCATTGAGAGCGTGGCCGGAAATGTTGGCTTTGACCTGTGGGACGAGCAGACGGTCAAACGGCTCATGTTAGAGCAACCCGATTTAATGCCATACTACCCGCCGAAACGAGCATTAAAGCGTGGCATTGACCTCGCATATGGTAAGAAGCAGATCACGGCAAGCGTCACCAGCTCTATCTTGCAGGGCTTGAGCATCAAGAACATGGCGGATGACCTGCAAAAGCGGATCACCACCATGAGCCGCAATTCCGCCATCCGCACCGCCCGTACAGCCGTGACCGGCGCGCAGAACGCCGGACGCATGGACAGCTACGCGGCGGCGGAAAAGATGGGGGTAAAGCTTAAAAAACGTTGGTTGGCTACGCTGGACGCGCGTACACGCCACTCTCACGCCATGCTTGACGGCAAACAAGTGGCGCAGGATAAGAAATTTTCCAACGGCTGCCGTTTTCCCGGCGACCCCCAAGGGCCACCGTGGGAGATATATAACTGCCGCTGTACGCTGATTGCCGCCGTGGAAGGCGTAGATACCTCTACTGCGCAGAGACGCGCTAGAAACGCCGCTACGGGGCAAACAGAGGTTATTTCGAATATGACCTATGCGGAATGGGAGCGGCAGAAACGCGGAGAGGGGTATTTGCAGCGATGAGCATTACAATCCAAGACCACAGCGCGGAGGTTTCTGCCGAGATCAAGGCGGCGCTGCTGCGGGGGCTTGAAAAGGTCGGGCTGGTGGCAGAGGGATATGCAAAAAAGCTGTGCCCTGTTGACACTGGCAATCTGCGCAACAGCATCACCCATGTGGTAGACGAGCAGGAACCGGCGGCAATCATTGGAACGGATTCCGAGTACGGTGCGTATGTGGAATTAGGCACAGGCATTTACGCCGAAGGTGGCGGCGGACGGCCTACACCGTGGGTGTATCAGGACGCAAAGGGCAACTGGCATTACACGCGCGGAAATAAGGCACAGCCGTTTCTGAAACCAGCTGCCGCCGACCATGTGGGACAGTATCGGGACATTCTGGAAAGCGAGCTGAAAAATGGATAAGGACTTTATTAAGGCGTTGGAGGCCGTGCTTGCGACCGGCGCAAGGGTGCAGCTCAAGCAGATGAAGGACGGGAGCATCAAGGCGCAGATCGTCAAGATGGAAGAGATCAAAAATAAATAAGACCGCAGCGCAATTGAGCGCGCGGAACGGCACGATGAGCCAACTACTGAGTTTTTCTCGGTGGTTGGCTCTTTTTCTTTCGGTAAACACCGCAAAGCATAGCGGTTTTTATACAACGTTCGCCCCCGAAGAATTGGGGCCAAGGAAAAGGAGAACGAATAACATGGCGAAATTTACGAGAGCGGAAATTAGAAATATTCTCGGCGAGGCTTGCACCGAAGAGATCGAAAATCGCTTGGTTGCGCTGCATCTGGGCGTGGTAGACCCCCTCAAGGACGATCTCACGAAGTACAAGGCGGACGCGGAGAAGCTGCCCGGCGTCCAGAAGGAATTGGACGATCTCAAGGCAGCGGGTGACGGCGGCTATAAGGAAAAGTACGAGAAGGAACACTCGGCCTTTGAAGCCTTTAAGACCGACATCACGGCAAAGGAAAGCAAGGCGGCAAAGGAAAAGGCCGTGCGGGCTTACTTTGAAAGCAAAAACATCACCGGCGCGAATCTCGACCTTGCCATGCGCGGCTGCGGCGAGGAAATGGCCGCATTGGAGCTGGACGGCGAGAAGATC
>ERZ1035037.521-NODE-521-length-10458-cov-35.493319_pt1 | contig 10458 bp, 21 predicted proteins | sample MGYA00520618_ERZ1035037 | MGnify/ENA primary metagenome ERZ1035037 (study PRJEB33766, sample SAMN09781741) | gut metagenome | biome: gut microbiome | host: Homo sapiens | place: Madagascar | study: EMG produced TPA metagenomics assembly of the PRJNA485056 data...
GACCCATGATTCTAGCAAAACTATATTGGTCAATTATGGTACCGCAGACGCTTACGCGATTGTTAAGCGGGCAGTGCAGGTTTGCAGCTATCTCCGATATGACAGCAGGCGGGCTGCTGCCATGCTGCCCCTTCAGCACAAAGAGGAGCAGCCGTTTCGTTAGAGGCGGAAGCGCCTGCACAATAGCGCGCAACTCCCTATCTATCTCGTCGTCCTGTTTTTGCTGATCCGGCACCGCATACAAGTCCGGGTGCAACACCTCCATGAACACCGTGATGGGTGACACCCCGCACGCCGTGCACCAGTCCATGATCTCGTCACTGTCCGGGCTGGTGCATCCTTTTTCCCAGCTCTGCACGGTGCGCTCTCCCTTCTCAATGCGCCTTGCGATCTCCACTTGGCTCAAGCCCGCAGACACCCGTGCTTTTGCAAGTGCTTTCCCGATTTGGCTCGCCGTAAAATAACTCATATACACCCTTCCCCCCTCAAATATAATGCGTGATAAAAACAAAAAATGGCGCAGAAAAAATCCGCGCCATTCGACAAATTTTATCCGTATTTCATTTTCCTCTTTCTCATGGTAAAATTTGGTACATAAGTTGACACAATTACCAAAAATCAGGAGGAAAACAAAATGAAAAACGGTCAAACAAGCAACACCGACCCGGAAATGACCATTGTTGACGGAATGCCCGCCAGCGTGCTTACCGGCACGATCAAAACCCCGCAGCCTTGGGAGGATTGAGCCATGACCAACAACAAGACCGCCTGTTTCTGCAACCACATCCGCGCTGCACTTGCCTGTTACGTTGATATGACCCCGGAGCAGCAAGCCCTTGCCGCCATGTACGCCAACCGCAAAGTCACCGATCTGCACACCCTGCGCGCCGCAGCGGTCAGCCCCGGCGGGGAATGCGCCGCCCAGTTGTTGCAAAAAATGCAGCGGCTGGACACCGGCAAGCAGTAACAACGCGCATATTTTGCGCGAAGTCAGCGTAAACCGCGCGTTTTTCGCTTAAAAGCGCGCGTAAATCGCGCGATTCAGCGTAAATTTAAAATTTTTGGTGATTTTTTTCGCCATTAAAATCGATTGACGACTACGACAAGCTGTTGTAAAATGCAGTTGTGAACAAGTTTACACATCAATATCCCACAGCAGTGGCGCCGTACTCCGCCTGACTTTGGCTAAATCCCTCAAACTCCAGCTGTTCAATCAGACCGGAGCGAGAGAAAGACATGGAGTTGATATAATTTTTTGCTTTTATCGCAGCCTGTTCGTCCCAGTCGGCACCACAATGATCTACGGCATAAGTAGCATCTTCCGTGGAATATCCTTCATACTCAAGCTGGTTTTCAAGGCTGCTGTAAGAGAATCCCATACCAGCACTCAGGTAGGTTTGGGCAGACCGCAAAGCGTTTCTCTGCCCCATTGTAAGGCTATCATCGGCAGAAATTGACGATTTTATGGACGTGCTGCTCTTTGTTCCGGGCGTTGAACTTGTCGTGCTGGAAGAAGGGGTCATCATAAGAACGAACACAATCAGCGCAACACTAACAGCAACCGCGCATCCGCATCCGTGACCCTTTTTCTTCTTTTCAGGCTTTTCGTCTGATTCGATAGCCGCTGTCACGGAACCCGAAGCAACAGGTGCTCCACATTCAGGGCAAAATTTCACGTTCTCAATTTCAGCTCCGCATTTTGGACATTTCATAAAACGCACCTCACATATACAAAAATAGGCAGCCAAACAGCTGCCGGAAACCTTAAATTATCAATGATCTAGCCAAAGGGGGAAAATAAAGTGCAAGATACTGGCACAATGTTTGCAAAGTGTGATATAATGGAAAAAGAAAAGTGCCGTCTCAAGACTTTGTTTTCTTCCATGACGGACGATGAAAAAAAGGATGTGCTTCTTCATGCAGAAAAACTGCTCAAGAACAGAAAGGAGTAAACACATGGATATCGGCAAAGCCCTTTTGTACGCAAGCACACCGTTTGTCTATGCCCAGATGTTTTTGCAGGGGAAATGGAGACCCAATGTTCACCCGTACCGAACGATCAAGGAGAAAGACAAAGAGATCAGAAGCTATAAAACTGCGGTCGCTTCCGTTCTGGCCATGGAAAACTCCGGCTTGCCATCCATCAAAAGCACAGAATGTTACAAGTGCAAGCATCTTTGCCAGATTCGGACGCATCAGAACTACGCTTTTAATATCGGCTGTGCCAAAGGCCTGACCGAAGAAGAAATCTTTGAAAAGGCCAGGCACGTTGCAGACATCCTCAAAATTTCAGACCTGAGACAGAGTTCAACAAATCCGACGCAGATTGAAGCAGTTGATTTGCCTGATCTCTTCGCAACTCTTGAAGATAGGATTCTCCTCCTAGCGAAAGAGAATAAGTGCAGCCGCTGCTCCTTGTACCAAACAGCCCGGCAGAAACAGCGTTCAGAAGATGCTCATCAATCAGACTGCGGTGCTTCAAGTTCTCAATGTACCGGTTCTGGCCGTTTTGGCTGAAGTCCTCTTTTGAGATAAGGCAGACCTCGTGCTGGTTCATCTTTCCGTTGTGCTTCTCCATATGTAATAGGAGAGCAAGGCTCTTTTCATCCAAAAATTCAGCCATTGGAATCGCCCTTTCTTGACGCAACCTTAAATTTTGCATACTCCAGCACTTCAGCAAGTTCTTCAGCGGTCAGCTGATCGAGCACGGCACTGAATGCTGCATCCAGCTCGCTCCCACCGGGAGCGGGCTTTTCTTTTTGCTCAGCCTCGCCCTTCAACTCTTCTTTAGGCACTCCAAAAAAAGTTGCGACTTTCAAAATGGTTGCATCTGTTATGCCGCCGCCATTTTTCCAGCGATTTACAGTTGTCTTTGACAGCCCCATCTCAAGCGCTGCGCCTGACGGCGTTTTTTTGTTCTTGTCGCAAAGCATTAAATACTTTTCGTAAAAAGACATAAAAAGTCACCGCCAAACTTGTGCATAGTCACGAAGTAACTAAAGTTCACACGAAATCGTTGACAGTAAACAAAGTAACTGCTATAATAGCCTTGTCAGTTAAAAAACGTTCACAAAGTACACAGAGCCCAACAATGGATTCTGTGTTTGGATGGTTACTTTGTTTCTGCAATTACATAGTAACACATTTTGTAAACTTTTTCAACTGGTATTTGACACGGCGATAAGAAAAAATCTGCCTGCGGTTGTTTCACAGACAGATTTTTCACCGATTTGTCACCAGAACGCACTTGCACCTTTGCGGTAATGCAAACTTGCGTGTTTGCACATCTTTCACGCCGTCCGTGGCGCAAAAGTAACGCAACGGCTGCAAAAACAACTTGCAGGGCTATGGGTACGCCGCTTCCTTTGGCGGGTCGGCACCGCCTTGTAAGCCCTAGCGCTTCACGCACTTGCTCGTGTCTGGAACTGGCTGGCTCAAAAGTTGGGTCAATGAAATCACCGTCCTTTTGAATCAGTTTAACTAGGAGCCGTAAAACAGTATAGCAAATTGGTGCGCCGTTGTCAATTTATTAACTACAAACAGGGAGGTGGAAGAGTGCCTGAACCGTGGACTGGTCGATTGATCGGCAGAATGCACAACAACGAAGTCACGCTGGAACAGCTTGCAGAACGTCTGGGATGGACAAAGAGTTATTGCTCCCTGATCCTGAACAGCAAGCGCAAGCCGCGCGGCATCCGCGAGAAGATGGAAGCCGCAGTAAGCGAACTTATCAAGGAAAAGGAGGACAAAACGGCATGAACAACGACAAAAAGCCCAGTCGCAAGCACGACTGGACTTCTACGGAACTGCATCTGATTGCCTTGTGTATTCAGTGCTTTGCGCTTGCAGTACAGGTTTCAACACTTGTTTTGCAGATCGTCAATCTGGTGCGAAAGCTTAGAGGATAAACGCAGGGAGGCGAGCAACCGTGAAGAATCACGAAATTCAGTTCATCGCTCTTTGCATTCAGATTTTGGCTCTGGTGGTCATTTTGCTAAAGAAATAATCATGGATGCGATGGCAACACCGATTGCAAGGAGATCGTAAAGCCGGTCAATTTGCTTTTCTTTTTCTTGCTGGCGCTGGCTTTCCTCAAACTGCTGGCGCAGCTGCTTCAAATCTTCCGCATACCGCCGCTGTACCTCATACAGTGTAGGCTGCTGCGAGACTTGCGGACTGGAATAATTTACTTTGCTGGCGTTCAGAATGCGCTCTATTTCATCTGTACGCTGGTTCATGGATCCCCGCTGATTCATTTTCTCACCCCCTCCCGCTCAAGTATAGCACAGGAGGGTCAGAGTACAAGGAGGACAAAAAAATATGACAGATATCATCTTATCCACCCAGAACGGCGAGCCGGTAGCGTCCAGCCGCCAGATCGCCGAGAGTTTCGGCAAGGAACACAAAGACGTACTTCGCGCAATCGAGAATATCAAAGCGCAAAATTGCGCTCTGACCTCCATGTTCTTTGAAACCACCTACACCGCCGGGACAGGCAAGGCTTACCCCATGTACCTGATGAACCGTGACCGGCTTTACGCTGCTGGCTATGGGCTTTACCGGCAAGGCAGCGCTTGAGTGGAAGCTGAAGTACATTGCAGCGTTCAACGCCATGGAGAAGCAGCTGGCGCAGCGCCCGCAGCTGTCCCGGGCTGAACTGATGGCGCAGGCGCTGATTGCCGCCCACGATGAACTGGAGCACAAAGACCGGCAGATTGCGGAACTCACGCCCAAGGGCATCTTTGCAGACGCGGTAAACGCCAGCAAGAAGAGCATCCTTGTGGGCGAACTTGCAAAGCTGCTGTGCCAGAACAGCGTGGAGATCTGGCAAAACCGGCTGTTTGTCTGGATGCGGGAGCACGGATACCTCATCAGAGACCCCAAGCGCAGCGACTACAATATGCCCACGCAACGCGCCGTGGAGCAGGGGCTGTTTGAGATCAAGGAGACCACCGTGGTGCACTCCGATGGGCACACCAGCATCAACAAGACCCCCAAGGTGACCGGCAAGGGGCAGATCTACTTTGTGAACCTGTTTTTGAAGCGGTAAAGCCACGGCTGGCAGGCTGCGCGAAGCAGCTTACGGCATACGTCAATTCATAAACACACATTTAAAAGGAGTAAAAAATTATGGCTAAGGCAACTACGAACGAGACCGTTTTTATCAGCATCGAGCGCCCGGTGAAGGGCAGTCTGACCCTGCGCATTGTGGGTGATAGCCCGCTGATCGTCCACGCATGGAGCGAGAAGGCAAAGAAAGAGATGCTGCAGGCGCAGCAGGGCAAGAAGCTGCTCAAGAAGGACAAGGTAGCCAAGAACCCTGACGGCGAGTGCGCCGAGGCGCTGTACTGGCTGGACGGCAAGCCCGATATCGCATACGCGGACTGGACGGAAGAGATGCTGCATCAGTACGGCAAGACTGCACGCTTTGGCTTCCCCGCTTGCGCAGTCAAGGCTGCTGCCATTTCTGCCGCGTACCGCATGGGCTTTATGAAGAACAAGGTCACCGGCAACGGCCTTTTCCACATCTTCGGCATGGATGACCCGGAGTTCATCGAGATCAAGACCTTTGACGAGAGCAAGCCCAAGTTTGAGCGTCGCTGTGACGAGGTAAAGATTGGCATGGGCACCTCCGACCTGCGGTATCGCCCGGAGTTTTCCGGCTGGTACGCAGACCTGCGCGTTGAGTTTTTGCAGAACGGCATGATCGACATGGACAGCATCGTGAACATGATCGAGTTGGGCGGTACGATGTGCGGTCTGGGCGAGTGGCGCATCGAGAAGGGCGGCATCAACGGCGCTTTCCACGTTTGCGTACCGGAAAACAAATAAGGCCTTTTGGCTGGTTAGGTAAGGCCAGGCACCGCGTGTCTGGGCACGGCTCAGCATGGCTGGTGAGGTCCGGTGAGGCGCGACGATGCACGGCATGGCTTGGTCTGGCAGGTACGGCGGGGCAATGTAAGTCATGGTGAGCCGGGTTGTGGCGCGGCTGTTTTGGCTAGGTCTGGCATGGCATTGTGCTGCATGGTTCGCCGGGGCAAGGTATGGCGATGCTTGGAATGGCAAGGCTGGTCAGGTTAGGTGAGCCAAGGCGGGTTTTGAAATGGTAAGGTTTGGCTGGCGGGGCAAGGTATGTCCGGGATAGTCGTGTCAAGGCGCGGCCGGGTGAGGCAAGGAGAGGTCTGGCAAGGCGCGGCATGGCTGGCATGGATGCCAAATTTTAACAGGAGGTTTTTACATGAGAAAAGCAAAAGGCTATGCGTGGAAAAGCACACAATCCGAAAGTGCTTACCACGCAACCGCAGAGCAGGCGCACGAAGCGTTTGAGACCATCCGCAAGCGGGATGGCAAGCTGACGGCGCCCGCCGTGGTGGACGAGGCAAGACCGGAGGAATCGGTGCTGCACGAAGATTTTGAGTGGCGGGACGATATCGCCGCAGAAAAGTACCGGCAGCAGCAGGCGCGGCAGATGATCAGCGCCGTGCGCATCGTCTGGGAGGAGAAAAGCCCCCCGGTGCGGGCGTATGTGAACGTCCGGCTTGTGGAACAGGACGCATTGAACGCCGCAGACGCGATGCACCCGGCAGAAGAGCCGGCAACCAAAGAGACGCCCGCACGGTGCTATATGCCGCTGGAGGAGGTGTTGGAGCAGCCGCAGCTGCGCACCCAGATGCTGGAAGATGCCCGGCGGGACGCGCAGACCTTCCGGCAGAAGTACAACACGCTGGAAGCGATTGCACCCATCATCACCGGCATTGATGCCGTTTTCGGGGAGGAGGATGCACCATGCGCCCAACAATGAGCGTTCACGACTGCTGCGAGGTCATGCGGGCAAACCAGATCTCTGTAGGCGAACCCACGCTTATGGCCATGATTCAGGCGGGGATGTTCCCCCGGTGGGCTGTCCCCTCTGTGGACACCAAGACCGCCGCGCCGCTGATCTCCCGCGCCGGGTTTGTGGCGTGGCTGAAGGATTTCTACCAGTTGAAGGAGGTATACGGAATATGAAACGATTGAACACCATCACCATCGCGGGCTTTGCCGTGTGCGGCGTGCTGCTGGGCATGAAAGCGCTGGATCTGGTTGAAGCGGGCATTACCCTGCTGCTGATGGTCTGGGGCGGCTATGCCTACGGCGCTGCTGCTGCCCGCGCCCCGCTTATCCTGTGGGCGGTGCTTGCCGCTGCGGCAGGGCTGTCCTTGAGCCTGTACGAACTGCACCGCGAGAACCAGCAGTACAAGAAGGGCAGCAAGGTGCACAAGCAGCCGCAGCACACCGTCAAGCCAGCAAACCGGAGAAAGGATGGGTAACATGACGCTGGAAGAACACATTCAGGCGCTTATCACGCAGTACCAGAGGATGCAGCAGCGGCACAAAATGCGTGCCGACAACGCCTACTATCAATTTCAAAGCGAGATGTGGCAGGCCATGTCTGACGATTACGCCATCATGGTAGAGGACTTGCAGCAGGCGCTTGAGAATGCGGAGGACGTACACAATGGCAAGCACTAACCCCTACACCTCCACCCGCATCTGCAAGGACTGCGGCAAGGTGATGCACAATGTCTACTACTCCAAGATGTATTGCCCAGAGTGCGCCCAAAAGCGCCATGACGAGCAGACGGCGGCGTGGTGGGCAAAGCGCAATTCAGAGATCCGCGCCCCGTACCAAAGAAATAGGGAAAGCCCGGAAAAACGCATCAAAAACGCCGAGAAGCGGGATGCAGAGTTCCGGGCAGATTGCCGGGCAGCGGATGCCGCCGGTCTGAGTTACGGCCAGTATATGCTGCTGAAAGCAAGCAAAAAGCCCGCCGGTGCAGCAACACCGACGAGCCGTAAGAAGTGATGAGTTTAGCCGCCCATCACCACAAAAATACCACAATATGCGGCAAACCGCAAGGAGGTAAAACGTGAAAACCTTAATTTTTATCGTTCTGTGCGCAAACCTTGGGTACATCGCCATTGGCTGGCGGCACAACAACAGGAGGTGAGCACATGGCGCTTCTAAAGGTCTATGATGTGACCAAAAAGCAGCCGGATGACCTTGTTTCATCGCAGAATATCGCAGACATTTCGGACGCGATCATCATTACAGACGAACTTGTAAAGCGAGAGCCTGCTTATCTGTACAAGGTATTTGATTCTAGCATGAATGTTGTTTATATGAGGTGAATTTTTATGCAAAGCGATTCACAAAAGCGCCTTGCAAGGCGTGCAAGTATCAAGGAACTTTCCAACAAGGCCGAGGGCATCTATTACTACATCAAGCCGCAAAATATGCTGTTCAGGCTTATCAGTTCAGGCAATGAACTTGCCAGTTCAATCAACGGTGCAGTGGCGTATTTCACGCATTTTGCACAGAAAGGCAGTATGGATGACACCGCGAGCCGCGAGGTCATAGACCGCATCTATCGCAAGGTGGGCAGCATGATGTGCGATATTGACATCATCCACGCTGCAGGCGGTGCAGAAATCATGCCTGAACCGTATGAAAGCATAGATTTTTGTTACATGATTGAGTTCCGCACCCTTCTGCGCGAAGCTGTGATCAATGGCCTGCCGGACGATTACAAGGGCGTACAACAAAACCCTACACAGATTTGTCTTGTGAAGCCCGGCGTTGCATATCACGCCACGATACCGGACGAATATGACGACCCGTTTTTTGACCAGTTTGTCCGCAAAGAAGAGCAGCGAGACCGGAAAATCGTATTCCGGTGCACAAAGTCCGAACTTGACGCCATCAAGCGTTATGCACATATCATCGATGTAAAATACACTGAGGAGGAGATTCATCATGCCTGATACCAAAATCGAAAAGACCCCTGTTGAGCGGCTTCAGAAGCCCGCAGCACCCGCCGAAACCCTTACTCTTGTCAATCCCCCTGCCCCTGCCGCTCCCGCACAGCGCGCCCTTTCCTACGCCGAGAAGGTGCAGGGCTTGACCGCAGACGAACGCATCTGGCAGCTGGCAAAGTCCAAGGCTGTTGCACTGTCCAACCTGCCGGACGGCTGGCTGCCCAAGACCTACGCGGGCAACGTTGGTGCTTGCGCCATCGCCTGCGACATGGCGCAGCGCATGGGCACCACCGAGTTGTTCGTGATGCAGAATCTCTATGTTGTCTACGGCCAGCCCACTTGGAGCGGCAAAAGCTGCAAAGCGCTTATCGACAACAGTGGACAGTTTGCAGGGCGTTCCCGCTATCGCATGGAGGGCGAGGAAGGCACGGACAACTGGGGCTGCCGGCTGATCGCTGTGGACAAACTGACCGGCGAGAAGGTAGAAGGACCGAAAGTTACGGTGCGGATGGCAAAGGACGCAGGCTGGTGGAACAAAAACGGCAGCTACTGGCCGAAGATGACCGAGATGATGCTCAAGTACCGCGCCGCCGCCTATTTTGCCCGCGCTGAGTGCCCGGAAGTGCTGATGGGCGCAAACATCGACTACGAGGCTGGTGCTGGTGACAGCGCAGAGGAGGAACCGAACCATGCTTAACGTTGTGGCAATCATGGGTCGCCTTGTGGCAGACCCGGAACTCCGCACCACCCAGCAGGGCACCAACGTGTGCACCTTCCGCATTGCCTGCGAGCGCAGCTATACCCCGAAGGGCCAGCAGCGTCAGGCTGATTTTGTGGATATTGTGGCATGGGGCAAGACCGCAGAATTTATCTGCAAGTTCTTCCAGAAGGGCAGCATGATCGCAATTGACGGCAGCCTGCAGACCCGGAATTATCAGGACAAGCAGGGCAACAAGCGCACGGCGGTGGAAGTTGTGGCGAACAATATCAGCTTTGCAGGCGCAAAGGCGGCAGATAAACCCGCTGCCGCGTCTTACGACCAGCAGACAAGGAATCATGTGCAGCAGGCAAACGCCCCGCAGAGCGCCCCGCAGCCGCGTTTCACGGATGGGCAGTTGGTTGCAATACCGAACTCAGAGAGATACAATGCCGATTCTGCCGTGTTCTCGGACACCGACGACCTGCCGTTTTGACAAGGAGAACAAAACAAAAATGAATGAGAAAATAATTGCTTACAAGGCCATGGACAAGGACATGAAGTGCCGTGGCAAGCAGTACGAGGTTGGCAAGACCTACAACGAGGACAAGGCGGATTGCTGTCATGCCGGCATGCACGCCTGCGAGAACCCGCTTGACGTGTTGCACTACTACAAAGTGGCAGACGGTGCGAGGTTTTTTCGGGTTGAGTGCGGCGGATACATAAGCAATGATAGAAAGGATAGTAAGTTTGCCTGCACCGAACTAACCGTAAAGAGCGAACTCAAAATCACAGATTTTTGTAAGATCGGCGTGAAAGCCGTGATGAAGCGTGTAGAAAATAAAATCAAAGAGACAAAAGAAAAGGCATCGGGCAGGTGCTCCACCGGAGCGGCATCGGGTGACTACTCCACCGGAGCGGCATCGGGCAGGTACTCCACCGGAGCGGCATCGGGTGACTAC